>Ga0153959_1000196_pt1 | contig 37702 bp, 45 predicted proteins | sample TSFL043MetaG_FD_104685 | JGI IMG/M metagenome (GOLD analysis project Ga0153959, IMG submission 104685) | Attine ant fungus gardens microbial communities from Florida, USA - TSFL043 MetaG | ecosystem: Host-associated > Fungi > Mycelium > Unclassified | place: USA: Florida, Wekiwa Springs...
AAAAAGGGTTTTTTTTTTTTTTTTTTTTTTTTTTTTTTTTTTTTCTGCCCCATCTTCCTTCGTTCCTTTTTTGTCTTTCGTCCTTTCTTAAATGTTTGGCGAGAGGCTGAATGAAGTTTTTTTTTCTGCTTGGTTTTTCTTACATATACACACATTCGACGACGATACGAAATTACGATATGGATATGAATTAAAAACTTGAACAACAAACCACAACATGTTGAATTTCTATGGTAGGTTGCTTTTTTTGGACGTGTATCTTTGTATTTATTTACTATTATATTAGTTATTTTTGATTTTTTACGATGGTAATAGCTGTCCAGTTTGATCTATCGGGGCTTGGTTCTGTCGTTGCAGCGACGCCTGCTGCTGTTCGTTCTCTTCCTCGCTTACCTCCTCCTCCTGTTCCTCCCCCTCGTCGTCATCGTCGTCGTCTACTTTCTTACTCCTACTCCTGCTCTGATTTGACGACGACGACGTGTTTACCCGACAAGGAAGGAAATGGTACTAGCAATGGTTTGCAGTGTGGGCCCAAGTCCAACATTTTGAAAAAGAAGGGGTCTGAGTCTGGCCTTGATTCAAATTCTGCTGGATCGGATTATCTGTCTTTTCAGGGGAGTGATTGTGACGAGGGAAATGAAAAAGGAGAAGAAGAGGAAGAGCGAGTAGTAGCGGGAGAGAGAGAACAAAGGATGATATTAGAAGATGCGGGGTTGATTTTACGAGATGATGCGCGAGTCAAGGAGATGGGTTGTGGGAGCGGGAAAGTTAGAGAGGTTTTGGAAAAGACTATCGGACCAGGAGATGACGACGAAGATGGAAAGGAGAAGAAGAAAGAGGAGAAGAGACGGAGGAGGGAAAGACGGCCACCACCTGCTGTACCTGTTGGACCTAGAGCCTTATCGTTGACGCGAGGTCAGGCTGCAGTTTCTGATAGTACTGCTATTGACCCCTCGGACGAGTCTAGTATTGTGGATTCGGATTCCACAGTATCGACAATGCCTCAACAACGCCGGAGACTCAAGAGGATGGTCTCAAATACCATTTCTGCCAAGGATCTACCACCGATTCCTTCGCATGATGATGATGATGATGATGCCAACAGGCGACTATCAAAATTATCAACGTCATCGTCGTGGTCGTTGTCGTCATCGCCTCCCGCGTTAACATCGATATCGAAGAGGAATTTTGACCCTGATGAACATGCCAAGCGATTGGACGATGCGTTTGAACGTTACGAATCGTTCAAGAAGGCTCATCTTGCTGCCAATTATAATAATAATAATCGATTGTCGGTTGTTTCTGCGACGTCGACGGATTCGAGTCTAGTCTATCCTCCTCTATCGCCGACGATGATGGGAGCCAACGTAATGACACCTGCGTCCAGTAAAGAGTTTGAGACGGGCAGCCTACCTCATCAACAACATCTGCATCCTCACCGTCACCATCGGTTTTCGGCCAACCTTTCTTCTCTTCCTTATGGTTTACATTCACATATTTCGCAGGGAAAGAGCGAGGAGAGTCCAACGGGAGTGTCACCTGGAGGGAGTAGATATAGTCAACTACTGCAGTTTTTGAGTATAGGGAGGGCGAAAACACCGGAACATGAAAGTGGTGCAGGGAGGAAAGTCACTATCTCTGGTCCAATAGTGCTGAACAGCATGAGTGGAGAAGGAGATGGGTCGTTGGATGGAGGGACAGATAGCCCTGCATTTGGTTCAGTAAGTAGTGAAGTACTTTTCGTGGAAAACTGTGTTTCTGATCGTTTTGGGGGTAGTCTTGGGCGAGTTTAGTTGATAAGACGGCATTAGAGGGAATACCGGATAACGAACGTAAGAGACAAGAGGTAAGAACGAGTAGGCTTTGGTGATCAGAGGCTTAAGTCTACTTTTTTTTTCAAATAGGCCATCTTTGAGCTGATCAATACGGAAGTGGCCTATGTTCGAGATTTGCAACTGATTGTTGAGGTATGTCTATCAGATATTCTTCTTCTCGTTATTGCACTCATCGCGATGCTGCAGGTTTTTTATTCAAGCATGCTCGAGTTACTCTCTCTCAAAGAGATAACCGTGATCTTTGCTAATATTGAAGATATTCTCTTGACCAACACTGCTTTTGTGAGTTCGCTGGAGGAGAGACAAAAGGACTGTCGATTGTATATAGACAAGATTGGGGATATTTTACTGAAACATATACCAAGTATGGGTGTTTACTTGGTGAGTTGTGTTTCCAGATCAAATTCGTAAAGTTGACAACCTTTTGTTTCAGGGTTATTGCGTAAACCAGTCAACAGCTGGCAAGGTCCTCAGGTCGCTGAGGGATGCTAAACCTGAGCTCGACAGTCACCTTCAGGTATGGTTATCCAACTTGTTAAATGTGGGTTCTTTGACTGTTGATAATGCAGCGGTTGAGAGATTTAGAGCCATCTGTGAGGAACCTTGATTTATCGAGTTATTTACTCGCTCCGAGTAAGGCATATAGTGTATTCATCTTCGAGATCATACAACTCAAATCAAACCAAACAGTGCAACGAATAACACGTTACCCGTTGCTCATCAAACAGGCATGTATAGACGGTTCTAACTCTGTCCCTGAACTCACAATGTCCTTTGGATTTAGATCCTTCAATACACGGAAGCAGGTGAGGAACACCGGGCGATCAAGTCATCGCAGGGGGCTGCTGAAAAGCTTCTGAACCATATCAATGAGACGATACGTGATCAGGAAGGGCAGGAAAAACTGAGAACGATTTCTGAAAATTTGTGGATTGGTCAGGGGTGCGTTTTTCTTCCCATCTTTCTCTGCGTTCCATAAACCTGAATAGATAAGTAGACGGCTTGATCTTACCGCACCAACGAGGCATATGGGTACCCGAAAGTTGCTGAAAGAAGGTATACTCTTGAAAACGAAGAGCGGGAGAAGGATATATGCGTTTCTATGTAGTGATATCCTTGTGTTGACTGATGAAACGATGAAGTCATTGTATCGAATGGTAGGTTTCTCTCTGCCACGCTCACCGAACCTCCGAATCCCTCAAACGTCATTTTTTTAAAAAATAGCCGATACCTCTCGTCGACGCTCAGATCAAAGAGATGTCGAATGGTAGAGATGTTGTCTCTTTTCAGATAAGTCAGTCGTATCCGCGGGGAGGGGATTCTATCTTGTTAAAAGGAACTACGTCGAAGGATACACTGGCGTGGATTCGTGCGATTCAACATTCTTCTCGTAGATGTAGACATGCTACACAACGTGCATCTGGACGGAGATAATATATTTAGGTGTAGGATATAGATATGGACCTTGTTTGAAGTGAATGTTTCCATCTTAAGATGGCTATGTATACCGAGAGGCAAAATTCTTACTGTTCCTACTGGACTTTGTAATGTAAAGATTTAATACGACCATGAGTAGGGTAGATGTAGGGTAGATGCATAAGGATTATTAGTATAAGTGCAGAGGACAGATTCTACTTGTTGATAGGTCTTCTTTTGAGAATTGGGAACATATGTTATGTAGATATGTATTAGTTGGGAAGGGAGATAGTCGTACAGACGCCAGAAAGTACTTGATCACTACAGTATGCATCTAGATTGACTTTGGCTGCAGCCAAAGTCGTACTGTCATTGAATCCAGTTTTCCTGTGCTTTTATTCCCCCTTCCCACTCTGACCCGGAGACATGATCGCTCGTGTTTCTACTCTGCTTTCTCCCTGTTTTCATTGGTACTTGATACACTCGCCCTCGTTCAGACAGGCTGCAACTCATCCTTGCCCACACCGCGGTACTTCATAGAATATTCACTACACGCTTTTACACTATCTTCCAATCTCGGATCCTCTCTATCAAAAGCATGAATCGTGAACCCGGGAAAGTTGTACTCCAGGAGTTGCTTCAACTGTGGAAGCAACGCTTTATCCGGAGCAAACGTCCCACTGTTGTTATCAATGACAAGTTCCCACTCAACGAGCTCATCAGGAGTGTCATCGGAAAAATTCTGCCAGCCACCTCGAGGACGTGGATGAAATTCTCCGCTATAGCAAACGGTCTCGTGGCCATTTGCATGCAATGCGTGTTTTGAGGCAAAGTCAACAAAGAACGCGGCGCCAGTTTCTGAAAATCTGAGTGAATCGTCATCAGAGGAAATGATGTAGGTGTATATAGCTGGTTTGACTCTCTTGGCATATCGCGTTTGGGTCGACCCGTTCGGAGAACTGGATCCTCCATGTAAAATATTCAAGATATCTGTTGGATTTTCAATCACGCCGTAGTCGTTATCTGCCGTTTGTGCGTACAACATTCGGTGCCCTGCCTGAATACTGGCACGAACAGCGATCGAAGCTGGGCCCTGATAGATAGTCCGTGCAACTTTATAGTTGCGATTCCAGGTTTGATGCTTGTCACCAAAAAACAGTGGTATGCCTTTGATGTACATTTTCCATGTCGAGTAGAGTCGTGTGTCGTTGAGATTGGTGAGCAGTCCTACTGTCTGGGAGAAATGTCGGAAATAACGGACAGGACCGTCAAACAAATACGGGCACTGTTGTGCTTTCTCTTTGGCAGCCGATAGGGTAGAGTCGATCTACTAGACCGAGGGTCAGATAAGGATTAGATTAGCCTCCTTGAAAGAGATTTTTCACGCTTGCACCTTCAGCCAAAAAGTCCCTCGGTCTTGATGAAACAAAGGCCCAACAATTTCAACCTCTTTTGCGCCCGCATTGACGGTAGTGTTGAACTCTCCAACACAATCATCTATCACAGCGCCCTCGTCTTTATCCATTACTGTAACATGAAGTGTGGCTGTAGCCGGTACATTCTTGACTCTCCATGACTCGTTCCATACAGGATTGAGGCTATTTCGTATGACCTTGGATCTAAGTAGGTTCAACCATTTTTCCCCATTGAATTGATTCTATGAAACTGGAGGATTCCGGAAAAAAACATACACAAATGAAATACGTTTGTCAATATTGGCAACGAAATAGGGATCAGCAGTGCCGACAATATCCATCTTGGGCAACTTAGACGCCCCGATGAACTACATACAGGTCTGTGAACCAAAAAATATCTAGAGCAATGGACCACTTACTTGGATACTTAGATCAACCAACATCGTCCCAGATTGAGGTTCTGTCACCCTCTGATTCACCTTTGAAACTATGTGGGACTCGATCTTCGCATGGACGTTGCTGACCACTTTGGTAAGGTGTGCCATACTCAAGGAAGTGCGTTTTCCATCAGGCATGATTGAGTCCAACTAACATTGTCAAATGATATACTTCCCAATATGGAAGATCTATCTAATTCTTTTATGATCAGCTGGGTAAAGGTGTGACTTCTATACACTCAGTGGCGAACAGTCTGCCGATGTGGCGAACCCTATCAGAGCCATATGGATTGCCACCTTTACGAAGACCGCATTCCAGAGGAGGTCTCGCCCTTCTCTGATACCCTGGACAACCACAAAGGGTCAAAGTCCTCGAATTCTTTTACAAATCCAATGTCTACACTAGATCAGGGATAAGCCTCCTCATTCGGCATAAACCTACCATCAATGACATTCCATCGGAGGAATATTCCGAAGAGGAACTCGAAGATAAGCACTCCACGGCACCACTCAGCCCAATGAGTACATACTATTTCTCCTTTTCTTTCTGAACATACCGCTACCCTACTGATCTACTAGAAAATGTCGCCCTCACCTTATTCCTTTGGACCCATGCCTCTTGTAGACCTTGCAACGGGCCCTATCTAGCCCCTTAGTACTACTTTCCCTGTTACAGAATGGAATCCAAAAAAAAGGTATGCCATGTGATCTGAGATTTCCTTGAGATTTCCTTTCTGTACTTATACGGGAACACGGTTGCGTTGATCGGCTTTCCTCTCTCGTTCCTTATCATCCCCTGCTTTCCAAGGACGTGGACAGGAATGTCACTCGCATTAGAAGGCATTCAATATGATAACACATTTGGGGCGCTACTAGTGGGGGGATTGTGTGCGACAGGGTGTGTCATTCGATTTTACCGCTGGACGATTGCTAACCGCACACTGTAGACTTTATGGTGTCACTTGTTCACAAATCTACAATTTTTTTGCCCGGCGGTTTCAAGACCCTGTATATCTCAAATGGACGGTATGTATATCACGAAAGGCATTGCGATATTCTGACCATGATGTTTACGCGCGTAGATCTTGTTCCTTTGGTATGTTTCCATCTCCAAGCTTATTATGCTCACTTTTCATATCGACTTCAAGGGTCCTCGATACTTTCGATGCTGTCCTCAACGGTCATTTTCTCTATTACTATTTGGTAACGAACCACGCAGATCCTACGGCTATGGAGAAGCTTGTATGGAGTGTGATTGTGAGCTCTACAAACTGCCCTTGAATACTTTCCATTTTCTCATTTGAATTGTTGCTAGATACATGTCGTAGCCACAGTAGGTTCATATACAGTGAATTGAGAGTAATGTCTGATAGTTCGCAAGTGCTTTTCTAATTTCATTGTCAGGGGACTGTATGCTAAACGCGTTTTTTCATGTGAGGCAATCAGTTATTATGTCCCTTCTATCTCCCATAGTGTTTGGTTCAGTGAGCTCAGGGAACTGGCAGATAGTAGTACTCATTGTAAGATATCATACCTTGTACCTGGACACTGACCCCAATTCTGGAGCAGCTGATTGTGTCGTCTTTGGACCTTGGTTCGTTCGTACTTCCCCGGAAACCTGATGATCTGATTTACAGTCTTACTTAGTTGTCGGCTTCGGTATGTTTTATTTTTCACTCATGACCTGTGATGCTGACAGGTATCGTAGTGATTACCGTCAAGGCATTTACCATACAAGATTTTCTGCAGCTCAATTCTCTCTCGGTATGTCTGCTCGTCGATGTTCTCTCCAGCTTTTGGGTTCTTATGATCATTCAGAATCTGTTTTATCTTAGTTTCGCATCCGGAACGAGCTCTGACGTCCTTCTAGCTCTTTGCCTTTGTTTTTACCTATGGAAGTGCCAGACTGGGTTTGTGCGGACGGATAATCTGATACAGACACTTATGAAATATTCCATCAATACCAGCCTTCTTGTTGCGTGAGCTATTGTTTCGTTGTTCAGCCATCAAATTTACTGAGTTCAGATTTTTAGACTTGATGCCCTGGCAGGGCTGATCACCTACATCGTCATGCCTCACAATTTCATCTTCCTTGGTAAGTCGACGCAAACCTCGGCAGAGGAAGATTTCTGATATTTCTGTGAAGCATTCTACTTGTTATCGAGCAAACGTGAGTCAAAGTTTTTCTCTTCCTGAAGTTTGTTAGTTTACCCTAGAATCTGAAAAAAGTCTACCTCAATTCGTACCTCGCTGTGTGAGCTTGTACCTGTTCGCTTGATGAGATGATCTCTAATTTTATTTGTGTGCTATATTAGTCTCAATGCTCGGAAGAGTCTACGTGAGGACTTGGAAGAACCTGTCCAATTGTCGCAAATTTCAGGACCCTCAATTGGCAAGTTTTTCCACCACTCGAAGTCTTCAAGACAGACTGTCGACAAGGTTCTTTGAATCCTCTTTTATCTAGTTGCTTTAGCTCATCGTCGTTTCTAGAATCTAGTTGATTCCATGAGTGCCTCTGTCTCAAGCTTGATGAACAAGAAGGCCGGTGACTTAAATGCTTGATAGCACAATTCTAGTAATTCATCTGTTCACTGGATGCGGCCTCGGTAGCGCCTTGCAACTTTATATTGTCCACCGATTTACAACTTTGTGTGGACTTCTCGTTCACGATCCGACTTCAGCTGCTTCTTGCGACTCTTCCCTGCCGAAGTAGTACAATGTGATACCTGTACATGGGTTTACTGTTGAATCTGTGGAATTTTCTCTAGTCGAGTTTCCCTGCCGCAAACTCCAGGCATCGTCCACCACTCATTGTATCGTATCTAGAGTTGTTATTCTGAAATCAGGATTCATTTTTTTCCAGTCGGAGCAACCATTCCATTGAAGTTCCCACTTTGTTTGACGACACTCTGAGTAGAATTCTATGAACGATACTTACTTCAGTTGTCTTCTCATTCCATCTATCTACATGTATCTTTTCATTTTCTAGTGAAGTTGTGAATCTTCTTGCCAATGCCTTGGCTTTGCTGAAACGATCCATTGAACTCGGTTGTGCTCACTTTACACTCTCGATGATGATGACTGCATCGACATTCTTTCTATATACTGTCAAAAGACGTCTTGTTCAATGATATGAGAGGGCGAAAAATATTCCACATAAGGCATACCGTCAGTATCAATTTTGTGCTGACCGTGGTTCAAATTTAAGAGCTGTGCCGAAACAATGACGAGGATATCCATGTCGCGAATCCTTCAGATTCAAATTACTGCTCACTTTGGCCATATCACCACTGTGTATCCGGAGTAAGCTGTTTTACATATCCTACTCTACATTTGTTGGTTCTCATGTACCAAATTAGCGGGATTTTTGTTGGGTACATCAACCATATAGGAATCAGAGAACGATTTTGTGTCTACAATCCAATGAGTGCCACAACAGGCAATCTGGTGCTAAAATAGGTTGAGCGCTGCACAGAACAATAGTCTACTGACTGTGTCCAGGCTTCTAGTGTGAGCCACTGCTTCAATGCGGTCATGATTTCTCACTACAGTGAGAATCTTCACGCTGGGAGTACACTAGAGGTTTTGAATGGAAAGAGTTCTAGTAATCTTATGAGGCTTTCTTCAAATAATTGCATCCAAATTATTTATGCAATCAACACTGTCCAGATTCGAGACTTGATCACACGGACTCCGGGATAATAGAATCAAAACATGTTGCCAGCTCAAGATACAAGTGGCATACTAGGTCCTGGTCGAATATATGAGCGAGAGCCTATGAAGGGTGAGTGAAAAGGCTCCTGAGACCGAGTGTCAAGCGATCTTGGAGGGACTATCGGAGCTACTTGAGGTCTCAACAATGGACCAATCATGTACCAAATCGAAGTCCAGTCACCGGTGCTCAACCAGAACAACCCAAAAAATTATGACTCAAAGTTACTGGTTGAATTGATCAAAAGATTGATAATAAAGAAATACCCTCCCCGCTCCCCATCAAAACCTCTCGTACGCCAAGTGAGAACAGAGCCCTTATAACGCTAGCCTGCCTCAGTGCAGACCAGCGAGCAAATCAAGCAAACTTGACTCGGTGCCTCGTGCAATGACCCGTGGTACTCTCATACCACAGATCATCACCCTGCCACATAACAGGGTGACCCAGGGATATCCCTGGGGCACAAATGTCCCGAATGAAAGACCCTAAAGCACACAGTGCCTAGAGTAGCTCAATCCATGAATAGATGAGTGCCACTCGGAGTTGTTCCAAGTAGCAGGGCAAATGTCAGACTATATGCGCAGAACTGCGCACTGGCAACGAAGAGGATTAGATGCTAGTAAGAAACTGAGGCGGAGATAATCAGACCCTTTCTACTAGGGCTTGCCCTAAACTGATGAACATGATTGCTAAATTTACTTCGAAGCATCACTTTTTTTTTGAAATCTGGAAGATACTCTTCCTGCCTCACTTCCATACATGAGCCTAAGTTATTGTCATTTCACTGTCCTCACTATCTCCTTTACCTTATGCTGGTCACTGAAAGGGTGTTGGAATATACTAAAAATAAGTCAGAGGCTTTAGCCCCTACGATAAAATACTCTAAGATCTTTACATTTAATGATAAATCATACCTCATTCTCAACAGTCTTTTTCTTTTTTCTCATTCACTCTACTTGATATAAATAATTAAACACAAACATGTGGTGTCTCTAAAATCAAACTACTCCAGAATTTAGGAGGGGTTGGGGGTGAGGGGGGAATAACAACCTTTTTCACTTCCTCGCATTACCACTGCCACCATTACCACTGCCACCATCTCTTCCATCGATATCCTGTCAAAAGACGTCTCGTTCAATGATATGAGAAACATTCCACATAAGGCATAGGGTCAATATCAATTTTATGCTGACCGTGGTTTAAACCTAAGAGCTATGCCGAAACAATGACGAGGGTATCCATGTCGTGAATCCTTCAGATTCAAATTGCTCTGCTCACTTTGGCCATATCACCATTGTGTATCCGGAGTAAGCGCTGCCTTACATATCCTACTTGGCATCCTCTGCATTTTTTGGTTCTCATGTGTCGAAATGGAATGACGCACGCACCTGATGCAGAGGAATGGAGAGCACCACGGTATCCATTCTACCAACACAGCGCCGTCCCAAGTGATACCCGTGAACCCGGGGACACCATCTCAACCGGTCCGAGAAGGAAAGAGGAACCGTTATAATGCCTTGACTACCTGTAGAAATTCCCTCAGCCATCTACATTACTGTAACGCTCGAGGTAAGGGCCTTAATGATGATCCACAGTGTCACTTTGTCCTGTAGACATTAATTGTATAAAAGGTAGTAGCAGCCGTCTACATTACTGTGACGTCTGAGACATTAATTGTGTAAAATTATATGGGATTTTTGCTCGGTACATCAACCATAGAGAACGGTTTTGTATCTGCAATCCAATGAATACCGCAACAGGCAATCTGGTGCTAAAATAGGTTGAGCGCTACACAGAACAATAGTCTACTGACTGTGCCCAGGCTTCTAGTGTGGAGCTACTGCTTCAATGCGATCATGATTTCTCACTACAGTGAGAATCTTCACACTGGGGGTACACTAGAGGTTTTGAATGGAAAGAGTTCTAGTTAACTTATGGAAGGCTTCATGTCAAGAGTCTTATGAGGCTTTCTTCAAACAATTGGATCCAAATTATTTCAACACTGTCCAGATTCGAGACTCCCAGATAATAGAATCAAAACATGTTGCTAGTTCAAGATACAAGTAATATACTAATTCCTGGTCGAGTATAACGATATGAGCGAGAGCCTATGAAGAAATCAGAAAGAGACTACCAATGCAAGGGTGAGTGAAAAGGCTCTTGAGACCGAGCGTCGAGCGGTCTTGGAGGGACTATCGGAGCTATTTGACAGTCTCAGCAATGGACCAATCATCTACCAAATCGAAGTCCAGTCACCGGTGCTCAACCAGAACAATCCAAAAAATTATGGCTCAAAGAAGTTACTGGGTGAACTGATCAAAAGACTGATAACAAAGAAATCCCCGAACCCCATCAAAACCTCTCGTACGCCAAGTGAGACAAAGCCCTTATAACGCTAGCCTGCCAAGGATGCAGACCAGCAAGCGAATCAAGCTTGCTTGACTCGCTGTATGACCCGTGATACTCTCATACCACAGATCATCACCCTGCCACATATATGACAGGGTGACCCAGGGAATTCCCTGGGGCACAGATGTCCAGGATGAAAGACCCTAAAGCACGCAGTGCCTAGAGTAGCTCAGTCCATGAACAGATGAGTGCCACTCGGAGTTGTTCCAAGTAGCAGGGCATGTCAGACTATATGCGCAGAACTGCGCACTGGCAACGAAGAGGATTAGATGCTAGTCCCAGTGTAAGAAACTGAGGCGGAGATAATCAGACCCTTTCTATTAGGGCCTGCCCTAAACTGATGAACATGATTGCTAAATTTACTCGAAAGATCACTTCTTTTTTTTTGTGAAATCTGAAAGATACTCTTCCTGCCTGAGGTCACGCTATTCATGAGCCTAAGTGATTGTTGTTTTGCTGCCCTCATTATCTCCTGACACTTTGGTCTCTCCTTTAACTTATGCTGGTCACTGAAAGGAATATTACTAAAAATAAGTCAGAGTCGTGGGTTTAGCCCCTACGTTTAAAATACATACTCTGAGATCTTCACATTTAATGATAAAAACACAAGCACGGCCTTTTTTTTCATTCACTCTACTTCTTGATATAAATAAGAAATTAAACACAAACAAGTGGTGTCTCTAAAAAAATCAAACTACTCTAAATCCAGAATTCAGGAGGGGTTGGGGGTGAGAGGGGGGGAATAACAACTTTTTCACTTCCTCGCATCACCACTGCCACTATCACGACTGCCACCATCTCTTCCACCATCACCCAATCTCAAACTCGGACTGTCCACATACATCTTCAACAACGCCGTCAAGTCAGGTGCTTGCTTCCATCCCGCCGACTGCATAACATTCCCATTATTCATATTCCCACCATTCCTCATACTCATAATAGCACTCGCAACACCACTCGACCTCATCGTTGCTGACCCTACTGCGGCAGGTGGAGGATAGAAAGGAGACGCTGACGTCAACGACGTCGATGATGATCCAATGTCACCTAATTGAGATTGAGATGCTACCATCGGTCTCATAGTGGGCGCGGAAAACGGCGACGACGACGGCGATGATCTCGAATTCTCAAACGACTTGAATCCACCTTGATAATCTTCCTTCAAACGATGTCTATCACGAGAAAACGTAGCCGCCTTTTCACTCTCTCCCCTGCTCCCCTTTCTTTTCACTCGCTTCTCCTTCTTCCCCTTTCGGCTCTTCTGCACCTCCTCCTCCCTTTTGTCTTTGCTCCAACTATCCACTACCTCTTCCTCTTCCAACCTTCTCCTATCTCCCTTCCGGCTGGGTGTCTTGATACGCACCGTATCCCTCCCAAACTCTCTCAACCCCCAATCCAAAGCGACCTCGACCCGACTCTTCAAACTCTCAGCAATATCCCTATCAGGATACACCACGTTGTTCTTGAAATGGGACCACATATACATAACAAGAATTTTATGAAGTGCTTCGAGTTGTTCAAGGAGTTCTTGTCTGATGGGCGTCGTAGGTAGCGGTTCAGTTGGAAAATCTAATGACGATGACGGAGATGGCGAGGGGGGACTTTCTGATGACGACAGGGATGGCGAGAGAGAATTCTCTGACGAGTCTATTCTTATCTCCCCCTCTTTCTCCCCCTCCCTCTCCCTCTCTCTCCTTTTTTCAGTCTCTGAAATCTTCCCTTCCATCGCCTCCAATGCCCCAAGTAACCCCTTCTTCTTTCCATTCCCAACAACACTCTTCATCTTCTCAATCAAAACACACATCTCATCTCTCTGCAATGCCGCCATCTCCTCCGCCGCCCGAAGACCCATCCCATCCCTCCACGGAATAGGCGTAAACATAAACTTCAATTTATCCTCCCACGTGAACTGGCCCTGGGATTGCCTTTCGACCCACTCACATATTTCGGACATCCGAGCCTTGTAGCAGTGCTTGTAGACCGAGGAAGGCGGAAGGGTCGTATAGACGTGGGCCATTTGCGCGGTTTCGAGGTCGACGAGTTTGTCAGAGGAGGAACTGGAAAGAGCAGGCGCGATCACAGCTAAGGATTCAAAGGTAGGTCCGATATAGGCATGCGTCAATGTAGGCGTAGAAGGAAGCGAAAGTGCTTCTTGTACCACTGGTAGATCCTCCGGAATCAACGTCGTCACGAAGCCTCCTGGTTTTTCGCCCGTGAGCGAATGACCATAACGGCCTGCTCGACCTGCGATTTGTTTGATTTGAGAAACGGAGAGCGGCTTTCGAACGCCCTCCGGACTCGGTTTGCAGATCGAGTCGAATATGATGCGTCGGATTTTTCTAAAAGAAAATGTATCAGTAAAGTCAACGTCTATAGACGATATATGTATAGATGGGAAAAGAAAGAAAGAAAGAAAGAAACCTACAGATTCAAACCCATACCGATAGCATCACTCCCAATAATGACATCGAATCCAGAATTAGGATCATTAAACAAGGCAGCTTGCTCACTCCTAATCTCCGGAGGCAATTTTCCATAAACGACGGCACACCTCAACCCACTCAAAGACTCAATCTGCCGCTTGATCTCAAATATTCTCGACCTCGCAAACGCAACCACACAATCGCCCTTGACGACTTTAGACAAATCGCCATCGAGACTGTGTTCCTCCACCGAAAGCGGTGTAAGCCTCTCATACCTCTTCACAGTCAACTTGTCGCCTGTTTCTTGAAGGAGTTGACGGACGACGGGTACAGCGGATTCTTCACCACACAAGTGAATTTCCTTTGCGCACAATCCCAAGACGGCATCTGTCCATGCAAAACCACGTTCAGGATCACCAATCATCTGAATTTCGTCGATGACGCCAACGTCGTACTGATGACGGTAAGATAACATTTCTATGGTGCACGTGAGAAGCGAAGCGTCATCATCTACAATTTTGCGTTCTTCGCCGGTCACCATGTTGGTGAGACGCGCATAGGCTGGGTTCGAGTTGATTTTGGCCTGGGGAGCGATTAGTTTGTCGGTGATGGAGTTGGGATTGGAATCGGGATTGGAAGACGAGGGAGGAGAGGAGGAAGGAGGAGGAACATCGACACCCAAGGGAATGATCTGGCCCAGATTCAGCCTCTCCCAGATTTCATAGGCCAGTAAACGGAGCGGGCCAGCGTAGACGCCACTCCTCGCAGCAGCAAGGGCCCTCAGGGCATGGTGAGTCTTACCACTGTTGGTGGGACCGACATGCATGATAAATTTCCTCCTGGACTTTCTGGCCCACGTAAAATGCTCCGAGGGCCTCCTCTCAGAAACAATAGCCAAATGCCTCAAGGCATCTAGAGTGCGACTGTTGGCCCGACCGTCATTGACAGCTTCTTCAAGCAGAGGAGCAGAATCATGAGAGTTGGCTATCCAGGAAAAAAAGATGTTCGAAAACGTGATTTCAGCATCAAGCAGGCGGAGATGGGGTCTCGAAGCGGCATGGTGGAGACCACCGGCATGACCTGCGCCGCACGAGGTGAACCGAATGAGCTGGTACTTTGTGAAATTTTCTGGAGAGGCAAAGAAACCTGACTGTACAGCGCCGACGAAGACATGAAGGAAAGGGCGGATGGCAGATGCGTCGTAGCCAAACCTGGCAAAACGCCTCAGAGTGCGGTCATTTGTACTCCAGAATTGGACCTTGGACTGGAAGTAGGCATGGCACTGGTCGAGGGAGAGGAAGGCAGGAGGTGCACCCTCGACCTGGGTCTCGTCTGGGAGGAGAAACGGGGAGCGGGAGGGACTGGACAGACTGTCGTGTCTCTTTTTAAAAGCCTTTAATTTTTTTGACTTTGAACCGTGCAGCCGTACATGTCCTGACTGTGGTTCTGACAGTAGTTCCGACAGTAGTCCTGGCTGTGGTTCTGACTGTAGTCCGTGTCTCTTTTGGGAAGGCTTGCGTTTTTTTGACTTTGAGCTGCGCAACCGTACAAGTGCTGGCTGCAGTCCTGGTGGCCCTGATAGTCCTGATAGTCCCGGCCGTAGTCCTTGCCGCAGTCCTGACCGCGTCCGCACAAACGCTGCTCGCAGCATGGCCCTGTGCATCACCCATCAACCTTTCTTTCTTTTTTTCCAGTCATTGTATGGTCGTGTTTGCATGGCGCTCTTCTCCCTCCTGCAGACTCGGGCGCAGATATTCCAGACAGCATTCAACCCGACGTCTATCCGCACAGGCGCAAAATATCTCCGCAGGCGCGTCAGAGGCCCTTCCATGCTTGCCTATTACCCCCCCAAACTCGACATCGCAAAAGCCATCAGGATGTACCCAGACCTCGAACTCGTCGATGACGACGAGCAGACACGTCTCGAGGACATTGAGTACAGGAGGAAGAGAGGAAAGGGCCCTCCCAAGAAACAGAAAAAAGGTTTGTTGGTTCTCTTTCTATTTCTCATGCACGCCATCGCTCACTTGTGGCCAGACGAAACAAGACGGGCCACTGGGAAGAAGCGGGCCAAAAAATAAATAGCGTCGTTTCTACACTACCATTTCCCTACATACTCTTGCATTACTTCTTGACTCCCACTCGGTATCCATTCTCATTGCTCTGAACATTCTCCGGTCCTGGAGGCCCTAGTATTCCCTGGTGGTTGCCTTGAGCGAGCAGTGCTGCAGTAGAATTCCACGTCGTTCCATTCCCGAGACCAACGCCCGCCGCAACAGTACCGAAGCCAGCATTGGCTGTGCCCAAGAATGTAGGAGAGACTGGCCTTGAAACAAGATTGCTAGATTTTCCTAGGATATTACTCGCAACACCAGTCGGTGGATTCATTCCACCGTTGATCGAGTTCCACTTGGCTTGCGAGAATTTCCCCGCATGTTCAAGAACAGATTTGTACACCTCTTGGTTGAATCCCACACACTGAAGACCAACACAGGCAATTCTGAGAGCACCGGCGTTATACAACTGATTGACCTCATAGACGTTCTGGGGTGAAACATTCTTCCTGGCTGAGATGGTCTCTTTGACGAGGTAATTGGCAGTCTGACGATCAAAATCAGTGCAAAGGCTGGCCTTGTACCATTTCCATACCTCAGTGGGTAGTTCTGCCCACTCTTTAAGTGTCAAGTCTTCCAATTGAAAAGCCTGATACGAGCCAGCATAGTACCACAGCCCTTCACGATTGTAAAAGCATTCTGCCCCGCATGAATCAACGAGGGCTTGTTCAACTTGGCAAGCATACCTGTCGGTTGTCTCATCCGGGCAGTGACGTCCACTTGTTGCCATCTATGTGCCGTCGTTACTCGGGGATTTGTGCTACATTTGAAGATGGGGCTGTAGAAATAACCGTGTTCTTCGCGACTCGGACACCACTTTGTCGTCAAGCTCTGGAGGACGCGATAATTACCAAGTCTGAGGGGTCCGTCAACGGATTGCCTATTTCTCTGCAATAGACATACAAGCTGCGAAGCGTCTGAGGGGGAGTGAGTAGGCGTCTAAATACCACAAAGCCCGTCGTACCCCTGAAGTCGAACCTAGGAATTCATGTAAAGTGCAGATAGGCGGGAGAACGATAGGTTTAAGAGTATCATCAGGCGGGTTGTCCGGCAACGGGATAGAAGCGAGTATAGCGAAGCGTGCGTTGACCATGTCAGCTGGTTCTTCAGACACCATGGTCTGTATGGACTGGGCGGTTTCAGGCATGCGTCGACCAGCCGCACAAGAAACCACTCACCCTTTCCTTGTGCGGAGGTCCTGGTAGCGTTGGAGTACTGATAGCAAGCGGAGACGTCGAAGCTGAAATAGTCTGTGCATTGGGAATAATAGTAGACTAGCCCAGGTAGTGAGTGTATGCGTAAACAAAGAGAGATGTCATCACCGACTTCTTCCTCATACTTGGGCGGCGGCCCCATCGTGTTTCTGGATCCAATTGAAAGGTCCTGAATCAGCGCTTCCAAATCTGTAGCCTGCGGTTGAAGCATCTCCGGGGCCTGACCCCAGCTCTGAGGATCAGTAGCAGAGTACGCAGTATGGCTTGTGTTCGTGGCCCCATTGAGGGCCTGCTGTAACCGGTCGATAAGCTCTGTCTTTTCGCGAACCGAAGTATAGGCATCGGAAAGCTTCTGTACAAGCAAATCCCGCGCGTTCATGGCTTCCACAACGCGTAATTTCTCGAGTTGAATCTCAATTGCCATCTCGGCGATGCGTAAAGGATTCTATGCAGGCATATATATATAAGCTTGATTGAGGCGACTATATGCGTACCGTTGGAAAGTCTGGCACGATGGCAGTGGCATCTTTGACTTCAGAGTCGGGGGATACCATGAACATGTGGCGTTTTTCATCGGGAGCATGACTGGATAGGGTCGTCATACTTGATAATGAATAAACAAGAAAAGCGTAGATAGTGGAAGTAGGAATGCAACGTGTTGGACAGAAAAGAGACTTTATATCTTGGCGCAGATGTCTGAGAAAAATCGGGTATATTTAGAGACGAGATACAGGTGTATGGACTACCGGCTCTGGTCTCCACGTCAAAGTACTTTTGGAGACCGACATCTGCATAGATTGAGCACTAAGATGACCTTTTTTTCAATCGCTTTCAGCATCCTTTGGCACAACCAGCCGTAGCAAAAAAAAGAGAAGGCGGCGACGATTGCAATTGACTTGGATGCGATGACAGGAAAAAAAAATTTCGAATGCGTATAACGTCGGGGATTGAATCCAGTGATGCCATCAACTGCTACACCCTCATCAGCCATGGTTTGTTGGCCACAATCCAGGCATCGAGTGTTTTCCAGAACTGGGCTACTACAGCTTTGTCGACATGCCGTCGGTGGGGGTCAATCTACAAGTTACCAGATAAGCCTCTGTGTGAATTACAGATCAAGTTCTGTACCTTGAGCTCTGTCACGTTCCAGTCCTTGATCTTCAGGTTGGGAGGGTCATTCGTCCAAGTGACATAGATTCCTTTCACTATGAACATTCATAAGTCTCCATCCAAAACTCAAAGAGCGGCAAAGCGCGATACCGTGGTGGAAGAGCTGCCTCGGTTCACTCCATTTATAAGGCCTGAATTGCCACGCCTGTCCAGTCGTCATAACACAAACAACACGATCCCAAGCGTCCGCCCCAAACTTGGACAGTGCTTCAACGCTGTCGACAACAAAGTACTTGGCTTGTATCTCAGTCTCCTTGCCACTTGAATCAATGTTTGTCCGACGCCGATAGATAGCAATGAGATCTTCAGGACGAGTGTTGCCTTCCGCTGTTGCTCGCGAACGAGCCTCTTGGGTGGATTCAAACCTGAAGGGGTGTCAGTATGGAGGGAGGCGCAACCGAGTGACACGTTCATACGTCGCTTCTTGTAGAAAGCGCTTGACATTGTACATGGTGACGAGAGCTGTGGGAGACGAGGAGATGATGATGATCGGTTGGAAGTTGCCTATAGGGGAGAAATCTCAGCAAAACGCAGAAATGTCGCAGAATAACAACTCACGAGCCTTCTTTGCCAGGAGCTTGGGATCTGAAACCAAGGACGGTAAGTGATTGCAGCTGGGGACGAAAGAACCTACCTGGCGTAGCGACTGGCTGAGGAACACCGGATCGCGAAGCCTCCCTCAGCTTCTTCAGTTTGTCAGAATAAGAGGTGCGAACAGCGGAAAAGTTCTGAGCATGTGTCAAAGAAGGAGGAGAAAACCAAGAGGAGGCATACGTTTGGTTTGCTACCTCGCAGAACCGTATTCCGATCTCTCAGCTCAAGTTCGGCAAGCCGAATCTTCTTAACAACGTCGGCGTCATGTGTATCTGGTGCATAGCGTCGTTTCGCCGGTGTCGATGTTGCGACCTCAGCTACTGCCGACTTTTGGGTCGTAGATGGAAATGCGTAAAGGCTTCGGGGCGGTGAACCGGGTGGAGTTGTAGATTCCACTAACCATACATAAGCACCATTCAGAAATGTTGGGATTTCGTTCACCTTGTGGTGCAGGTCTGATGCGATCATGGTCAGGTATCCGCCCTTCTAACCAGTCCACTACAGTCTTCCGCTCGGTGATGCTGACATAGCCTGTGGTGAGGCCATTCTCTCGAGTCTGTTTCATATAGTCTGCAACTGCTGCGTCGCGCAGACTCCAGGCAAGGTAAAGAGCCTCTGCAGTATAAAAGTCCTGGGGCGCCGATCCTGTAGTCCCGGCTTTGGCATAGCGCGTCTCTGCAGACTTGGGTATGGGGCCTGAGGGGAGGACAAGATGAGTAGCAGCTGAGAGAGAAGGACATTGTTGTTCAGAGATTGAGAAAGTAATAGTGGATTTGGACTTGATTGCCTGGCGCAGAGTACTGAGAACGTCGGGAGAGGCCATGGCTAGAGTGCAGAGTTTTTAGACGGCGGATGGCGATTGCCCACGTGAGCAGGTGGGTTTATATTGAATGAAGATGCAAGGATTACAACGGCTGTGATGGCCCAACCAGGAATGAGCATGGTCTTTCCCAGCGGCAAAAGCCACGAGTGCGCTGGTTCGAGACTGTCCCCTCCAGAAAACTTGGTTTCCACAGATCCTCGCTCTGTAAGGAGCGATTTGGACTTGGAATAATTTGTCCTTTCACAGGCCAGGGAAGACAATTCCGCAACCTGAAGGACTTGCCTAGTTAGTCTTCGGAAACCAGGGCATGTCGGCAGCCGCGCTGTGGCTCGTGCCTTGCTCATACCTTTTGCTACGTTAATCTATCATACTAGCTCGTTTCTCTAGTAGCTCCACAATTGTGTTTATCCCCTTGATTACACCCTCGTCTTGTCCCTCGCCTGGCACCATCTTGGTATGCGCAAAGTCAATCAATTTGACCACAAACGGAGGCCCCGTCCCCGTCTCTTCCTCTTCCTCGTCTTCATCCTCATCGTCGTCCTCCTCATTCTCGACCTCTTCTTTGCCCAGTTTTTCCATGCCTTCTCTCGCACGATCCCAGTCGCTCTCATACACGATCAACATACTCACTCCCACCATGCGCAACTCCAGTCCCCCAAGCACATTGCGAATATCCCTGACCTCATCACGAATACCCAGAAGCATTCGCCGAAGAATCGAAACAGGAAGGCCGCTGGAGCTCTCAACTCCCAACTCGTTCCCAACGGGGAAGAATTTTGCTATGCCCTCTGAAAGTTGATCTGCTTTCAGCGACTTGCCATAGGACTTGGGTGTATTGACCGCGAGGCCTGTGACATTGTCATATACCTGATACATGTATTAGCGTCAAGAAAGAGGCAGTGTCAGTGCACCCTACCTGGAAGCCCGTGAGACGAATACCCGTCTCAAGTGATGTTGTGTTGCGTGCCGTCTCTGTCATTCGTGCTACTTTTTCTGGAGAAGCATCGTCGTCGTATAACGTCGTCCCAAGCTTGATATCCAAGATGTTCGGCTTCAAAAACGGATACGAGATATTCTCCAATACTATGGATTGTATTTATTAAAAAACCCCATCAGCATGTCGGACACTTGGGTTAAAAAGCACCTATCTTTCTTTTCTGCAAATGGCTTCACAGCAATCCCTTCTTCCTGTGGTTTACTATAATCAACTTCGCCTTCCAACCTCAATGTTCCCATAAAGCTGGGTATGTAAGGTAGCAGACTCGAGAACGTCTTATCGTTTCGTATTTGTTGATAAAATGCGAGTTCACGGGGAAGAGCAGGTTTGATCACAAGCTCCCCATCTTCGTTCATGAATATTCCAGCGTGGCCTCCAACTTGAGTGTTGAGCTCGGTTGTTTCGATATTTGACATGGAGGCCATGGTTGGAAGAAACCAAGGGCCCATATCAAAAAAAATCTGTTTTTGGGAATAGATCACGAACGACCGATGGCTGATCAGTTCAGTCACTTACTGTCCACCATAATATGCATCCTCAATCTCTTGACCTCGATTCAAATTACTATTTATCCGTAACTTTCTCTCACGAGACATCGACGTTCACCAGGCCTTCAAGCCTAGCGAACTTACACCTTTCGCTCAAGTATGAGGGACAGGTCGGCTCAATGGCAGACATCCACCTGTACAGCATCCCCAAGTCAAACAGAATTCAAGAAGAAGTAGTGACAACTCTCAAGAATGTCCCAGGCGTTATCCGCGTTGATCTTGTACAGACAACACGGAAGAGGAAGCGAGAGGAGTCGTAATTGATGTGGCAAAGAGAGAGAGAGAGAGGGAGGTACGCCACTCCAACTTTTCTCCTCCTCACGTCATTCTTTTATTCATTCCATTTTCAAAATATAGATAATAGTCACTTTGGCCATGTCCAGTGATGATCCAGTTCTATACACAGAGTTCAACCCATCATTTGTACCCCCTTTTTTGTGAATCAACAATTTATTACACGATCGAATTATCATTTGTACACCACTCGCTGATTGTACAGTTCGCTGCCTCTTTGCATGCATAAAATGAATAGTAGGCTCAGTATCAATCCTAGACTCTTTTTTTGTGCAATGAAATTTAGTTGGGCGAAAAATATATCTAACAGGGACCTTCAACATCGATCATCAATTAGATAAACTGGATTATCAGTAACAAAGTTTCCGCTGCGCTTCCGACATGTCTATACTAACTACCTCTACTAATTCTGAGTTTATCTGACTGTGCTCATATTGCACCTAGTTTTCTATCATGCAACCTGTGCTGTTGTGTCCTATTCATCTGCTTACTTTCTGTATCATGCTTTGCTTAGATTCTCCCCGATTGGATAGCTGATTGGATCAATCAAACCAAAACTCTGCTCTCCAATGTCATCTGAGAAACCAGCACAGTCTCCCTCTGTTCTTACCATAGCTGGTTCAGACTGTAGTGGTGGCGCAGGCATTCAAGTAGGTTTTTTTTTTTTACTCTTCTTCGTCAGCGACCCCATCCGGTAGATTGTTTTTTGTAATCTTAGGCGGACCTCAAAACATTCTGTGCATATGGATGCTACGGGACGAGTGTCATCACAGCACTCACAGCTCAAAACACGAATGGAGTCCAAGGCATCCACCCCGTGCCACCTCTGTTCATAGAAAAACAGGTCTGATCACGGTCTGATACTTGGTGTGCTGCCAACTGATCAATACGAACACAAGATCCAAATGGTTTTATCTGACATAGATATTAAAGCTATAAAAATCGGCATGCTATTCGATAACGACAACACAAAGGCCGTCGTGCGTAGTATCGAAGAGTACTATTCTTCGTCTTCTTCCCCAAGACCTCCTATCATCTGCGATCCAGTATGTATCTCAACCTCCGGGCACCCGCTACTACATCCAGAAGCACTGGACACCCTTATCAATGACTTATTCCCTCTCGCTATGATGATCACACCGAACAAGTCAGAGGCCGAGATGCTTCTCTCCAAGAGGGGTTTGACTACCTCGATTAACACGTTGGAGGAGATGATATCAGCTGCGAGTCGAATGATATCAACTTTCTCGCCGCACACTGTTCTGCTCAAAGGTGGACATATGTATGTGACCATGCAAGACGTTCAACACCTACTCGAGATCAAGCAGGGTGTGCAAGTGATCAAACATGGACTGATGGAGGAAAATATGGAAATTTTATTTGCCGGTGAAAAGAGTGAAACCGAGACTCAGCTGGTGGTAGACGTGTTACAGGAGAGGGGAGGAACCACGACCTTGTTTGTAAGGCCGAGAATCAACTCGACAAAGACTCATGGAACAGGGTGTACCCTAAGCGCTGCTACTGCCTGTGCACTTGCTCAGGGCAGCACACGTACGTCCTTTTCCTGTGACCCTTCCTTACAAAAAAAATGGTGTGTTAAAGAAACAGGTTTGCCGTCTAGTGATCGATGCTGTTGACAATGCGACGTGGTATACACACATGGGTATTGGAACTGCCGAGAAAATCGGGAGCGGTCACGGCCCACTCAACCATCTGCATTCTACTACCAAAGTCCTCATACCAAGGTCAATATCTTGCCCCAAAAAAAACACCTACTGAATCTACCCCTCCTCCTTCCTTTGATAGGCAAACAAAGTATGACAAGTATCCCTTGATGAGGTACCTCATCAAAAGTACCGCAGCTCACTGGAAGGCTTATGTTGAGCACGAATTCGTCAAGCAATTGGGGAGGGCTGTATTACCCCGCTCCGCGTTCATCCATTACATCATGTACGGTTTTTTTTTTCTTGGGGGGGGCTGCTTTACTCTAGCTGACATTGTTCAAAGACAGGATTATCATTATTTGAAATACTATGCGCGCGCAAATGGGTAAGTAAGCGTTTCACACCCCCAAGACAGACAGACCGCCCTGAACTCGGAGAGAATTCCAGGCTCCTAGCAGCCAAATGTTCAACATTCTCCGAGATAGAATCCGCAACCCAAACACTCCTCGACATCCTTCGAGAAATCAACACTCACAAATCTTTCTGCCACTCCTTCGGCATAACACCGGAACAGCTGGAATCAACACCAGAAACGTCGGCTACGATAGCATACGGTGCTTTCCTTATCGATATAGGACTTCAGGGTAAGTTACGTTTTCCGCGCACATACGGACTGATGAGTAGAAGAATATTGATGGGGGGGTTATCTTGGATGTCGGTAGGCGACAGCACGAAGCTACTACTGGCATTGCTAGTGTGCCTATTGGGCTACGGAGAGATTGGGTGTTGGCTGAAGAGGGAGGCAACAAATGAAGGGTCCTGTGTCATAACGAAAAACAATCCGTATGAAAAATGGATCAACGATTATTCCGGAGAACGTTATCAGCATGCAGTAAAATTGGGTCTCGGTGAGCTTTTTTTCACAAAGTCCAAGCGATGAGATATGCATATATATATACTGACTGACTGATCACAGCTACGATCGAAGCACGAGTCATGGCTGATGCTCCATCACCGATGAGACTGGAAGAGTGGAGAGAGGTATGGAACAAGTGTACGATGTTAGAGAAAGGGTTTTGGGACTCGGCAATGGAGCATGCGTAGAGTTCTTGGGGACAGCAAAAGTCATTCTATTATGAGCACAAGTCAAATATGTCACGCGTAGATGGACGCTTCGAGATTTTATCAATCATTCAATCTTGGGCTCCTCGCCTTCCTCCTTGAGCATTACCTCCAAGCGAGTCATAGACTGATCCTTATCTGTATGAGGGTTTGGGAGCTTTATCAGCTGATCTGCTTCCAGCTCTATTTTGACCTTGGCTGGTGAGCCTCCGGTCATGATAACGGGCTTCCGTTTCGTGTTTTTGGCCACCTTTTGTGCATTTGGACAAAGCCCTCGCGTTGACAGGTCACACAGTTCGCAGCGAGGACTGACAGCCAGACAAATTACCTAAAAAATGAGATGATTGAGAAAGGAAATTTTTCGCTCCGGAGAGTTGAAATACCTGGCCGAAGCCAACAAGTAAGTGATTTATTTCCTTGTGGAACTCTGAAGGTAGCCAAGACTGTAGATTCAACCTCGAGTAATGAAGAAATCAGCGTCTGTGCTCGCTGAAAAGGACATTGATGCACACACACACACACACCTCGTCTCCTCTGGATTCTTCGTTGGCTTCTTGTGCCAACCTAAACGATTCGAAATTCGGTGAACGTGGACATCAACTCCGATGCCATGATTTCTATACGAGTAATGAGGAAGCAATTCATAGAAGAATGAAACCCCGACTACACACAAATTCCATGCTGATTGAAGAGCCAAGAACGCCATTTTTGGTCCTACTCCCGGTAAAGAGCAAAGCTCGTCCACAGTCTTGGGCAAATCGGACGCGAAATCGTCTCGAAGTTTTTTTGCTGCTTGTTTGATATAGCTAGATTGGTAAATGTGAACAAAGGCAAATAACGCATGCAAGATTCCTCTTTACCCGGTTTTACGTCTCCAAAAACCAACCTTGTTGATGGCTTCTGAAATGGTGGATTCTTCTGCGGCAAGGACTGCCTCGATTGAGAGTACACCACCGACGGAAGCTCTGAGTTTCTTCACAGCAGCATCTGTGACTTCATCCTTGGTTTGCGACGACAACATGAGCGCTACGAGGGTTGAGAACCGTCTGTTCTTTGGCGCGTAAGGCTCTCATTCGGGATGAAATAGACAGATCGATAAACCTCTGGTTCAATTTCCTGATGTTTTGCCTGGTCGCAACCCATTGTATCGACGGGTGCAGTAAACTGTGAACGCATCTTCCCAATGGTATCATAAACTTCTCGCCAGTTTTCCGGCGCTGGATGGGGTGTATCCAAGGCTTGGAGTATTGGTTTATGTTTCTTGATCGATGTGATATTTCTTGGTGAAGTTGCGTCGGCTTTCAACCGCTTCCTCGGAGTTGAATCCTGAGGCGGAGACACCTGCACATCATGTTCTCTCTTGATCCGTCTGGTGTTCCTAGGATGATCGAGAGACGAGGATAATTCCTCAATGTCTTCTGGCTCATAGAGAGTCACAGAGGAGTCAAAGACACTCTGGCGTGTTCTCAAGGTCACAGAACGCGTTGCAATTGGAGGCCTAACCATAGTTGCGAAGAGAAATTGAATCAGTCACGTGGTACATATTTTTATAGTGATAGATAACACGGCAGATATTTAGATGTCAAGTCGCTGAGTTGGGGCTGAATTGGGATGTCACCACCAAGGAGTGGCAGACGTTCTTCGAAAACGCCCCATCCAGTTTCTCGACACATATGATGACGACGACAACCTCATCACCCCAACATATCCCAAGGGAGGGAGCTGGCTAAAAGTCATTGGCATCTCCAACTCCACCTGTGCCCGCGCAACACGACTCATCACAAACCATGCCCCCATTGGCGAATACAGAGCAAGATTCTTCCCCAGCAAAAATACCTCCTGCCGGTGCAACAGCACCCAACTTGAAACACGCCATCACATTCTTCGCCAGTGCCCCCTCTACAACAGCTACAACCGTGTGGGATACATCCTCAGCAGGATAGTCGACTTCTTACAGAGCAACCTGCGAGCCTTTTGTTTCATGGACAACATCGAGTAATCCCCTCCGCTTTCCCCTTCTCCTACTCAATAGGCGCTACCTCTTCCTTCTCTCAATATTAGATATTTATGTATTTAAGTGGAGCCATCTACCACAGACTGCGATCGAGCACCGTGTAACAAATTGTTGACCCAAAAAAAAGAAAATTGGGATGTCACCTGATAAACACAGAATGAAAATGGGCTGGGTGAGTATAGCCAAGTGAGCAAGATTGAGTGATTCCTCTAGTCAAACTGGCAGCGACGGGTGCACCAGCAGCGCACCAGCAGCTTGCACAGCTATATCCACACTGGCAAGTAATAGATCCATGCCTCTTTTCTTCTTTCACGTTTGCAGACTGGTGATATATAGGAGGGAGAGGGACCTCACGGATAGAGCGCGGAGAACTACGGTGGCCGTGACATGTTTGGAATACTCTCACCTAGGTAGTTCAAAAGTCATTCGGCGTTTCGATGTCTCTGTTACGTTAGTGATAAGTAAATATTACCCAACACCATGCATGGGTCGATGGCGTAGTTGGAAAGCGCGTCTGTCTAACTGGGTTAATTCTTGGGCAGACAGAAGGTCCTCAGTTCGAACCTGAGTCGATGCATAAAGCGGATGTTAAATCGCCGCTTGAATTGGGGGAGTGTCACTGTGTGACACTCCCTCAATTTTTTATTTGTAACGTGGTGTACGCAGTCTGCGGTAGTCTACTGTCTACGGAGGCTCACTGCCTCTGATAAATATACAAATTGTGTCATACGAAAGAGACAAACACAGAACGAAAAAAAAAATAGGCTGGGTGAGTAGCAGGGCATAGCCAAGTGAGCATGGATGAAGTTCCATACGTCAGGGTTTGTGTTCAAGGACAGGGGTGGATATTTAGTCACCGCTCGAATTGGGATGTCAAGTCACCTGTTTAGACTTGTCACGCAGTCACACTCTACTGATGTCGCACTGATGCCGCCAAGGCTTTTTCTGGGACTGATGATGAATATGCGCAAATATGCTTGAAGAGCAAGAAGCTTTGCAGGACGCAGCTCAGGGTGCTGAAACAGAAGATGGACCGAGTCAGCCTGGGAAACGCAAGGACAAGCGTATGCCTTTGGATCTGCCATTAAAATGGAGCATTAAAAGAGAGCCTAAAGGTCCTCTTTCTATCTTTCCTTATGTGAATTCTGTTTTTATTCCTTGTGAATGTACTATAATTATTACCCTGGCACAGGTGCCCCATTCTAGCAAGAATGCGATGATGGTAACATGATTGTTTTTCTCTATAGCAGTATTTGCATGCACATCTGACAGCAACCTTTAATTTTTTTTGTTGGCTTATTATTTTTTGTTTTCTTCATAGGCGACCCCATTACATCTAATCCCATGGAATTTGCCTTCGCATCACCCAGAGATCCCCCATAGCTCTCCGAACCGGTCAAAGACGCCGGGAACGCACTCTCCCACCCTGTCCGTGTAAATATCCGCCGTGTGATGGTGTGGTGTTATCTCACTTGTCAAGTCTAGGCCTGTCACACAGTGACACTCCGCCACTATTCTTTTCTGAATAATTTGTAACGTGATAGTCTACTGACCACACGTGATATCTACAGAAGGCAGACGTGCACGGTTGGTGGATGACTGAGAGCTGGGAGAAGGACTACAGTGAAGAATCGGTTAGTTGGTGCAGTGATAATATACCTGATTGCTTGCTACTATATTTTCCGTGGATGTGCTGTACAAGTATTGGATGACACCAGTCTGAGTTGATTACTGGGTGTGAGAAAAGTGTAATGGCGACAATCAGCGGATGTGCAATGGCTACTGTTGGAGAGATGCTTAATCTATTTTTAATTTTATTCTTATTTCGTTGTTCTTCATTTTTCGGTTGCCAGGAGTCTCAGTCTTTTGTGTGCCCGTTGTCTCATTATTGCAAAATCATACAGTTTTACAGTTTGCTTTTTTTTACCATAAAAGTAGGAACGTAGGTATCCCTGGTGCTATTTCTATTTAACAGGAAAAGAGAGAGCTGTCTCGCTATCAGCTTTTTCCCCTCGTTTCTGAATGATGAGTCATGTTGATCGACAATCCTTCATATCTTCCACAATATACCAGAAATTGCGTGCAGAGCATGCATTGGAGCATTACTGCCAATCTGATCCACATACGCATCAAGGTTCAGGTCGTCATAGATGGAGGAGAATTATGGCTTATGCGAGACGGTTTACACGGATGAAAGAGATGATGCAGATGACATTATGTGGTAGGGGTGGGATAGACTGGGAACGCTCAGTAAACGAGAATGAGTATCGACGAGATGAGAGACTGGTTGCTTTAGCTGATGTGGGTGCTGTGTGCTTTGTTAGGGGGTTGAACTGATGATGTTTTATCTATCAGGTCCCTCCATACCTCTGACTGTATTTCGATAGTCATTTGCTTGTATTGTTACTACTGATTCAAGCTTTTACATCTAATGGAAATGAGATGCATGTGATTGGTCTGGAGTGTCATAACACGTGATGAACGGAGTCTGATCTGGTCCCCTCTGTGAATATCTGTTATTTTATTACCATGTTAGCTGCGAGCACACGGTCAGCTCTTTCACGCACTGCCCTGACCCGGGGCTTTGCTACTTCAACACGCGCGGGTCAGGCTGCACCACTACAAAAGCCTGTCATTGAGAAGGAGTTCAAGATCTACCGCTGGGTTCGTAGCTTTCTTGTGGAAACATATCTTTGCTTATACAAGGGCGCAGAATCCTGACGAGCCTGCGAAGAAGCCTACCCTGCAGACGTATAAGATTGACCTGAACCAGTGCGGACCTATGGTCAGTATCCGGACAACGTTGCATGCACGGGCTTTGCTGAGACCCTTGCACGGTCGCAGATTCTTGATGCATTAATCAAAATCAAGAATGAAGTTGACCCTACACTAACATTCCGTCGTTCGTGCCGTGAGGGTATTTGTGGGTCCTGCGCTATGAACATTGATGGCCAGAACACACTGGCCTGTCTGTGTAGAATTGACAGAGATGGTGCGAAGAACACCAAGATTTACCCACTCCCCCATAGTGAATACATGAGTTCCTATCTCAGTTGTTTGGACACTTACTCAGGTTATCAGTGTATATCGTGAAAGACCTGGTACCCGATTTGACGCTCTTCTACAAGCAATACAAGTCAATCCAGCCTTGGTTGCAAAACGATAATCCGCCTGCTCAGGGTACGTCCGTGTACTTGAGGTGGCCATATGTGTTCTGAATTCCGTCGAGGAGAACACCTACAGTCTCAGGAAGATCGTAAGAAGCTCGACGGCCTCTACGAATGCATTCTTTGTGCCTGTTGCTCAACTTCATGCCCATCCTACTGGTGGAACCAAGATGAATATCTCGGCCCAGCTACACTCATGCAGGCTTACAGGTGGATTGCTGATTCTCGGGTAAGTAGGATTGTTGCACTACTTGTCCCCGGCTGCACTGACGATGTTTGTTAGGACACTCATGGTGAAGAGCGCAAGGAGCGTCTGCAAAATGAGATGAGCATGTATCGCTGTCATACTATCTTTAACTGTGCGCTTGTCTCTTCGTCGTTGTGATTGTCTTCTTACTTCAACGTTCTTCAGGCTCGCGGACTTGCCCGAAAGGTCTCAATCCCGCTGCTGCTATTGCTAAGATTAAGCTGGAGCTCGCTGCCGAATAGAATGCCGGGGTATTGAACTATCGTCTTTGCAGTTGGACTTTATTGAGGATGTCAATGCTCATCGTCATTATCTCTACATCCTTATTGTATCCACTTTCTGTCTCGAACTAATTCCATGTTCAGAGAAATGCCTTACATATTACCGGAGTTATTCGGAGATCTAGTCCATGCTTTTTGATTGCATCATCGGTTAACTTGAGAATGTATTCCAAGTTTCGCCATAGATGTCAGCCTTTGCGAACAGTAATTTCCCTGCTGCACTCTACTCCCTTACGAGACCGACTTACCCTCGCCGCTTATTTGAATATGTTTTCGATTATCATAAACGGAAAGACGCCGCAGAGTGGGACCGGGCTCTCGACATAGGTTGCGGAACTGGTATGCATGCTTCAATGCTCAGTTCCATTCACTAACGGAGCACAGGGCAGGCGACTACAGAATTGACCCGATTTCACGAGGTCATTGGACTTGATCCTTCAGAAAAAATGATCAGAGCTATTAGAGCTAATCGAGACTTCTTTCCTAATCCTACTCTATCGCGATCGGCCTCTGTAGGCGGCACCGGTGGTCATAGAGGGAGTGGCCAAAAGTTTTCATTCAGACGCGGAAATGCAGAGGATATGGCAAGATCTGATATATTGGATAACAGTGTCGATTTAGTCATCGCTGGTAGGTCCGTTTTTTCATCATTTTTTTCATACATTTATCTATGTCCTGATTCCGCGGATCATGAAATTTTGTTTCAATTTATGTAACCAGCTCAGGCGTGCCATTGGTTTGATTGGACAAAAGTATGGCCTGAGGTGGAAAGGGTATTGAAGCCTGGAGGTACGGCTGCATTTTGGGTAAGTTTTGAGATGTTAATTGAAACGACGCACTTGCTGATTTTTTTCGACTGCGCATGCCGCACGTACTTGGTTCTTTACGACATTTGCATCATGCGTCACGGTGACTACCAGGTGTATTCGGAATTCCGACTACCGCAGTATTCATCGGTGACGCCTCTTATCACTGACTATGCTCAGGGTACGAATGCGTATACTAGTTTGGGTCCACATTGGGAGAGGCCTGGGAGAACAGTGTTGGAGAGACATCTTTTGGATGTTCCAAGTCCTGAAAAGGTCCTGGGCAAGGGAGGAAAGTTGGCTCATGAAGAGAGGTGTTATTTCGCTGGTAATCTCTACCACCCTACTCATATGAACATGATTGGAATTTAATGGATTGGTCTTTTCTTCTTGCCTCCACTTTAGGCAACTATCATACCGACACCCTCCCAGCATCACAAACCTTCCCAGTCATCATGCAGAAAGAAATGCGCTGGCGAGATTTACTCGGCTATTTTCGAACTTGGAGTGCGTTGGAGAAGTACCGCATGGAGCATCCTCAAGACATCTTGGTACCACCTGACAACCGATTCGAGAATGACATGGACGAACCCATCAAAGATGGTATTGATGTGAGGGGTGGAGACCTTCCAGTTCGATTTTGGAAGGATTTGAGACAAGCTGCTTCTAAAGAGGAGAAAAAAGCAAAGGTGGAGGTGGATGACAAGGTCACTGTCGAATGGCCTCTGGCGGTTATTTTGGTCAGTAAATTATGATTACCCGTTTTTGCACAGATCACCCGCTTTAGCGAATTTGTACAACCTAGGCTGCATCCGAATAAGATGGGTTCATGCTGGGTGCATCCTGGAGCTATATTTAACAAGGCCTGGGCCCTCTGTGTCGATATCACAGAAAGTCTTATCTAGATCTGGGTTAGGACAGCAAGAACTGTAAAAGCTCTCTCTCTTGTCTCTCTCTCAAAGTCCCGGCAGTTACCACAGCACTAGAACCCACACCAAAGCAGCAGCTTCGCCGCATTCTGGATAAGATACAGTACCTTGCCTGAGTGGTCCCTCAAAGGCTTTCTTCCGATCGACTACCGCGGAACTTTTGACTCAGAGCTTTTTTTTAAACAAAGGCCTATCGTCCTAAGGGCCACATTTTCTACGACGTGGGCCAGATGTGCTATTTAAAACTCAGCTGGGAAGAAACTGTGTATTCAAAGCATTTTCTATCTGGTCTTGACAAAGAACCGTATTCGAGAGAATTCTTTTTTTTCCCGGGGGAGGATTTAAGTATTCAAGGCTAGGCTATGAATGGAAACTGTCCCAACTTGAAATAAATGACTAATGGCAATTAAGGCTATGGGGTTGCTCCATCTGAGAACGCACGACGGGTTCCCAGGACTCTCAGATTCCGAAACTCCTCCATGAGCCTTTTATGATATCCGAAGGCAAAAAAACCAGCTAGATGATTAGGCGGAAGGTTTCTATTGAGTTAAAGTTTGGAGTAGGTAAATTTCTGTGCGACCATCTTTAAGAGCTCTTTTTTTGCGCTTACTCAATGGGGAGAGGAGTCCCGAGGTATTAAAAGCACCTTTTTGGTTCGATGGTCATTTGTGGTGTGGATTACCGCCTCACGTCCCTCAGTTAACCTATCATTTTCTCCTTGTCATTGTCGTCGTCGTTGACTCTCTCTCGCCTTTGCATCCAATACAAGAAAAGTGATGGATATGTCAAAAATAAAAATAACCAGATTCACTTCCACCCTTATCCTCTTCATGTTCACTGGTGCAGTCTTTTTCAATAGCGTCGGTGCTACGAGAATTCCAGGCCACCATTCGCAGTGTAATACTGGACCCGTGCAATGCTGTCAACAGTCTTTCGACTCGAACAGCCATGAGGGGAAGAACTTGTTGGCGCTCAACAATATCGGCCTTGACATCCTGTCAGGCACTACGGGTATGATTGGAGTGAAGTGTACACCTATCACAGCCCTTTGTGCTGGGTCAGGCGGAAATTGGTAAGCTTCTTTGTATCAAGTGATTTCAATGTCGAAAGGCCTTAAATCTTCTTGTACAGTGCTGGACAGACAGTTTGTTGTACGAAAAACGGACTTTGTAAAAATTCGTCCTTTTTGCTAGGGTTACGTGCACAACTGACTTCTAATTAATCATAGCCGGCGCAATTTCTATTGGGTGTAACAATTTCAACGCCGGTTTGTAGCTGTGTCGGGGTTTGGCGGTGTTTTTTCTTGTGGTGCTCGTTCTTTTGTTGTAGTGCATTCTTGTCGTGCTCTTGGACAAGAATATCTATTAGCTCTCCGTTGTTGACTAGATTCTGGTCGGCTACATCCGAAAATCAAAATCTTGTGCTGTGTGATTACCTCTTTCATCTTATAGCTATCCTACCCTACTTTCTAGAATGTGACACAGTACTCCGTCAAAGTTACAAACAACACCCGTCATCGTATACGGTCACTTTCCTACAATAAACAAGATAACATCATAACAATTCCTTACATCAAATCCTCCTGGTCCACTCGTCGCTGCAGCAACATCATAAACGACGTTTGTCTGTCCCAAACGTCCGGGAAATGGACACAAGGACCATAAATCACTCCGTCCGTGTACAGCTAACAGTGGGTATCTAGCCAACGGTACTGTGACCGCGGTATATATCTTCGGGGCAGGTTTAGCAAAACGCGTGGTTGTGATCCATCCCAGTGTGTTTCCACTTCTGACTTCTGAGGCATTGGTATTCCATGATCCATCAGAACTGTACGCACGCAATGAACCGCTGATGAGTGCTAAAGCTGGGTAGTCGTCATAAGGAAAAGATGCTCGTGTCTAAGAATTCGTCAGATTCGGGTCGATCCTGACCTTTTCTGGTTTGAGATTGGACGCACTGAGGTTACATGAGGAGTTACGCCAGAGGTTGCGCCTAGAGTTGGTTTAGAATGGTTACTGTCTTTTCGAACCTTGAGGTTGAAATACCATTTTGTCCGAGTACCAAGGGAGCACCATTATTATCGTGATTTGGAAGCGTAGTATTGTACGCAGCAAGCGTTAGGTTGTACGGAAGTGTCACAATACCCGCGAATTCTGACGATGCTGACGACACTAAGGGATAACCGGTTCCCGATGGAATGACCGAAAGAAGTCCAAAGAAGCACAGAAGTGTGAAGCAATTCCTATTCCGTCCGACCATTGTTGACGTGAGAGGACGATTACAAGATGTCCACACGGAAGTAGGAAAGCGATGTCTGGATGAGGCTCGTTATGCAGAACGACGCGAAAGTCAACGAGGGTCAAGAGCATTTTATACTTATACTTATCTAGGCTTCAGGATGACCGAACACGTGTAAGTCTTTTATAGTCTGAACAGCGAGGACCGTACTAAATCAACCGACGCGTTCTAGTATCTTGACGCTCCACTCAGAAGCCCTTGCGCGTCTCATATACTCGATAGCTGGACTAAATCAGCGGCGCGTTGAACAGACCAGTAGTATTTCTGGTTATTGTATTGTCTTTTACGGACTGATAATCAGTGAGAATTGCAAATCCTTTTCGTGTTCCTATTGCCCACAGCAAGTCTTTGATAAAGAGCTTTTAGAATTTGAGAATCAGCTGATGCATCCTCAAGCTACGTATGCTCAAGAGGTCTAAGTCAACGAGGACCTTCGCACATCAAATGACGCAGATAAGCTTTCGGTAAAATTGCACGTCCATTCGACCTTGTATCCCCAGCTGGATACGTGAAGGACAGAGGTCTGAATGCAGAAGACAAGAATTGGATAGGTTCCAATCAAGATCAAGGTACGCACGAAAGAAGAGGATCACAAGCCGAATGTTATTGTCCAAACTGGTCGAGCGGAGCCATTTAGCCAGTAACGCGTCAAATAAGCATATGAATACACCCGGGTATAAATCACCGTATTTTTCCATGACTCCGAATCCATCACGCCCTGTCTTTAGAGGATCCGGTGTTACCTTTCAAGAGGAGGAGGGAAGGTGTGAGCTCTAGACCATCGAGGATATCCAGGACTACAAGGGCCTGCAAAAAAGTAGCCAGGGACCTGGATCAAGCTAATCGAAAGGATGACACCACAACCTCGATCAGAATGGATGACAGTCAAGAAGAGATGTCGAAGTCCTCGAAATCAACTGTCTATCCTTTTTAGTTTGTGTGTCTTCAAGTGACAGGTACTGTGGGAACCAGAAAATCTTGTATCCTTTTTTCTGCAATGAATGTATATTTCACATTCTAAACAGCAGTTAACGCACAAACTTGTATGCATTCGAGGGTTTCAGTAGCACTGAGGCGTCGTAAGTGAGAAATCCATAGTCATGGCGTCACGCTTCTTTCCGCGCAATAGGACCAGCGTTCATCCACCATGTCTCGAGCCCAGATTTTTCAGGAACCCTTGCAGGTCCTGATTCCAATGCAAAGAAGAAAGAAGAAGAGCCCACTGTCCGTCGTCTTCCCACTGCCGGATTCACCTTCGCCCCAAACTTCTGGTGCTTCTCATGATATCCCCGCGCCAGTTCCACTTCAAGACGGACGTTTCACCACGCAGTTCACACTTGAGTACTAAAATACTGTTGGCGACGTCTGTTAGTTGTACATCGAAGCTTTTCAAATGGATATCAGGAAAATTACGTCGGAAGCAAAGATGAAGGAAGTTTCATTTTCGCCTGGTCTATATGGAGTCTTTGTGAAGGATCCAGGTCCGACGGATCTGGATCATGAAGGAACTCATCGATTATACTTTTAGGGGTAATCTCATTGTCTTCGGCCGTATGTTCGCCTGTTTCGTTCAAAATCCCGACATGGCACCTCTCTTCCATATTTTATATGGGATGGGAAGCCGAATCTTATATTCGAATGCCATGTGATAAACAGCGCGTTGGTTGCATCAGATGTATCCCTTCCTAACGAGATTGAAATGTCCGGCGTCGGAACAGAAAATTTTGTCTATATAGGAGGACTGGATCCGATCCCAGGATTGAATCACCTGTTGTCTTTACAGGCGTTCGCGAGGGGCATTATCAATGTACGATATTCGCCATGTTCAACCTCTGTAAACAGCTCCAATTCCCATCCATCCCCACTTAGACATTACCAATATCCTCCTTCATTCCGGAAATACAGGAAAGAAACGTGGATCGTTGAGGAACGTCTTCCAGGGCCTAGACCAGCGAATCTCTTTGCTTCGTGTGACCTTCTCAGGGTCTTGGTCTTCGATGACATACTTTCAGAGACAGAACGTATGTGGTTGTGATATCAAGTCGCGGCCTATACTTGGTCGGACGAGACAGTGATATTTCGACATCATGACACTTCCCGAGCGTCTCAAAAAGCACCTGACCGGTAACCTCTTTCTCCCGTAGAAAATTTCCAGGTGGAAAGGATTGTTTGTCCACCTGAATGGAGACCATTCGCTCATTAGGAAGTTACCTACCTCAGCACAATAGGAAGATGTGTGTGCTATAGGTGCTTTCATCCACAATGTGGATCCTAAGCTGCGATGTATAGAAGTCAATCAGGAGTTGGTCCAGAAACTATGCAGAAGTTAGGATAGGACATGTTGCCTATCATATACACGTATGCGTCTTCCTGCGCTTTGAAATTGAAAGTGTTCTATGACTCCACTGCAACTGCTAAAATTTATATCTCTGGGTACCTGAAATACAGTTCGAGCGAAAATGGCGACTGACTGGAAATATTATTCAACAATAAGTGAGTTGTCTGCGCTTTCATCTGTAATGTCTCGTGGCCTCGTGAGTTTTGTGAGTACGCGAAGTTTGGATTTCATTAAACGCATCTGTGATATTTGATCTAAGTTGTTGATGGAGGAGACCTATCGAACGCACCTGCTTCTTATGTTCCTCGATCTCAGATTTAAGACTGAGTATTTCATGTTCCTTCGTCTTGACTTCTTCCTGCTTCTTGTGGAGAGAACGAGAAAGGCATCGACTCATGTCTTGTTCAGATTGTCGTTTCTGCTTTTCATGAGCCAGTTCGTTGCGCATAGTAGTATTAGTGGCTTCGTGTGCCATGGCTGTCCGATTCAACCGTTCCAGGCTAGCGGACAATGCTTCACCGAAGACTTCTTTGGACTTGAGTTGTGCATCCGTGTCCTTGAGTTGTTGATGCAATATCTTGTTCTCCTGACGAATTTTCCGAAGCTCAAAAGCTATAGGTACGACTCGTTGTTCGAGTCGAAGCGCTGCCTCAAGTAAATGAGCCTGTGAACATTATTGAGAGTTCTGGGTTGACACCCAATCGGTATAGGCTTGGACTAGATACCCACCACCGTGTCATGACTCATGAGATTTTCAGGATCTTCCACCAAGCCTTTAATGACTCCACTCATCCGCTCCAGGAGAAATCCCGAAGAGCTTTTGTCTATGTTTTCTAAGTGATGAAGAATTTGACCAAACCTGTCGGGTTCCGGAAAATTGAGGTACAGCCGAAATGGAGCTGTGGATCCCCACTCGCGCCGACATGTGGGGCATTTTTGTTCGCGATTTAGATGAATCATACACTCTCGGCAGAATACGTGACCTATCACACACACAAATAACCAGTCAGTTCGCCACTCCATGCTGAGTCCAGGTTTGCCGTACCACAGTATTGAGCTAAGAACTTGTCATAGGAAGCTGTCTGGTGACAGACTGTGCAAAGTAGATTAGACATGGTTTTGAATATTGTGTGCACAAAGAGGGACTCAGTTAAATGAACGATCATTCACGAAACATCACGTGAAACCCTCTTTTTTTTGGATTCAGCATTTATATTCCGCTACAAGTGCTAAGACGCGGAGGGCCTAAAATAGGACCCAATGTCCGGGATTTGTCTACAGGAGGCATGGAAGAAGGTGTGGGCGGAGTTTAGTAGTAGATAGGTAGGGTAGCGGTATGTTCGAAGGAGCATGACATTGTCATGAGTGGCAGTGATGACTGGTGAAAAGCAAAGAAAATAAAAGGAAAACGGCACGAAGGTATCAGTATCCAGGT
>Ga0153959_1000207_pt1 | contig 36419 bp, 50 predicted proteins | sample TSFL043MetaG_FD_104685 | JGI IMG/M metagenome (GOLD analysis project Ga0153959, IMG submission 104685) | Attine ant fungus gardens microbial communities from Florida, USA - TSFL043 MetaG | ecosystem: Host-associated > Fungi > Mycelium > Unclassified | place: USA: Florida, Wekiwa Springs...
GACTACATTACATAATTAAAAGAAAAGAAAATAAATATTGACTTAGAGATAGAAGGCGATTCATGACAGTACTCTACTTACATTAACTACCAGGTGTATTTTTATTGTACTAGGCAGTTCTAATTCGATTGCATTTGTCGAAACTATGAACTTGACTTTATAAGGTCCGACAAATCTTTCTGTAAGTTTTTCCATTCTTCTTCCTACTATTTGATACTTGAGATCCTTTGTACTGAGTAGTACTAGATCTTCCACTCAATATTCCTCTGCTTCCCCTCTATGTTTATCTGTGTATTTCTTCATCTCTTCCTGCGTCCTTCCTAGCACTGCTTTCATTTCTTCCTGTATTTCCTGTATTTTTTCCACAAACTTGTTTGCCTCCTCGAACTTTCCCCTTTTCTTCAGTTCAAATCCCATGTGAGGATCTTGTCTACTATTTGCTATGAAGGGCGATACTTTTGTACTTGTCTGCACCTTATTATTGTAGACAAATTCTGTGGTTTCCAACTATTCTGGCCACTGTTCTTGATAATAATCAATGAATATTCATAAATATTGTTCTAATTCTTGATTCATCCTTTCAGTTTGCCTGTCTGTTTGTGGATGGAATGCTGTTGACAATTTACTCTCAATCCCTAGCATCATATTTAACTCCCTCATCACTCCTGCTGCAAACTGCAGCCCTCTATTGGAAATAATGCTTTTTGGCAAGCCGTATAGCTTTCAAATGTTATCTCTGAACAGTCTAGCTAGTCTTTCTGCAGTTGTCTTTTCCATAGTAGGTATAAAATGCACCATCTTTGTTAATCTATCTACTACCACTAAAATTGAATCATAACCTTGAGCCAACGGTAGCTTCATAATGAAGTCTGCTGATATGTGACACTATGGCTTTTCAGGTATTGAATTCGGTCTTAGTTTTCCTGCAGGTACTTGTGTCCAATTCTTGGCATGCATCACATTCCTCTATATATCGTTTCATCTCTCTGCTCACTCCTGGCTACCAGAAGTTTCTTGTTACCAATTCTGTGGTTTTCCACTGCCCTCCATGTCCTCCCACAGGCATGTCATGATGCAGCCTAATTACCTCTGCTCTCAACTTCTTATCCTTTGGTACGTATACCTTTCCTTTTTTTAACATCAACCCTTTGTGTTCTTGCCATTCTTTATTTCTCAAGACTTTAACCCCTGCTCTTTTCATTTCTTCCACTGTCTTAACCACTTCATCATCCTTTGCCATACTCCTCCTTATTCTGTCCAGGATATCTAGTCTGTTTATTATTACTTTGGTTACTTTTGCTACTCGAGCCTCTAGCTACTCCCTTTTTACCAATATCTGTTCCTTGTTATCTTTCTCTACTCCTGTTTTCCAATCTGACCTCCTACTTAATCTGTCTGCCTTTTCTATTCTACTTTTGGATGTATGCTTTAAAACAAAGTCAAATCTAGATAAATAGAGTATCCATCTCACTTGTTGTCTATTTAACTTCTGATTACTCATAAAGTACTCTAGATTTTTATGGTCTTACCAAATTTCGAACTTCCCCTTTGCACTTTCTAAGAAGTGCCTCCAAGCTTCTAGATATTGAATTACTGCCAACATCTCCTTGTTGTGAATCTCATAGTTTCATTTAGTTTCATTAAGTGACTTTGAGATGTAGGCTACTGGTCTCTATTTATTGTCTTTACATTTAATGGACAATACACCTCCTGTTGCAAAGTTGAAAGTGTTTGCCTTGACTCTAAATTCCTTGTCTAAGTCTGGTACTACCAACAATGGTCTAGTCGTGAAGATTCCTTTTAGCTGCTTGAATGCCTTCTGCTGGGGTTCTTCCCATCTCCACTTCTCCTCCTTTCTTGTCAACATATTCAAGGGTTTTGCAAGCATTGCAAAGTTCTTAATAAATTGCCTATAGTAGTTGGCGAGCCCCAAGAATTTTCTGATATCTCTAACTGTTTTTGGTACTGGCTAGTTCAACACTCCCTTTATCTTTTCCTCTTCCATTTCTATTTTCCCCTGACCCATTATTACTCCCAGAAAGTTGACTTTATTGACCTTCCACGAACACTTTTCTGGTTTTACATACAGGTCATTTTCTTCCAGCCTCCTTAGTACTTCCGCCACAATCTTATCATACCCCTTCTCATTATCTGTGCCTATCAGCACGTCATCTACAAAGACCACCACCTTTCCCTCATTAATAAGATCTCTCATGATCTTATTCATCATTTTCTAGAACGTTACTAGTTGTAATGAAACAACAGGTAAGCTGAGGCATCCGTGGCGGCGGATTATTTTATTTCTTTTTCATTTTCATTTATTATGTAATAGTTTGAAGTGCGCAGGACACTATGACTCAAAAGGAGTCCGCGGGATAATTTGAGTAGACAAATACTAGTAAATACCAATTTGCATATAAGTAGCTAAACCAATTAGCGAGGACTCTAACGAGTTCTCTTTGTCAACTCTGATAAAGAGTGTGTGCTTAAGTTAACCCTGACTTGAGTTCACTACACCAGTGAATTGGTCATTCCAAAGAACATTACCACTGGTTCGAATGACCTCACATGTGTAATAAAGACCATTTTCTACTCATCACCCTCCTTAATGCATATGTTATTATAGTCTCATCATAGGTCCATTTTAGTAAACAATTTCTTATTTCCCATTGAGTTCACCAAGTCAGTAATCAATGGCAACAGATAGTTATTTTTCATCGTCTGCTTGTTGAGTTTATGATAGTCCATGACCATACACTTTCCTCCATCCTTCTTTCTCACAAAGAAAACTGGAGAAGTCTATGGCGACTTCGAAGGCCTTATATATCCTTTCCTTAGGTGATTCTGAATGAACTGCTGAACCTTCTCCCTCTCATTTCTGGAGAGTGGATACACCTGTACTTTACTGGCCTTGAACTCCTCCTTGAGATCTATGGTATGATCCCATATCTTCCTTGTTGGTATTTTCTCTGACTCCACCTTCCCAAATACCTTCAGCCACTCGTGGAACTTTTGAGGCACCATTGCTTCTACCTTTTTGTGATCTAGTTCCATTTCCTCTTCTCTTCCCTAATCCTCTTTTTCATCTACCATTCACTTAATTCTTTTGATCTTGTTTCCTTGTGTCTTTTTTTTTTCTTCCTTTCTTTTCTTAATTTATGGGCCCATTTCCCTTTTTCCCACATATCGTCTACATATGGATGGACACCTTGTTATTTTAACTTTTTTCTTCTCCCAATCTATTTCTAGATTGTGTGCCTGCAACCAAGGCATGCCCAATATCACTTCTGTCTTTCTTAGATCACACACATCCATCCTTACTCTTTCTACATGCCCCTTGAAGTACAGGTTTACTTTCACCTTATACTGAGTTGCTTCCCTGCTATTTCCTGTACTGTCAACATTCCATACTAATATTGGCTTCTCCAATTTTATCAACTTGAAGCCTCCTCTCTCTACGCACTTCCTGCTCATGAAGAGGCCCATGACTCCACTATCCAGCAAAGCTTTTACTGATATCCTCTCATGAGTATTGATCTTCTCTACTCCTATCTGTATCCACACTTCCTGCAGACCCTTCAAGGTTCTTCTGACTTTCCTCTGCCTTTTCTTTGGATCAGTAATTCCAGCCCCCTCCCCCTGGGCCCTAGGCACTGATCATTCTAGTCTCTCACCCCAATTTCACCACAGTGTTTTCTTTCCTGTCCTACAAGGAGGACAGAAGATTTCCCCTTTCTCATTTTGTTCTGTTTTCTAGATTACTGCATCTTTTCCTCCACATACACCACATTTCACTTTCTCTGCTCTTCCATTTTCTGCTTCCCTGTCTCTCCAATTCCATGCCTCCTTACAACTTCTATATTAGGACCTGTGGGACAATTCCAGATCCCCCTTAGAGGGTATAAGGTTAAAGACAAGGAGAACTCGACAGAGTTCTCTTTATGAATTGCCTAGCTATTTATATAATTACATGTGGCTATATTAAGACTATTCTAAGAGAGATCACAGTATCTATTAGCTACTATCTGTCAAGTCCTGAGTAATTCCCCACGTCAAATAGCTTCTGCTCACACATTGTCTACATATGGCGGCTGACTAATAGGCATGTGATCAATCTCAGATTTTCTATGCTTGTCCCTTTTATAGATCATGACGTTCCTGTATTGTAGTCATTGTGTTCATTAAGTTGTATCGTTGTTAATTAATTCAATTAATAAAGAAAAAGATAAGTGTCAGAGCGAATCATAATATTTTGCACTATATATTGCACAACTGCTCCTTGCTCAGGAATCCTTGCCCCTGGTTCTCCTGCATTTTTATCCCCTTATAATCACATCCCCTACATTCTACCAATGTTACTACCTCACATTTTGTAGTCCACCCTTCCATGGTTATCCTTGCTCCTCTTGGGAATAGACCTTTTGTGCCACAATGTTCTCGAACTTTTTTCTACACATTTGGTGGTAGTACTACCTCTTGCCTCTTTTTTTCTTTCTTTCTTAGACATTCCCATTTCTTGTGGCTTTGTTCGCCACACCTAAAGCACCTTGTTCTTTCTTCTACTGTCTCTTGTCTTCTTACTTCCTTTACGCCACACTACATTACTCTGCTTGTTAGGGCCTTGAATCTATTCATTGACTTCTTCTTCTTTTTCACCCTTCTACCCTTGTTTCTACAGTTTTTGGCTAAATGGCCGCACTGCTTACATTCCCAGCACTCTCTTCCTTTTCTTCCTTCTAATTCTGATCTCATTTTGGTGAGTGCTTGCCAAGTGTTGAGCATTTTGCTCAGGATGTCGTTATACATCTCTAAGGACATTGCGTATTGTACTTAGAGGGGCGAGTTTGTTGTGTATGAGAAATATATGTATTTATGGGTTTACTGACCAATGTTCTTTGGCTGACTATGTACCGACTACTTACATCTGCTAGGGTGCAAATCTTCACCCAGCCAGGTTCTTACTGCCCTACTAACTACTGCCCTAATACTAGGGTTACACTATCACTTCACGGTGATGGGGGATCTTTTTAAAGCAATTAAGGATAGGGGATGAATATGTATGTTTGTAATGGGTGTGTAGATCAAAATATCAAAGTGCTTTACTGTCCTTACAAAAGTGGGTACTACCGAGTTAGAGAGTCAAAATCTCCAAGTCATTCCACAATTGTGTGCAATCGAGTAGGCACTGGGGAGATAATCAAATATAAAAGGGAGGGGCTCACGAGATAGTAAAAGCTTGTATTTAAATACTAGAATGAAAGAAATGTTTTTAGTTTCTGCTTGAGAGCACTCTCACCAGTCGGATCTCAAAGGTGTGCGTTCCTCTCACACTGTAGCACTACCATCCAAGGTACTAGTTTAATAGGCTAGCTCACCGTCGATACAGCAGTCCTATCTAGATCTCACATTGCCCTCGTGCAAGCTCGTTCTCAACTGACTGTACAGTTGGCAACTTACTCCGAAAACATGTAGCAAGTGGTTTAGCTCCTAGTCCAAGCGAATGCCCAAGTCCTCCTTTAGAGTGGGTATCCCTTGAGGGAAGTTTTATAAGGTTTTTATAAAAAGAAAGAGAGAAAAAGAGCTCTTAATCACTCAAGTCGAGTTTCAGCTCTAGAACAACAAAGAGCAAAGATGGGGGTTCTTCTTCTTCTTGCGCCTCTCCATACTACTAGAGTATTATATTAGTATTACAAAGCCCAGAATGCAACAAACAAAATAAGAAAGAAATCCTCCAGATTACTCAAAAAAAGCAGGTAGAATGAGTCGAGTCCGCATTCGATCATGCAACAGCCACTCTCTATACTCCCTGTCCATTTCCTACTAACTTTCTTTATCTCGTCAGCCAACCTTGAGCCTGTTCTAAGGGTTCTTGGGTGCTCAAGAGGTTCTTTGGACATTGGTCTGACCGCTCTCAAGCATGTCTTCGTCGTCAATATCATTTCTCTTTGCTTCCAACTCTTCTAATTCCTCTCCTAAACCTTCCTCTACTCTCCCTACTATTTCCTGTTCACACCCCTCAGGTCCTTCTTCTTTCTATCCCTTCCCGATGACATTCGACATATCTTCATCTTGTTCTTCTATATTTAGCCTGCCGATCAGGACTGATGTGCAACCTCTGATGATGTTCCTATTATAAACCAGGGGTCAGCTATCAGGTGACATCACTATCAAGGGAAATGCTTCTAAGGTCGAGCTCACTCTCGAGAGCACTTCTAGAGGGGAGTCCGTCTTATAAATATGATATGAGACTATCCGGAAAGCATTATGAGGTACCAATAGTGGTGATTGCAGCCACTACTCTACTACTTGGATAGTGTTCTCGAGTACACGACTGGACTTCTAGTGATTATGTCTGGGGAGCCGATTCTCTCTCGAGAGCCGTTTATTATGATTATTATGTTCCAAATGTCACTTATATTGCCAAAATTAATTGTCTGGCATAACAATGTCATTTTTCATCTCTCAACATTTTCACATCTACTCGTTTCATCTCTTCCATGACCTTCACTACCTCATCATCCTTTGCTTTATATTTTCTTACTTTATCTAGCAAATCTACTCTTTCTATCACTACTTTTGTTACTCTAATTTTCTTTACTTCCAACCACTCTTTCTTTACCAACGTCTGCTCTTCATTATCCTTCTCTACCCCAACTTTCCAATTTGGCCTCCTGTTTAACCTATCTGCCTTTCCCATTTTGCTTCCTGCAATGTGTTTCAACACGAAGTCAAATCTGAATAGATATAGAGCCCATTGTGCTTGTTGCAATTCAACTTTTGGTTGCTCATGAAATATTTTAAGTTCTTATAATTTGTCCAAACTTCAAATTTACTTCGGGACCCTTTTAGAAAGTGTCTCCATGCTTCCAAGCATCTTATTATGGCTAGCATCTCTTTGTTGTGTATTTTGTAATTTCTTTTAGTTTTATTTAGTGACTTAGAGATATATGCCACCGGTCTCCATTTATTATCTTCACACTTGATTAACAATACTCTTTCTGTTACAAAGTTAGAAGCGTCTGCTTTCACTCTAAATTCCTTATTTATGTCCAGTGCAACTAATAAAGGTCTGCTCATGAAGACTTGCTTGAGCTGTTTGAATGCTTCCTACTACTTGCTTTCCTATTTCTACTTCTTCTCTTTTCTCATTAAGTTATTCAATGGCCGAGCTAATTTGGCAAAGTCTTTCATAAATCGCCTATAGTAATTTGTGAGGTCCAAAAACTTCCTAATACCTCTGACTGTCTTAGGTACAGGCCAGTTTAATACTCCCACCACTTTATCTTCCTCTATCTCAATTTTTCCCTGACCCATCACTACTCCCAGAAAGTTCACTTTTTGTACCTTCCAAGCACACTTTTCTGGTTTCATATAGAAGTCATTTTCTTCCAATCACTTTAACACTTCTTTCACCAGCTCATTATGCCCTTCCTTTATCTCCATTCCTATCAACACATCATCCACAAATACCACCACCTTCCCTTTGTTGATCATGTCTCTTAGAATCTTGTTCATCATGTCTTGGAATATGGCAGGCAAGTTTATCATTCCAAAGAACATCACTACTGGTTCATATGACCCCACATATATAGTAAAAGCTACCTTCTACTCATCCCCTTCTTTGATTCTCACATTGTTATATCCCCATCATAAGTCCATTTTGGTGAACACTCTTTTATTACCCATACTATCTACTAAGTCTGTAATTAATAGTAGTGGGTAGTTGTTCTTCACTGTTTGCTTGTTGAGCCTACAATAGTCCATAACCATGCATTTCCCTCCATCCTTCTTGCCTACAAAGAACACTGGTGATGTCTGGGGCAATTTAAAAGGTCTAATATACCTCTTCTTTAAATGCTCATTAATGAACTTCTGTACCTCCTCCTTTTTATTTCTGGAGAGAGAATATACTCTTGCTTTGCTTGTTTTGAAGTTGTCATTGAGATCTATTGCATGATCCTATACCTTTCTAATTGGCATTCTCTCAGACTCTACCTTCTCAAACACCTTTAACCACTTATAGAACCACTTAGGCACTATTTCCTCTACCTTTCTATGATCCGCCTCTATTTCTTCTTCTCTTTTCCAGTCTTCCTTTCCATCTACTGCCTATCTAATAATCTTCCTTTCATCTTCTCTTGTTTCTTTCTTCCTCTTTATTTTTACTGCCTTTCCACATAATGATGGGCATCTCATCATTCTCACTTTCCCTTTCTCCCAGTCTATCTCTAGGTTATGGGCCACTAGCCATGGCATGCCCAGAATTACATCTGTCTTTTCCAATTCGCAAACATCCATCTGTACTCTTTCTACATGTCCCTTGTAAAACATGTTCACTTTCACTTCATGCATTATTGCACCTTCACTATTACCAGTGCCATCTACATTTCTCACTTGCAAAGGTTGATCCAGTTTGATCAACCTATATCCTTCTTTCTGAGCTAAGCCTTTGCTTATAAACATTCCCATTGCTCCACTATCCAGCAACACTTTCACTGTTTGTCCTTTATGAGTATCTATTTTCTCAATACCCACAGTCATCCATACTTTTCTTAGAGGCTTAAATGTTCACCTCACTTCTTTCGCTTCCTCTTTTTACATTGCCTTCTAATTGATAGTTTTTGCCATCCTCCTTGGATCAGTAATTCCAGCCTTCCCCTTCTGGGCCCTAGGCACTGTCCGTTCTACTTTTCTACCCCAATTCCACTATGGTATTTTCTTTCCTGTTCTATAGGGCAGGCAAAACACTTCTCCCTTTTTGTTCCTTTTTACCTTCTCTCTTACTACTACATCCTTTCTTCCACATGTGCTACATTTTACCCTCTCTGCTCTTCCACTTTCTGCTTCTCTTTCTCTCCAATTCCATGCTTCCTTGCAACTTTCACACCACATGTTGCACAACTGTGCCTTCTTTAGAAAACACTGTTCCCTGTTTTCTTCCATCTTCATTCCCTTATAGTCACATTCCCTATACTCCATGAAAGTCACTACTTCCTATGTCATTGTCCACCCTTCCATACACATCACTGCTCCCCTTGGGAGCAGTCTCCTCACTCTACTGTGCTCTTTCACTTTCTTTCACACTCCTTATGGCAGTGTCACCTCTTCCTGCTTTCTCTTTCTCATGTTTGGACACTCCCACTTCTTGTGTTCTTTTTCTCCACATCTAAAGCATTTTATCTCTTCCCTCACCATCTCTTGTCTCCTCACCTCCCTTACTCTACATTGCATTACTCTACTTTTCAATACTTCGAACCTATTTCCTCCTACTGCTTTCTTCTCCTGTTCCTCTCCACTCCTGCACTTTCAAGCGAGGTGCCCAAATCTCCTATACTTTCTACATATCCTTCCTTCTCTACCTTCTAATTCTATTCTTAATTTGGTGAGGGTATGCCTTTGGTTGAGCATGTTACTTATAAGTTGGTTATACACTTCTAAGGACATAGTGTATTGTACTTAGAAGGGTGGATTGTTGTTGTGTTAAAAAATGAAAATGTATTTGTGTTGCCAGTTGACTGACTCTTCTTCTTCAGCTTTGACTACTGACTACTATGTCTGCTGGGGCGTAAATCTTCATCCAGTCAGGTGTTTAATGCCTTACTGACTACTGTCTTAATACTAGGATTACACTATTACTTTTCAGGGAAGATCCCTACTCTAATCGTCTTCTTAAGGGCGCAACGATGTTTCTCTGCATATACTAGTTACAATAAACTAGCAGCACAAGGCTGATAAAGCAAAAGATTTTACAAGTAATCTACTAAACACTACCTGTCGTCAGGTCTGGTCTATATGTGCACTCAGGTATAGTGCCCACAGTCCACCTCCAGGGTCTAAACTTCCTGATCAGTTCACTTAAGCCTGTAGCCCGGCTATAAGGAGGTTGGGAATGATCTGAGTCGATCACACACTGAGAGAGTAATGAAAGTAAAGTTGAACAAGAATCAAGGCAATCGGTGTTCTAGAAGTGAAAATGAGTTCTAGTGTAAGAGTTCAGTCTTTGGTAAGCAACCTCAGGCTTAACTCCACTCTAAGTCAGAGTTGACAAAGAAAACTTGTTAGAGTCCTTGCTAAATTGTGTATACTACTTATACATGTCCAATTGTTTGTCCTTGTTTACTGATATGACTATATTACATAATTAAATAAATGAAAAATAAAAATAAATATTGACTTAGAGGGATTTGGGTGATTCATAATATCTGAGTTATTTGGGTAACCATTCCTTACACCAAGTTAGAGTTGACAAAGAAAACTTGTTAGAGTTCTGGATATTTGATTTGTACTACTTATACACAATATCTATTTGTACATGTTAAACTCCTCCCATGTATCTCTTTTAAGTCACCATTCTAGGTTTGGCAACTAATCTCAAAAATAAAATAAAAGAAAAAGGAAAGAAAATAAATATTACTTAGGGAAAGTGGTAATTCATAATACACCCAGGAATACCATAACTGTAATAGATCTACAAAACAATAGAAAACTTACATGGCATGGCATTAAGAAGAGAGAATAATGTCAGAGTTCAATCACCAATTACATAATATTATTATTATTAATTAATGACTTAGATAGAATGTATATCTTGTCCTCAAATTTTACTTTCGAAGCGGTTATTGTTGAATTCCTCAGTGTTACTCACATTGCTAGTGATTTAGTGTTGGTTCTTTACTTAAACCCCTGTAGCCAATGCACTCACCTCAGTTGTTCACCCACTAGGTGACCTCTGAGGTGAGTTTCTCTATGTACCATGTACCATTAGAATCACCACTCACCACTTGTACATAGTGAACTTATTTCATCAGGTATTTAATATAGTTGTTCACCCACTAGGTGACCTCTGAGTGAGCTTATTTCATCAATGTAGTTCACATTTCTCTATTAGTGACCCTCTATGAAATATAGTTATCAATCCTAGTTAGAGTGTATGCAGTAAGAGAATTAGCTAGTCCCTAAGGTAAGCCTAGAGTGCATCCCACTGTGTCTGTAGATGCGCTGCTCATCATTAGTGTCTGACAATCTGGATCAACTCCCAAAATCTCACAAACCTGTCATCAAACAGGAGTAATGCCAGTTTCTCAGTGGCCAGTCGAATGTTGTAGACAACTGATGGACACTTAGAAACTTCATATTGCTTATAGTATATCTTTTAAAGAAGGCACGATGAACAGTAGTGAATAAAATAGGAGGCTGGGAGGGAAAGGTGTCAGTACCATATGATGTCATCATCTTAAATACACGTAGGGGATCCCTAAACTCAGACATCTCATGAAATCTTTGCTCAGTTCTACTATCACCAATATGTCAACCTATCCTATACAGGTTCATAAATTAGATTAACCTTCGAAAGATACTGATTTTACGGTATAGGTCTCCAACGTCGCGCCTTCGACCACTACATCGCAGCTACATGATTTCTTCTCGTGAGTATATCTTTAGCTCTTCTCCAACAGTAATTGATAAATAAGCAGATTCTGTGGCCCGTGAGTCCAGAAACTTGTATAGTTTTATTTTCTAATTTGAGTCAAGTATCGCTGTCATCGATCACGAGGAAAAGTCGACGACCGCTAACATCAGATTTGAGAAAGCTTCCGCAGCCAAAACAGCTTTGATGGTAATTTGGTTATTTCTATCTTCCTTCAGATTGCCCTTTATTTCTTCAGTTAAATGGCGGAACCCTGGACGGTGCTACGTTATCGGTGACGTCTGACACTGTCAAAGAGGACGAACATTTTCATCAAGCCACAACTCACTCTGATAGTATCGATCAATCCGATAAACCTCGAGCAGCCAGTGAGTGATTCCTCTGCACGTTGAGATGGTTCCTAAACTATGCTTTCATAGTTGCAGCAGAGTATTTGGCAAAGGGCTACAAACTTTCTGACCAAATCCTTGAACATGCTATTGTCATAGATAGTACGTATGTTTGCTTTCTGTCAAGTACAATGATTACTATTGTTCCTCGAATTCAGAAAAGCACGGAATTTCGAAGCATTTCTTGGCTTGGTTCAATCGCATTGATGAGGACGTGGGCAGGCGTGCTTTTGGCACCGACACCACAGCTTCAGGCGTTGTGAAATCCAAATTGGGCGAACAAGTCGAACGGGCTAAGGCAATTGATGAAACCAAGGGATACTCTAAAACTACACGTAGTGTATGATCTTTCCTGATCTATTGATGGATACGTCTTTGACCGTTTTCCCCAGTACTATGAGCAAGCCATCGCTTCTCAGATTGGGCAACGTGTAAAACGTTTCTACACAGAAACCTCTAAACAAATCCACGATATTCACGAAGAAGCAAGCCATATTGCTCAAGCGGAGAAGAAATCATCTAAGGAGACAACTATCCCTGACGCTGAATCCGGTCTGGACAGCACTGGAAAGGAAACAGTAGTTGTCTAGTAGATTTCCTCGCAACACTCACTTCTTTAATCCTGTTGTGAAAATTTTCATAACAATTACTAAGACGCGTGTATGCCTATCTCAATTTTATCTAGAATTTGCTCGTGTAACAACCGCTTGGGAATACAAGTTTTGAGAAAGGAAACCTGGCAGTCAATTATTAGCTGCTTACTCGCTGGTTGAACGATGTCCATAATGGGGCCTCTGTAATGCACATTCAATGGATGGCATTACTCCTGTGCTGAGTGGACAGTTTATCCCTAGCCGGCTATGTAGCTTCGGCCACTTTATCTTGTCAAAGTCGCTCTCCGTCGAGCAGAATGACCATCGTCCGACTCCTCAATCTATAAATCTGCTATATATACATATGTGATCAATCTTTGCTATGAATTCCAATTCTGTGAGGAACGTTCATTGATATAATGGCTTCATTTGTTTACTAACCTAGATTTGTCGCGCCAGGTCTAAAACTCTTATGTCCTTACCCGGAAGAGTGCATATTGGACCCGGGCTAGGGGAGTGGCCAAGGTTACTGTTTGGATATTGAATGTCGTCAAACAAAAATTGGGTAGAGTGGCTGTCGAATCCGGACGTCTCCCAGATACCAGTGATTTCCAGCGCGCTAGCATGGTGAAATCTGGCTGCCCATCACAATTTCTATCTGACAAGACTATACACATAGATTGAACAAGCGCGTTGGAATGGGCAGGAAAGGTATCGCTTTGCGGCAGAGCCACTAGAGCTATTCTGGATCATGCTTCGATTGGGAATATAGGAAAAGAGGTTCTTCCCTCGAAGCAATCTGGCATACCCTTGTGGTCACAATAGGGTCGAAACCCGAGCTCACATCCTGAACGATTGCAGTCGTTTCACCTACAAAAGCGACGATCGCATGGCGATCAAACATTGTGTCCTGTTCTTAACAGACAACCCTGGAGCGTTTGCTTGGTCAAGTAACATCACTGAACATGGGGTGCTATGACGGAGTCACCGAGTACTGCTCCTTCATTCCTGTTTTCTTCTTCTTTCCCTCTTTTCTCACTTCTCTTGTGTCTGGATCAGTTGTGAGTGATCTGGGTTTTGCTTTACGTTTCTCGTTAGGTCTCTTTGTACTTTCGGCTGTGTCATGTAGGGTACTAGGGAGCACCGCGTTATAAAATTATAAATAAATAAAAAAAGCTTACACGTGATTTGGCAAAGCTGCCGTCCTGATTTCACACTGGCTTGGTACAAATGGCAAAGCGAAAGGATTCAGAAATAGTTCGCGCTTCTGTCAGGCCTAGGCTTTCACCACGGATTAGGAATGTAACATCTGTTGTCGGTCCTGCCTTGTTGGATTTCTACACTGTGAGCGATTGTTGTAAGATGATGTAAAGTAAAGTCTTATTTCCCTACAGGTATTAGGGATGGTCTTCGGCGGTTGCTGCACGTGCGTCCCAATTCTTCGCTGGTTCACCTCGATTTCTTGAGTTCCTGTCAGAAATGTCTGGGCTTATGAACGATTGCTCATGTTAAACCCCCAGATTGGTATGCCTGGCTAGTATCAGCATGCCCTGAGTACAGAATAATAACGTCTACTAGGATCTGCCCTCACGTTTTCTCAAATGCTTTTCATCACCTTACAATCACTCCCTTCATTTCTGCTATTCTCCAAAAACCATCCCTTACCTCGCTTGAAGCCTCGTCAAGTTCCATTGGTTCGGTGGTGCCTTCAAGTGCTTGTTTTGACCGCTGGGTCTTTACTGAATAATTGGGTGTTCGCCTACAAGGTGCCCTTGACTGTACAGATAGTGTTTCGTTCTGGAAGTATGTTCCTTGCGTTTACTTGTGTTCATGTACTTCGTGTGTTCAAAGCTTTCTTAGGCCTTGCAGTATCTATGTTATTTGGATACTTATTCTTGAAGAAAACTTACACTTACCGGCAGATGGTAAGTCAATAAAGAAAACTCTAGAGGTCCAACAGAAAACGTGAATGTTCCAGATATCCATCATTGTTGTTACACTTGGTGTTATCCTCGCCACGCTTTCGAGGCCTTCAAGCTCGAAAAACAACTGGAATGTTTCTGCTCGAACTCCAGAGGAGCTACAGGCATACACGATCGGTATAGTCATGCTTATTGTATCTCTGTTTTGCACGGGCTTTCTCGGATTACTGCAAGAGGAAACTTACCGTAAATATGGACCGTGCTGGAAGGAGGGGATATTCTATACGGTGAGTGGACGTGACCTCAGGCTTCAATGCAGACCATGCTCATTCTGATTAGCATGCTTTGTCACTTCCGATCTTCATCTTTCTCTGGTCCGACGTGAGCCAAGGGCTAACAAATCTATACCGTACTCACTCAAGTAATCCGGTCTGGATTGCATATATATTACTTATTGGGAACCTGGTTTCCCAACTCATTTGTGTCTCGGGCGTCAATCGGTTGTCCTCGGTAAGTATTCAATGTCATTGTTCGTACTCTCATGGCTGAATGAGATTTCATTATTAGCAAGTATCTTCAGTGTCTACACAAATAGTCCTGACGATACGCAAAGCAATTAGTTTGTGCTTCAGTGTCTGGTGGTTTGGAAACGGCTGGAACAGCAAATTAGCATTAGGAGCCAGTATGGTTTTTGGGGGCAGTATCCTCTACGCGACTACCAGTACTGTAAAAGATAAGGAACAGTAGCATAATGAGTGATTTAGATCCATCAATGGCGGTAATGATGTCCCTTCTCGAACAACGAGTTACGCTGATGTTCTACCACTGACTATTTTGGATCTTGGTAGTCCATTGCAGGGCAGCCACGCGTTCGTTGGTTTGTACCTCACGGTGGTCTGGGAGCTGCACCAGCACTTCTGAAAGTTAACCTATTCGGGGAACACTGATGCTAAAAAATCCATCTCAACGTGTCACTTAGATGTCTTATAAACTGCATCCAGAATCTGCGCAATTTGAGCGACTGGCTCCATTGTAGTGCTAGTTGATCATTTTAGACGTCATTTCGCAATGGAAGCGAGCTAACTCCTTGAATGAATCATCAGACGAGAAGCCCCAGAGTAACGCCATAGTCCATTCCTCCTCGTCCTTGTTGTTCGCAATGACATTGAGAGAGACTGGTGAATCCTTCCAAGCTCTTGATCACCAGGGCACTCCGCTGCTTAAAAGCAATCGGAAGACAAGCCATTATGGTGCTAACGACTCGACGGAAACTCTTGCGAGGGGTCATGTGGACACGTCATTGGCAGAGGGGACGGATCCAGAAGAAGTACAAGAACAGAGCTTGCTCACGAAGTCCATAGAATGTCACTCGGAAACAATCGGGTTGAAAACTGGGTTGAATGTCTCGCTGCATCACGTTTTGACGGGAGGGTGGTGTAATAAGGCTTCTCTGAGGTTGCAGAATTGCGGAAGTGTGGCAAGGGACCATCTCGCTCTTGAACGGACATTCCTGGCGTATATGAGAACTAGCCTTACAGTTGCTTCTGCTGGTGTTGGTGAGCATCAGAATTCAAGGGCCTGATCCTTAGAATAACATCAATCGCCTTCTTTTATTTAGCTCTTGTGCAACTTTGCAATATATCGCATGAAACAGACAGCGAAAGAGTCAAGAAGTTTGCTCGTCCCTTGGGGGCATCTTTGATAGCTATGAGTCTGCTTGTTCTTGGAGTAGGTGAGAAGTGGTCAAAAGTTGGAAAAAAGGTTGTTAACTATCCTTTAGGTCTCATCAGATATTTTGTCGTCCAATCGTCCTTGGTTCAAGGATCTTTTCCCGTGACAAGACTCAGCCCTATGCTCATTGCAGTTACTTTGATTTCTCTCGTTACCACAGTGTTCTGGTTATTATTAGCTGGCTATTAGGAGATTGCATTGATCCATCGTTTAGATAGAAAAAAGAGGGGAGCGAGTGAAACGCACAATGAGTCTCGTCTCAGCCACTGTATTTATCATTTGGCCAGGAGATGAAACCTGACTTATTTTTGGTGCTCGATATTCATCATGTCTGTTGTATCATTGTTCTGCAGAACCGGGTTCAATCACATGCTTGACAGATGACACAGTTAGCAATGCTTTTTTCATGATCGGTGCCCAAAATGGAATCAGTGTTGTGGATGTACGATATTTGAACAGGCTGCAAACAACCACCTATCCTAAGCAATGTCTAATGCAAAACGGAGAAAAGCTAAGGGGAGTACTTCTGCAAGCCAAATTGCTACACCTAGTCAAGGAACTAGTAATAGTAGCTCTTTTTTTGAACTCATGGCTGTACGCACTCCGTTCTGTCAGCTCAAATGACTTTGTTCGAAGCATTGCTTACAGGCCCTCAGCCAGCGTGCTTTGATGGTCTTAGCTGTGCATAATGCTTCTCTTCTGGAACGGTAGCCGCGGCTTCAGTGATTTGGCAGTGTAAGATTCATTGACACTTGAGGTCCACCCGCCAGCTTTCTTTATAGCGGATTTACCGGGCAAAGGAAAAGACTTGTTAGCCTCACGCAATATCCAGGTATTTTGTGCATGCTTGTAGATGTTGAGAACACCAAATGTACTCATAGCAAGGCGAGCAATTGTCATATGAGAAACCACTGTTTGTTATCCCTCGCCAAAGTAAGTTTGGTTGTTCAATTTGACTCTGAAATTGATGATGTTTGCAGTTTCATCATCTCCCTGGCTAAACTCAGTAGAAACGAACTTGTGTCAATTTTCCTCAGCACCTGGATCCGGATGAACATCCCAATGAAGTCGGGTTGGCAATTTTTTCAGACAAATGCTGTCGCCGCAGGTGACGGTGTTGGTATCTTTCCCACGATGGCAAGAATCAATCATGGATGCTCGAGCGCCTTTAATGCCGTTTATACGTGGCGGGAGAAGGACTGTGCACGCGCTTGAGGCTATCGGCAGAGGCGAGGTTAGTGTTCTTATCTCTATATTGAGGTGAAGAAAAGAAGTCCGTCACTATGCCTCAGGAACTGCTTACTAGTGATATGGACTCCAAACGATCGAGGCATCATCGCCGGTCAATAAGTTTGTGGCTCGGTTATCAGATTGGCGTTACCAACCTTGCAATTATGCAGAGCCTTTCTTGAAGAGCATTATGGCTTTGAATGCCAATGTAGCGTATGCTCTCTTCCCTTGGAAGATTCTCGAGCGTCAGATAACAGATTAGAGGCTATTTTTGAAACTTACCAAAGACTAACATCATGAGGACAAGGTCGGATCAGTGGAACCGATGCCATCGCCCACGCACGAAGAATCTGGCAGTTGGGGGAAGAAGGCTACTGGAGTAAAGGCTTGCTGCTGCCCGGGTAGCAGCGGCCCATTCCGGGTCAGTGTTGTCCACAGATTTCTAACACATGAAATTAGCAGAACTACTTGAGCACAGGGTGGTTGAGTGGGCGCAGATTGCTGCTCAATGGTATACTTACGGGGTGGGGGTCGACAGTGAGCAAGTGGCAGAAATGCAACAGGTTGCTTTGTAGCCCGAAAGCTGCCGCGCATGGGGTACACGGCATAAGTAAATTGTATAACGTATAGCACTGCAAGATCCTGAGGAGATCCTGAGGCCGTGTTCTGCCGAGCGTGAGAACTGATCGGACACCGGAGTCCAAAACACATTTCTGCTGCTGCACGCACCGAGTTGAAACTCTCTCCAGTCATCCATCACCTGGGCCAGTTTTGGTCACGTTTCCTTAGAAACTCAAAAGCTCTCGCAGAGGCGCTTCCCTTTCGGTAATTCTCCATCTTCTCATCTCTCCACCATGTCAGTAGCCAATCGTTCCACTTTTCAAGCAGTCCCTTCTTGGTCGGTAATGTCTTCAACATCGACCTCAGATGTCATCGTCCTTGCTCTAGGCGTCACCCTTGCCGCCGCCTATCTTTTCCGCGACCAGCTTTTCTCCTCCCAGTCCAAGGCCGCCCCCACAATCTCACATCCCAATAAGACAAATGGTGGGGCTAATCCTCGAGATTTTGTCTCTCAGATGAAGGAAGGGGTGGGTCTCTTGTGTTTCCTGTCCTGTCCCTTAGCTTTGACATATGATTCCTAGAAAAAGCGCTTGGTGATTTTCTACGGCTCACAGACTGGTACCGCTGAAGAGTATGCTATCCGTCTTGCGAAGGAAGCCAAATCAAAGTTTGGTCTTGCCTCGCTCGTCTGCGATCCTGAGGAGTACGATTTTGAGAATCTCGATCAGCTCCCAGAAGACTGTGTAGCATTCTTCGTTATGGCCACCTACGGAGAGGGTGAGCCTACCGATAATGCAGTACAGTTAATGGAAAATCTCCGGGATGAATCCTTCGAATTCTCCAATGGTGCTCACAGACTTGATGGCCTCAAGTATGTCGTGTTCTCGCTTGGTAACAAAACATACGAGCACTACAACTTCATTGGCCGAACCGTCGATGACGTTCTCACCAAGATGGGTGCCAAACGCATCGGAGAGCGCGGTGAGGGTGATGATGACAAGAGCATGGAGGAAGACTACTTAGAATGGAAGGATGGCATGTGGGAGGCTTTCGCCGCCGAACTGGGCGTTGAAGAGGGCCAGGGTGCTGATACCGCTGATTTCGCCGTTTCCGAACTCGAATCACATTCCCTGGACAAAGTTTATCTTGGTATGTTGGTAACTGTTCAGTCAGCTCTATTTGACTAAGCGTTATTAGGTGAATATTCGGCTCGTGCCTTAACCAAAACAAAGGGTATCCATGATGCCAAGAATCCATTCCCAGCACCTATCAATGAGGCAAAAGAGTTATTCCAGTTGACACGTGACCGCAACTGTGTTCATGCTGAACTCAACATTGAGGGGTCTGGCATCACCTATCAGCACGGTGATCATCTCGGTGTTTGGCCCACCAATCCGGAGATTGAAGTTGATCGACTTCTTTGCGCCCTCGGCCTGTACACCAGACGTGAGACCGTCATCGGCATTGAGTCCCTAGATCCGGCTCTCGCTAAAGTGCCATTCCCTGTCCCAACCACCTATGGCACTGTTCTCCGCCATTACATTGATATCAGCGCTGTCGCCGGTCGTCAGATCCTTGGTCCTCTGTCGAAATACGCACCTACCCCCGACGCTGAGGCATTCCTCAAAAACCTTAACACCAATAAGGAAGTTTATTCCAGGGTCGTGGCTGACGGCTGCCTCAAACTTGGTGAAGTCCTTCAGCTTGCCACTGGAAATAACACCTCGGTCGTTCCTACTCCTGACAACACTACCGCCTGGGATATCCCATTTGATCTCATCGTCTCGGCTATCCCCCGCCTTCAACCTCGGTACTACTCCATTTCTTCTAGTCCCAAGTCTCATCCCAATGCCGTCCATATCACTTGTGTCATCCTCAAATATCAGAACATTCCAAGTGACTATGTCAGGCAGAAATGGTGCTATGGTGTCAGTTCTAATTTTGTCCTCAATCTAAAGCACGTCGTCAATGGCGAGGCAATTCCTCTTCTTGATGAACATGACGTCCAGAGTGCGAGTGTGCCACGATATTGCATCGATGGTCCCCGTGGTGCATACAACGTTGAAAGTGTCTACAAGGTTCCTATCCACGTTAGGCGCTCTACATTTCGCCTGCCGACGAACCCCAAAAGTCCGGTCATCATGGTTGGTCCTGGAACCGTAAGTCAACTGTCCTTAATGTTTTATCATTGCGTCTTTCATGACTTGATTTCAACAGGGTGTTGCTCCTTTCCGTGGATTTGTTCAAGAGCGTGTAGCCCTTGCTCGCCGCTCTCTCGACAAGAACGGCCCAAATGCTCTGGAAGACTGGGGTTCCATCAAATTATTCTATGGCTGCCGTCGCGAAGATGAGGATTACCTATACAAGGATGAGTGGCCCAGGTACACCGAAGAATTGCAGGGAAAATTCCAGATGTACTGCGCTTTTTCTCGCCAGAACTACAAACCCGATGGAAGCAAGATCTACGTCCAGGATCTTATTTTGGAGCAACGGGAGCATATCGCCGATGCTATTCTCAACGGAAAAGGGTACGTATACATATGTGGTGAGGCCAAGAACATGGCCAAGCAGGTTGAGGATGTCTTAGCAATAATTTTGGGCGAGGCGAAGGGTGGATCTGCCGCTGTCGAGGGTGTGGCAGAGGTCAAACTCCTCAAAGAGCGCTCGCGACTCATGCTTGATGTTTGGAGTTGAACGCATTGGTCTGCTGTTCGGTTTCATGCTTTGAGTTCATCCCTGCTTTTCCTGTATGTTGGTTAATGGGGCACTTAGAATTGGGCATAGTTCAATATATCTGGGTCTGGTACTTACACTATTCCTTATATTACCTTCGGACTCTTACTGCAGTCAATATATGGGTTACTTATCTATTGCAAAGTTCAAACTCGGATCAATCCGAGATAATGTCAAATTGTGGTTTTCTTCACTTAGTTCATGTTGTCGGTGAGGTCGATCTTCGCTAGACACTTTCTCTCCCATTTGCATGTCATTACATGGTCCAAACCTATTTCTATGCACCAGCCTGGTCTAGCTGAGGCAAATACCCCTAGCCTGAAGAAACTAGAAAAGGAACCTCTTGTAGCCAAGGACGCCATCCCGTTGTCTACTCCAGATTCAAAGCCCCAAGAACCTACGATGTCTGAATGTACACCCACTGCTTCATTTTCATCTTCCTCCTATCCTACATCAAAATCTAATCTCGGTAAACCTGGCTCTCGGAAGGAACTCTCCCAGTATGACTTGGACGTGATCAAACGATGCATTCGAGACCGGATGAACCAAACCGCAATTACTCTTCGACAACGTGCAGACGGCTTGACAGCAGAAACGAAAACGAAATTCTTGAAGCTTGGAGCAGAGTTGAACAAGGTGTCTGGCTATGAAGAGATTGAGGCTTTGAAGAAGGAAGTGGTGGAGCAAGGTATGTTTCCAAATCCCAACCCCCCGCCACCTCCTCTTTCGTTTGGTGTGTAGAAAGGACAATAAGATGATTAAAAGTTTTGAAGAGGATAAAATTCGATTAACGCGTGAAGCTGCTAAACAAGCTAAAATCGCCTACGAACAAGCCGTTTTGCAACGCTCAAACTCACAACGCGAGATCAACGAACTTATCCAACGCAAACACACATGGGTCGAGGCAGATCTTGCCAGGTTCACGGATATTGTTCGTCAAGACCATATGTACGAACAGGAAGAGACACGAGCGAAAGCTGCCTTCGATGAAACGGAAGATGCTGTCGAACGTGAATTTAGTTCACTTTTGAAGTCGATTCTTGCTCGGTATCACGAGGAGCAGATATGGTCTGACAAAATCCGGAGTGCATCCACTTATGGATCGCTTGCGGCTCTCGGACTCAACTTGATTGTGTTTATATTAGCTATCATGGTTGTGGAACCATGGAAACGGAGACGGTTAGCGCAGACGTTCGAAGAAAAGATTGAAGAGATGAGTGTGGAGAGTAAAGAACGGATTGAGGAGAGTTTGAGGGGAATAGGAGAGAAATTTATTCAGCAGGAACATTTGTTGTCACAAGTGCTACAGGAAGTCGGCGAGGTCAATGGCCTTCGAGAGGATATTGACGGTATGCAGAGGACAATCGAGGAAAACGTCACATCCGTTCCTCAGGTACAATTTGTCGAGGTTCCTACTCCTGACAAGTACATTTCGGTTCCGGGAGTGCCCGTGTCACTTCCTCAGCGGACATTTGAGTTGGCTGCTGTTGGTGTTGGAGCCTTCGTACTAGGCATAATTACTTCTGTTCTAGTTGAACTTTAGTCTCCATTTCACTTATGGCTGGTGCGGTTAATATCAATCATAGTTACTGATTGAGACTAGTACTTGCCGCTCGAGAGCGGCCGACTTAGAGATTGACACTTCGATAGATTCTACAATGCACCCTGTATATAGGCCATTGAGACTGTAATTAGTCAGTTACATGGTCCGACTGACCTGTCAAATAGAATCTCTCCATCATGGCTCAACGTCGATGTATTTTTCCATTCCTCGACATTCCATTTTTGCCAGCCCCATCCATGCTTGATCTGAACATGCAGAATTTGTCATAACTACAGGTACAAGAAAAGGAAACGAACTTCGGGTTTTTTGTTGGGTGTTAGAACGACCAGCCATCGAGCCTTATAACTAAGGACACACAATAGCGCGAAGAGCTCAGATTGCGTTTCTATCAGATGCAGCGCGAAGGAGCACACAATCATTTCGATAGTAGAATAGGGTTCTCGGTATGCGGATGGTGTCAGTGAAGTTGGCTCTTCGACGTTGATATGTTTCTTGATTTCAATGTCTTCTTCGCTATGAAAATTGCCGCCATCTCCTTGAAGTTGGTTATGAGGCTGGATCTGAATTTTCGTAATGTCAGAAGTTATGGGAGGTAGGTTACCCTCGGCAATGTCGTTAAACGAGAGTTCGGCGCAGGGAAGAGAGGTCCTGTCAGTGTACGCCACCGACGTGAACTGAAATGTCATATTCCAATCCAATGGTGCAGATTTGAATGGAGCGCATCCAAACGTCAACACGACGAAAAACCCCACAGAGAGAAAAGGAGCACGAAGTGAATCAAACGTAATTCACAAAGTAGAGATATTGTTGAGTTATGTTGCATATTTCCATTGACACGCTTACAGGGTCTGCAGCCACTACGAGAGGGGCAGGAAAATTTGGGCCTAGAAAGCTGGTGCAGTACATCTGGATTTTCCGAGAGAGAGAAGTTGCCGTCGCGGGGATTGAATCAGATGAAAGTGTTCTGGCATGGATACTCCTGTTGCCTTGCAGAGGTTGTCTCGAGCTGGTGGTACGGTAGCTTTTGCAGGAAGTTAACCATTCATTGAATGCGAGCGTGACTTCACCACTGTAGATCCTTGGTGAGGGATCGAAGGTCAGTAAAGGGGATCATACCTGCCTGAGATGGTGTCAGTCAAGTAGCACAGAGAGAGATTATTTTGATTAATGAACGTACCGCAGGCCATGTCAAACAAAAGAATATCACTGGAACGCTGAGATGTGATTGTGGAAGATTCATTCGACCACCATCTATGAAACGCCGTTGTGAATTGTGCAATTCAATGGGTCAGGCTAGAATGCACCCACTTGTGTAGCCAGGCAAAGATACATAATCGGATACCGGGGTAATGTGGGTTACGGTATGTGGATCCCACTTTCCTGTAATACTGGGGCGGGTTGATAGAGTTAGCTGATCAGCACAGATGGATAAATCTGGATAGATGATTGCCTCTGCGACTCCGTACTCGCCATAGTTATCTCGCATGGACGTGGATATGATCCCCGTTACTGTTACTCGATCTCCTCGGGACATGACAATTGAGACTGACCGAGAGTGAGCACACCTGGGAAGGTCTGGAAAATAATTCTGTTAATTTATCTGGAAGAAGATCAACTACTGTACTCGCCTTGAATGAGAGCACGGTCCAGACATCACTGGCACTGGTTTGTAGACAAATAGGCCGGATTGATCCCACGCACCTGTATTTTTCCAACCGCTCTGCTATCTGGACCCATTGATGACTTCCTTCGTAATACAGTCACATATAGACAGGGTCTTAGCACCCTCATGGAACCAAGACGATACATGTGCGTTTTGTCGGATTATACAAGGCATAGCACCCTCCACGAAGCTATATGAGGATGATGATGTTATTGCTATTCTCGGTGCGTGTAACAATACTTCATTGGGCCGTCTCAAAGGCTTCCGATTGATGTTAGCATAGATATCCTTCCGCTGAGACCTGGACACACACTGGTGATACCCAAAATACATATTGCTAGATTGTCGGAACTCCCACCAGAAATAGCTGCTGCTGTTGGACGAACTGTTTCGAGGGTTGCAAGAGCGTTGACCGAAGGTGGGATTTACCGAACCTGCTTGTGTATTAGTTGATGATGGTATGAAGCTACTGGAAATAGTGGCCTCAATGTCGTATGCAATCAAGAGTACGCTCAGGCTGTCCCTCATGTGAGTTCAAATCAAAATGTGATATTTATTTCAAAGGGCTAACAATATTCAGGTACACTACCATATCATACCAGCACCCACCTTCGACGCTCCAACAATTGAAGAACCGGCTCAGAAATCACCTATCCAAACGATGGACCCACCTTCACGAAGGGAGATGCACCAAAAAGAGTATGAAGCCCGAGAAGAACTAGACGATGATGAGGCTCAGGCACTAGCACAGAATGTGCGGGCCCGACTATGAGTATGTTTTAGCTGATAATTAGTTCTGTAACATCGCGTGACGACACGACCCGTCACACCTACTTGCTAATAGCATGCCCATCTCGCCAGAAATCATGGAGGAGACCGATGATCGGATGCAAGAAAATGAGGTTGAAGAGCCAAAATCACGAGACGAGGAAGACGACAACGAATTCGGGTTGGATGGCGAGGCAGAGGCTGACAGGGAAGATGAGGAGGAGGAAGAGAAGAATCCGGTGGAAGAGGACCAGACGGCGGTGGAATCTGGACCAAACAGAAAGAAAAGGAAGAGGGACATGAATGACAGGCGCCGTGGAGAGTTAATTCTACCTTTTTCAAGAGTACAAAGGGTCATCAAAGCAGACAAAGTCCGGTACTCTCTAGTGCTCGACTGACTTGGAAGCTTATATGTTGCGTTAGGATATACCCATGGTTGCCAGAGATGCCATTTTCTTGATCGGCCTTGCGACTGAGTCCTTCATAGCCGAGTTGGCGATGGCTGCACACCGAGTTACAATAAAAGAGAAGCGGGCAACGGTACAGCACAAGGATATTGGTATGTGGCCAACTCAACATCTGGTTTCCCTGCTAATGAATCTCTAGCAACTGTGGTACGAAAGGCAGACGAATTCATGTTCCTTGAAGGTCAGAATACGCACGTAAGAACTTGGAGCTGGGCTCAAATATTCTAGATATTCTCCCATACACTACCTCTTTGTCTGTTCCGGAGAAGAGATCAAAACGCTTCAAGCCTGTCCCCGAGGTAACAAAAGGCAGTATAAAACATAGCGAGCAGAATCTTGATAAGTTTATTGTATCAAACAGAGAGAGAGAGGCAGAGGAAGGTAATGGGGTGGACGTAGTTACGAATGAGGACGGAACTATGTACGCTGTAAGCGATTGAACTTGACGGCCCGGAATTCCGGAAGAAAGCTTGGCTCAATCCGCGATGAAGATTGTGGCGACCTTCCACCAGCCCTCGTCAGTCCTTGCATCATTGAAATGTAGACTTTCTATTAGCAATGTCGAACATCTCGTCGTTGCCAAGTTGAACAGGATTGAGGTTTTTTCTCTGCAGCCCACTGGTGTCAAGTTTGAATGTTCTCTCGAGATATTTGGTAAAGTCATTGCTGTCAAGGCAATTCCAATACCAGTGCGTTCTTCGTACGTACCTTGTGCAGGCTACTCTATACATATGCCTTTGTGTAGAAGTCACCACGTTCCAACCTAGTGGTGATGCTCGCGCATCCAGATCCAGAGCTTATTTTTCTTTCGTATGCGGAGATTCAAGATGGTGTTGTAGAACTACAACCAACTCACCAACTGCATTTATATGAGCAGGCACCACGTTCTGCGGAATTCTTCAATGACATCCTGATACACCCGTCTGGAAAGCTTGCAGTAGTCAGCTGTTACGTTGGTAAACTCAAGATTATCAACCTCAAAGCTGGCAGGTTCAGAGACGATTTTGACGTCCTGTGAGTTACTCCCAGTGAATCCTTCAGTGGAACCCATTTTGAAAATACGTCTCAAATGTCAGGCTTCCTGAGCTCAGCGTTTTCTCGATTTCATTCCTGCCAATTAACGACTATGCAATTGCCATTCTCCACTTCGACCACCAGCAACGGATACAACTCGTCGCGCGCGATATCGAAGTCGAGGAAGTTCAGCTATCAAAGTACTCGTCGACGCATCTACACGTAACCATGATCCCGGGCAAGATATTCCCTTATCCAGCTGATAACCCACCAAGACTTGTTCCTGTTTATTCTCCAAACATCAACGATGAAATCAGTGCGTCTCCTTGTACCAGATTCCTTGGAGGTGTACTCGTCGTTGGAGGGACGAAGTTGTTGCTGTATGGGCTTGTTGATCAGCAGGACCAAGAGAGAGAACGAGGTAAACGGAAACGGTTAGAGGACCAGAAAAAGAGCAGGGATCCAGGTACAAAGGGTAGGGCACTCCAGAAAGAAGCAAAAAGAGAGGGAAAAATAATAAAGTCTCTGGCGAACGTGATCTGGCCATGGAGTAATATTACTGCGTAAGTCTCAGGCTTATGTTCAAAGAAACAAATGATTAAACACATTGTTACTAGCTGGTGCTCGATAGACGGAGAACCTTCAAAAATTATTCTTGGAGATGCGTATGGCAGGTTGGCTCTGTTATTTATGGGCAATCTCGAAGAGTTGGGACTGGTGCTCATCCCTCTAGGGGAAGTGAGTGATTATACTTTGATTTTCTGACGCCAGTCTCACTTGGTTATTTCCTCGAGGTATCACCTCCAATGTCTCTCACCTACTTAACCAACCAGGTACTCTACGTGGGATCGCATATGGGAGATTCCCAGCTTGTTCAGTTAAGACAGGTCCCCGATGCATTTGTCGACGAACCCACACTTCTTATTCCCTCAGACATTCACTCTGTTCAACCCTCTTCCTTTGAAATGTTGACATCAAAGAAGGGTAAACAACAGGGAGCAAGACCAAACTTTGACATGGATGTAGACGATGACGTTAGTGATCCCCAAGAATCGGGCAACATAATCGCGACAAAAGGATCATATGTCACAGTTATAGAACAGTTCAAGAACATAGCGCCAATTTTAGATGCATGTCTGGTCGATCTAGATGGTGGTCAGGTCAGTAGTATGCTATTGATTCCAGGAAGAGCAAGACTGCTGATGTCCTAAGCAGCGGCAAATCATTACGTGTTCTGGAGGGAAGAACTCTGGATCCATCAACATTGTAAGGAATGGTGCTGATTTTGATGAGGTCATAAACATCCCTGGCGTTGAGCATGTATCAAGGGTCTGGAGCGTCAGGACACAACTGGAGGACACGTAAGGGTGTTTGGTACTCTGATTTCTTTCCCTTCGTAATTTGTCTTTCAGTGCGGACTCATATCTTCTCTTGTCATTTTATGACTGTACTCGACTTGTCAAAATTGACGATAAGGGAGGGAATTTGAGGCTCGTTTTTCTAGAGGATAATGCCATAGAAGGATTGAAAATGCATGAACCAACAATCGCATTCTCAAATGTCTCGCAACGAGTCAAAGGTCAAGATGGAAAGGCCCAATACGTGAACTCGTCCCTTGCCGTCCAAGTAACAGCTAGCTGTCTTTCGCTACTCGAGCTAGATAAAGGCCTTCAATCGTATGTGGAGTGTGATACATGGAAGGTCAAAGAGAACGCTTTTGAGGATCCAAGTGCAGAAATCGTTGCCGCAAGCATCAATTCGAGTCAGATTGTACTGGCGGTCAGCGGTGGGAAGAAGATATTATTGAGTGTTGCTGAAAACAAGAAATTACGAGTTAATCTGTTGGTGTTCTTGTCCATTTGATACATGTTAACCCTGACACCTGACCCACTAAATTCTCAGGACAACTATGAAGTCTCCCAAACGTAATGAGATTTCAGCGATATCATGCACTCCCCTCGATCCCACACGAGCCTTTACTCGAACCATCGTCGTCTCATACTGGAGTTCCAACACGATCGAAGTTTTTTCTGTAACCGAGTCAGGCTTCAAATCGATCTACTTATCCTCATCCCTCCCATCCCTTGTGACCTCTCTGCTGCTCTACAATTTCGGTTCGGATCAGAGTTCGAAAGGATTGGATTATCACCCCTATCTACTTGCTGGTCTTTCAGATGGATCTGTGGCAACATTTTCATGGCAAGGACAGCAGTTGAAGGATAGGAAAATAATTTCGCTGGGACATGCACCTGTCAGTCTGACTGTGTATACAGCCGTCCTAGGGTCAATTGGAAATGGCAGTGCGGGATCAGGAGAGGGTGGGTCTGACGTAAAGACTGTGCTCGCTATTGGAAATAGAGCAATTGTATTTTCTCATGAGAGGAACAGACTGGTATATTCTCCCATTCTCCTCAAGGTTTGGCATCATACATTCCAGGCGCATAGTTTGCATCTTAATATTGATGACTGGAGCAGAATATTGTTGCCGCATCACCAGTGAGCACTCCCTCGTTACCTTCGTCGTTGATGATTGTCAGCGAGGAGGGCTTGCGCATTGGCAGAGTGAAGGACCTAAACAAGCTTCATATACGTTCAGTATGTCTTTCAGCTAAGCCACCTATATGTCATCGAACATGATTGTAGATCCCATTCGGCTTAGATAACCCTCGTAAGGTAGCCTATCATCCTCTGTTGAAGGCGTTCGGTTTTGTTTTTACGCGTACGGAACCGGTCAGAGTTGGTAATGAAGAACCAATTAGCTCTTCTTTTCGACTTGTAGATGATTCGTCATTTGAAGGTTTGAGTCCTCCACATCGCCTTGCTTGTCTAGGAAATAATGTGGTTTCTAGTTCTAGCAAGGTTTAACTGTGATCCAAATGAAGAGTCGACCTCGGTTATCCCTTGTTCCGCTGTGGTCGACAACGTTCTCACACCTTTCTTCATCGTCGGGACATTCCTTTACTACCCCGAAGAAATTGAACCCGAAACCGGCCGTCTCTTGCTCATATCTGTAACCAGTACCATGAACCCTGACAATCCAAAGCAAAGTTACCAGTTCTCTCTAGCAGCATCCACCAAAGTGAAAGGATGCGTCTATGCACTCACATCTACCACCAGCAAAGACAAAGAACATCCGAGATTCATCGCAGCTATTAACTCGTCTATCATGCTCTTCCAGCTCAATGCTGACAAGAACGTCTTCCCTTCGAAACTATCACTTGACAAGGTCGCAGAATGGAATCACAATTATCTCGTAACGAGTTTAGGAGCTGCCGGAGACCATGTATTTGCTGGGGATCAGATCAGCTCCGTCTCGCTGCTCAAGGTCTTGGATGAAAAGTTGCAGGTGGTTGCAAGGGACTATGGGCCTCGATGGCCTGTTTCTATTGAAGCCATTGATGAAAAGAATGTCATCGGAGCCAACGTACTCGCTTTCTAATTATTGCTGCCCTGAATACATAAACTAACGACGCCATGGTCCCAGGATGCACTGAACTTGTTCACCTTTGCCCTTTCTCGCAATCTCGAGAGAAATGTGCTCGAATGCAATGGGAATTATCATATCGCTGATCTGGTCACGAAAATAATAAGAGGTGTGTTCTCATCACCCTATCGGCATACGTCCAGGGTTTTTTTAAAAGAAAAATGGTTATCGTTTTTTCCTTGCTAGGTTCTTTGACCGAACTCGATAAATCGAATGAGCTTACATTTGAACCTGAAGAATTGTTTTTCACCTCTTCAGGTCGAATTGGAGTGATCATTGATGCGCCAAAGGCCACTTCTCTGCATCTTACCGAGTTGCAACGAAATATGGCCGCTTTCATTCCAGGCGTGGGTGGTGTCAGTCATACTCGGTTTGTTGTCGATTCTTTCCTCGAGAGAGAGCACGTCAGTTATTCACGTTGAGTTCACAGATTCCGAGCACCAAAAAGCACTAGAAGTTGCACTGATGCCGATCAGGCATCTTTTGGCTTCCTCGACGGCGACTTTCTCGAACGATTGCTCACCCTTTTGGACTTTCCCGAGACAGTCGACACAATTTGGCAGGGCCAGAGTCAGCCAGAGAGGCTCTCAGCATCAGTCAACGAAATACGGAGACTATTAGAGGATTTGCAAAGCTATCATTGAGAATGGGAATATGATATAAAGAGACAGCGCTATCAGACGACATGTATATATGCTTGCGTTGTACAAGGGAGGCATGGAGGGTCAGCGTCTATAAAATAAACAACAAACACAAAAGCAGGGTGACTGCCAGCACAAGAGGCAGCAAGTGAGAAGCACTTAGGAGTGGAGTAGAAATACGAATGAGACAAAATTGACAGGCGAATAAGAAATGATCGGGAAATATTTTTTAAATATTTCACCGATTCAAGATTGAAAAATTATAACGGAGCGATTGCCACAAGGTCAAAACAAATTCTTGACCTTCGGGAGCAGCAATTCGGCCAACGCCATTGGCAGTGGGAGGAGCGAAATAAAAACCAGCAACGAGGACAAGGTAACTAAAGACAGAGAGGGATGTCAGAATGCGAGGCTCAAGAGCACAAGGTTGTGCCAGCAAAAACAGAAACTCACCTCATGATAAGAATACTACCACGATGATAATTACTCTTTGCCTCGATGTAAGTATATGTCATCAAAAACATAGATAGAATGAGGGCGACAGCATCCCAACGAGGGAAGATAAGTCTATAAAGTAAGATAATCAGTAAACAGCTCTACAAACAGAGACCAAAAGGGTGGGTCACTAATGAAAAGAAAAGAATAACGTACGAGAAAGACTTGGCAACTTCACCCATACTCCTTGGATCGTACCAAGCCGAAAAAGCAACCATAGCAGGAATCTGTAACAAACACACCTGGAGTGCGTACGCAGAACCAATTTCCATGCTGCAACATCACAGCATACATGGTCAGTCAGTTAGTAGGATGCAAGGATGTGCCCACCTGAGTGCTATGTTTCCATTCAAGGCGAAAGAGATGGCATTCATAAATTCGGTTGTATTTGGAACTAGGGCAAACAGCGTGACTCCTAGGAATTTTTCATCAATTCCTGAATCCTTGAGGACAATATCGACCACGTCCACAAGCAACTCTGTCAAGTTTTATCAATTAGTAAGCGATCCTAGAACAATGATTTTGAAGTATACTCACCAGCAATGATCGCATATAACGCTGTACATCCGAGCAAAACACTGGCACTCGTAGTCCGGCTCCAAGAGGGTGCATCGTGTCCACCATGTGCACCATGGGAGACTTTATGTCCACCGCCAACAAGGGCCTCATTCTCAACACCAGGATTCCTCATTTTCATAGGACCCTGCGAGACAGATTGTTGTTGATGCCTTAACGCACTCACAGTAGCAACTGCGACTGCCCTCGTAAAATCATCCGTCGTCATAGGACCGGGAAGTTGAACTCCTCCAAGATCAGTAGTTTTGACTGCGTGGTCAACGCTCTCCAGCACAGGACCGAAAGCAGGTTGTTGGGCTACCGTCGAGAATGAAATGCGTTTCGGGAAAGTAGGGGAAGGAGGATTGAGGAGACGAGGTGGACCTTGAGAGGGTTGAAGTTGTGATTGTAACTGGGCCTGCTGGATTGGGCCTGTGGAAGTCATACTGCCCTGCGAAGGTTCGCGGTAATTTTCGATTCGAGGAGAGGTAAATAAACTAGAATCCCGAGCAACACTGGCTCTGTTGTTGGAAATCTGCCCAGTGTTAGGTGCCTTGTTGTACAAAGAGAGCCTTTGGTGCGCCGGAAGTTCTGAAGATTGTAACAGCTGAGGGTTCTGCCAAATCTGACTCGCATGAGTGCGCAATGAAAACCACAATCCGATGAGATAGGACTGAGTCGAGTATGTCAGAGGAAATAGATCTGGGCAAAAGGGAGGTCACGCACGAAGAGCAGAATCGCTGCACAGAAATACATGAGGCTCTTCACAGTAGATTGGTAGAAGGGATCGTGAATTGAATCAGGGTGTCTGTAGTAACATTGATCACAGATCCACGGTGCCTTCTTGGCATCATGTAGTGAAGACGGACAGCCAGTGCAGACGAGTTGGAACTGGAAATCCAATACTTTAGAATATCAGGAACTTTCGAGACATGAATACGCACATTGCCAAAGGTTTGATAGAACAAAGTAGGTGCCAAAGTACCAATGATAGCCATAATCAACATCATACTGGTAACCCCAGCACTCTTCGCATTGAATCTCTGCTCCTTTCGCCTAACTGCTCCACCACACATACTCATGCCAGGCATAAGCAGTACACCGGCAAGCAGAGAACCAACAATTGAACCCTCCACCAAACATCCCCTTCCTTGAGTCAAAGCAAAAGCATAAAGAATGATTTCAATAATTGAACCAAAGGTCGCGTTAATCACAGCACCCATTCCTATCGACGATTGGGCAGAGATGGAAGCAACCGCCATACCGATGAAATAAGATAGCGGAATGACACTGAGAAGGCTCATTATGAAGACGAAACCTTGGGAAGCGAACAAGGCAAGGATAGGGGGTACGTTCTTCCCGGCATTTTCAAGCCGCTCCGCCCATGGCAAAAGCACGAAGCCATCGAAGATAATGAGAAATACAACGGGTAGAAGATTAACGAAGAAAATGTTCACACCTCCAACTGTGTACTTGTAGTACTTGAAGCCGATAGCACGATATGTACACAAGAGGACAGTGGAGGTGCCTGACGGGGCCGCCTCACCAGGGGCAAGGCGCGCATGCTTGATGCTAAATTTGGGTAGTTGAGGAGTAGAACCGGGCTGAGCGGAAGCATCCGAGGTGCCTTCGGGTTGATTGGCGACTACTACCACAGGGGGTGCTGCACAAAACCTAATTGAATCAGGTCGTTCATACAGATGTTGAATGAGTGCCCAGTTCAGTTTGGCCATCGGGATGGTGACGATCAACGCCCAACAAATGAGACAAACGAACAACATGAGAGGGGCAATGACGCAGACAAATACGATCCAAAAGCATGCTTTGCCAAGAAAACCGCTAGATGACGATTTGTAAACGCTTATAGAACCTGACGAAGTAGGCGAAGGAATGCAACCATATGCCTTGATTGGAGCAGGAATCGGCGAACGTTTATAGAAATGAAGCAACGCAGTTCCTTCTTCTATGCGTCCAGCATCCCACGAATTCGAATGCGGCACAGGTGGAGACGGTGAAGCGGCTCGAACAGTCGCGTTTCCATCTGAATCACTCAGATGGAGCCTATCCTCACCATGATCTTCTCCGTCTCCTTCTTCCGCTTGTTCGGTTTCGCTACCGTCTCGATCGAGATCACCTTCAACATACTTACCAAACGGCCAAACGAGATACCATCCCAATCCAAACACGAGTCTCGCATACTGTTTACCACCCCGAGGAATCATCCATAACACAGATGACAGGACAAAGCAGACTACGGCCAACCACCAGCCGAAGGCCAAGGCCCAGAATATGTTTCCAGGAATAAGATGACGTTCAGCTTGATAAGAAGGGACAGAGTGCAGAGCCTCGTCAGCATGGCGAGTGACGGAGCGAGACTTCTTGTAAAGTGCAGGCTTCCATATGGGAAGACCGAATGGATGCTGGACGTTGATGAGAGACTGACGATCTTTGAGTGTGATGGGATCATCCTCATTGGGTCGGTTCTCCTCGTCGTCCTCACCAGAACCGGACGACGTCGAATTCCCTGGGGACGCTGTTGTTGTCGCCTTTCCACGGCTTCGGCGAGGCCCAGAGTCGAGTTGGCCGAGTGTGTCCTTTGTTTCATCCACATCTTCATCTTCTTCGCTGAGAACACTGTCGCGATGACTGCGATGGGGTGTCTGAGCACTGCCGACGCTAGTACTCCTTCCAGGGCGTCGCATCGAGTGGGACGACGAACTCTGGACCAGAACAGGGGGCGGTAATGGCCTGTTCGGCACTGAAGATGACACACTAAAGTAAGAAGTGCCCTGTAGATGATGCTGGGGTGTGTCTGCCGCTGACCACTGGGCAGGTTTTGGGATGTGCATCGAAGTCGCCGGAGACCTCGAGCTCGGACGGTCATCAGCAGGCTGTGGAGGATCCATGGAGATCTCAGGGAAAGTCCAAGTCCAAGTGCAATTCGCAGCAGGAGAAATGCATCACTGTAACCGGCAACAGCCGGTGGGTATTATTATACTAATCTACCATGAAAAAAAAACATATCTCAAACGAAGAGTAAGAGAGCATGATACATTTCATCGTCGCCACACCTTTTCGTGCAACTCAGCACTCTTGAGCTTTGCCCGCAAATAATCTAGTCGTGCCCCATACCGCTGCTGCACCTCCTCCCGCCGTCGCCGGATATCCTCCGTCCCGTCTTCATGCTCCATCTCGTCATCGAGACGCACCATACTGGCTGTGGACTCTGGTCTGTCCTCAGGAACAGACGTCATGATATGGGCACTTCTGGTCAAGCTGACGCTGGAATTGTTTGCAGTAATCGCGGCAGGGAGTGAGAGTGTAGGACTGAGCTGCTTGGAAAAGCTGGATGAAGACATCTTTCGCCGCAGAGAAGCAGGCCGTGACGACGTCGCGCTGAGCGCCAACGAAGTTGTGACACTTCTCTTGGGGCGAAGAGGCATCCGCCCAGAGGAGGCTGACTTGCAGGCTCCCGTCCCTGTCGTGTTCTGTGAACGTATCGACCCCCCATCAGATTCTACCAAATTTACTCGTCGCACAGATTTTCCTTCCGCCACACTCCCAGCATTGCCCTGCCGGTCAGAGCGTGTGATTGAATGCCCCCGTGTCCGCTGCGCCTTGCATAGTGTCGTCACTTCCAACCCTGTAAATGCATTTATCAGCCTCTTAACCTCCCCCTCGACCCTCAGTATTTCCTGTCGGATCTCGGCAGCACTTGAAAGATGCTCCTCATCCAATACGTCGTATATATGATGGTTGATACAACGGGTATCCTGGGGCTTCATTGCCCTTGGAAACGCTGAAGGGGGTGTCGCATATCTTTTGTGAGTCTCTGATCGACTGCTTGATGTGCCATTCCGCTCCAATCGTGATGTGATTGACTGCGTCTCCATCGGATCCCTTTTCGAACCCGCAGTCCGCATGGAAAGATTGCTAGACTTCCTCGACAGCTTTCTTCCAAATTTCAACCGGTTGGATTGCCCTGATTGCAGTGACCAGGTGCTTTCTGTATCCTTCAACGTTACAGTAGTCGACGTTCTCCGGAATAGATGAGCAACCCCAGATCTGATTGAAGACCGCGATGGGGGAGACGACTGTGGTATCTCCACTTGAAAATTGGACGAAGGTCGTGATGGAGCTAAATGACAATGCAATCAACCGTCACAAGAATGTACACGCAGGACAACTATGCTCCTACCTCTATCAGGTATTTTAGGGCTATTCAGAATTGTAGTTGGTCGGGGTCGCACTACAGGGACAATAGGGATTTCACTGGGTACCTCCGAAGCAGAAGCGAATCGTTCAAACAGATTTCGCCGCAAAAGCCGGTACTCATCATCACTACCAGAAATCGTGAGGGTAGGTCAAAGAGAACAAATAACCATTTTGAGCACATACTTCAATAGTCCATCCGCATTTGCCACGGCAAGTTCATTTAAACGCTGAGCTAAAGTAATGCTACAAGAGAACAATTGAACATCCAAGTTTATTATAAAAAGAGGAGAGAGAACGTACGTAACAGGATCAGACACCGTCACTCTCGTCGGCGAGCTCATCGTACTCGAACTCGAACTCTCAGTCTCCCCACCCATTTTCACCTTTCCCACCCCCTTCACAAAAGTCACAGGCTGGAGAGGCATAGAACCCAAATCTTTACTACTCCCACTTGCCATGGTTTGTCTCTTCGGTAGCGCCGGCGTCGAGGGAAGAGATCTCTCATTCTGGGAAGAAAGCCTTGCTGGAGATGCTTTAATTGGGGGTGTGAACGCGGTCGGAACAGTGGTGGGAACCCGTTTCATTTTGGAACGCTTGAGGCCCAGCGGACCCGAGATGACAGGCGCATGTACAGCCGCAGCATTTCCAATAGACAGCGCTTGTGCCACAGAGATATTCCTTGGAATATAGGTGATTGGTGCTTCTTTTTCCTTCCCTTTCTTCCCATACTAAAAGACAGTCAGTTATTGTATAAGTATCTCATCAAGCAACAGCGACAACAAAGAGAAAACGAAAGTTAACCAAAAAAATGAAATGAAGTAAAGAGGCTCATTAAGCAAATCAACCACCCCCTAAAACGAAATGAAAAAGCCGCCACGAACCAGACCAAATAAAGAATTTTGATTTTAAAAAAAGACTAAAAGAAAATAAAGGGGAAAGGGGGGTGTTGTGGGGGGGGGGGGGGAA
>Ga0153959_1000209_pt1 | contig 36331 bp, 45 predicted proteins | sample TSFL043MetaG_FD_104685 | JGI IMG/M metagenome (GOLD analysis project Ga0153959, IMG submission 104685) | Attine ant fungus gardens microbial communities from Florida, USA - TSFL043 MetaG | ecosystem: Host-associated > Fungi > Mycelium > Unclassified | place: USA: Florida, Wekiwa Springs...
ACCACCATAATGGTCCGTGTGCCCAACTAAATGTACCAAAATTTTCATGGAGCGAATGAGTAGACTTGAGTTGAATTTTTACAGTTAGTGGGTGCTTGCCGGTCATGCATATTCTGAGCAAGCTAAAAATATGTTGATGTCATCGAGGTTTTACCTTTCGCGGCTGGTCATACACTGTCATAAGACCACGCCTGTATGCACTCCTCGGGACCACCCATGTTCAAACTTATCACGTCCGTCAAATTCTCGGCTACAGTTGGTCTCGAATTAATCTGGCATGATTCACTAAACGTATTTTTCTGGGGTTGACAGATCCCTTACGGATCGCGGCATTGCAAAATGGAATCGTGTACAGTCTTTTCAACAGTCCTTTCATGGTGCCTTGTTGATACGGGTATTCTATGTTACGGTTCAAACATACTTAGAAAAGGTATAAAGGAGGTTACGTTTACTCCTTGACTGACTTTAGTCCCTTCAAATCTCCCGTGGTTCTGCCATGTACAATCACATTAGTCAGCCTTGAAAAAACAGCGATCAACACTTACTCTACGGTAGTACCAAAGATATCGACAGAGTCGATCCTAGTCTTGTCTTCCTCCCCTTGGTTATTTTCAATGAAAATCTACATATGCCCGATTAAGTACGGATATCAATCTAAACGCCCAAAGGGGACTCACGTGGATACTGTTGACATTTTGGAACCTGACAAAACGAAGGACTATCTTCTGACCTTCCTCTACTTGTTCTTTAGTCAAATCAAGGATTTGCGCGACGGCCGGCTCAACGGCATCCTCGACATCCTCAAAACCGACAGAAGAACGATTGACCATTAGTTTGACGCGTTTGGGAGCTTGAGATACGTTGGAACTGGCAATTGCAATAGAGCGTATGCGCACGAGTTGATTAAACTGGCGCAGGATATAATCTTGTTACATCTCTCCCGGAATCGAGGCATGAAACGTACATGCAAATTTAGGAGTAATTGATCATCTGCATCACTCAGAAGATACTTTTCACTTGTATTTCGAACTTTGCCCTCGAGGATGGGTCTCAAGGGGTGCTGCACTGCCTCATTCAGGCAGTTCAGTTGGGAGGTGTCAAGAAACTCGAGCAGAGATCTCTGACAGGGCATTCAGAGCAGAGACAATGTTGGAAGCATAGCTTACATCTTTTTGCTCATCGGTAGCCATTGGGAGAGAAGAACGTGACGGGACGGGCATCAAGATTATCCACATGAATCACGTGAGGAGAGCTACTCTAACATATTACACACTCGTCCTTGGCTTGTTGCCGTGTTGGTCGAGCCACGTTCGCCCGTTTGTTCCCTGCACGCTTGATTTCTGTCAGCTTGTTCATTGCCTTTTTGTTTCCTTGAGCTGCAGGAGTTCAGTTGGCAAAAACTGTATGAAATCAAAGAATTCCTACCTGCTGCTCGCATATACCACTTCTTAGCAAACTCGATGTCTTGTTTGATTCCGATCCCCACCTCTGCGTAGTAACCAACAGCATACTCTGCATTGCTAAGACCCTTGTTTGCGGCACGACGAGCCCATAGATATGCCTCTGAGTCGCTCTGCTTTAGAACACCCTCACTTCCTGTGAGATACCATCCACTGAGTGCCAGTTCAGCCTCTGCATCCCCTTTTTCAGCCGCTTTCGTATACCAGGCTATTGAGCGGCGGGGATCAACAGGACAATTGAGAGTTCCAAATTCATAACATTGTCCCAACTTGTAATGTGACTGGGTATAGCCCAGTTGTGCTGCCTGGGTAAACAATGCTTTCGCATAACCTGGGTCACACTGTACCAAATTCGAGTTGGGTTGTTCGTGTAACAAGCCTAATTCGTGAAGAGCATGAGGGTTGTCTTCGTCTGCCTGTTCCGCCGCTCGTTTAAGCCAAGTAATTGCTTCGCGAGGGTTCTTTTGTTGTTCAAGAGAACCCTGTAGAAGAATCATGCCGAGTTTATACATGGCCGGTGTATCACCCAATGACGCTGCCTTTCGATAGAACGCCGCGGCTCTCTGTGGTTCCTTTCTTGTCCCAGCTCCGATCTCATTACAGACTGCCACGCGGTAAGAAGCAGCGGCATGATTCTGTTTGGCTGCCTGAAGGTAAAGATGATATGCACGTTCATGGTCAACTTGCAATCCCAAAGCACCTGTTCCATGACAATTTGCCAAAAAAAATTGAGCTTCGTGATACGCTTCTCCCTGAGTTGCCAGTCGTTTGATCACTTTGAGTGACTCTTGCAATAGCATCTCGCTATACTTTTTCGCGGCACGTTTATCCGGAGCTCCAGAACGTATCTTCTTTGCGGCGTCAATGAGATACTTTGCATAGAGAAAGTGGGCTTCCGGATCAGGGTCTCCCTTGATTCGCTGGCGATACTGTTCAATGTACTCCTTTGTGTAGGGTGGAGTAGTAAGATCGATAGCCTTGCTCTTGGTGGTCGAGGGGGTAACAGAATTGGATGTTCCAGCTCGGTCTAATGAGGGACGACGAGGCTCAATTTCGTTTCCTTCCGACAAGGGTTGGGCAGAGGGTGCCTGGGAAGGAGAGAAGGAGGAGGGATAGGATGACATGGTTGGATCGTACTGATTTGGAGGGGGAGGTTGCTGGTAGGAGCCATAGTCGACCGGTTGCCCGGCTCCTGGTGGACCGAGAGGACTGCGAGGAGGCAACATGGCAGCAGGTGGTGGCCCCATTCCTAGTACATTGGAAGCAGCAGCATAGAGTGGATTATACTCAATCGGCCTTGGGGGTGGTTGTTGCCAAGTGGGAGAAAAGTTGCGATCGTGTGGGAAGGTACTCTGGGGTGAACTGTAGCTAGAGTCGTAGGAGTATATACTTCGCTGGTCATCGTGGGGGTCGAGAGAGTGTTGACGGGGAGCAAGAGGGGACGCGAGTCGTGGAGGCAGCATGGCTCTCTGAACAGGAGCAGAATGATGGGACAGAGAAGACGCCGGACGAGGAAAAGGATCTCTGTGGACGATGGGTGGTGGCCGCTGGCCCGAGTCATGGAGAGTCAGAGCAGAAAAAGCGTCGAGAGAGACAGTTGGGTCGAATGGCTGGGGAGGATCGTTGGAGTGTGGCTGCTGGGAGGGCAGAGAAGGCACAGAGCGGTTCGAGTGCATCAGACCAAAAGCTATGGACACGTTTGCAGGCAGACAAAATGAATAGAAAAACACTTACAGGGAGGAGGGAGGAGGTCAGATCCATTTGAGTGATACTCAGCCATAATGTTATAATCGAACAACAAGTCTGATTACATTCCCACAATCAATACAATCTAGCACTAGTCTCCAGTCCATTGCCACTGCTCAACTGTACGCTGTATCCGTTGTCGCTCCAGCCCCTGCTCCGTCTTTCTAACCTTCACAACTACTGTCCGCTGCCGACTGACGTGGGCCTCTGGGTCTTCCACCGACCCCATCGTTTGATCTTCTCCATCCACCCATGCGTCGCTCCAAGCCTCTCCTGCCCCTGGATGAGCCACCTGCACGGTCTCCATTCCAAGATTCTCTTCCTTCGTCTGTTCTCTGTCCCATATTCGGGGTTTGAAGTTTCGGAACCTTTCTTCTGATCCTTCACTCTCCACCTTTCGCCGCTTCACACCGTTGACATGCCCATTCGCTTTCTCCACCTTTTTCACATCTTCATCGTCACTGGCTGCTCCTGTAGCCAGTCTCAACCGCCATCTAACTTCCCTTGCACATGCAGGCCCGTCCTTCACTCGTTCCACGGGAATCTGTTCCCTCACCTCTTTCTTTGCCGCGTCTGGACCACGTTCCAGTATCCGCGATTCTGAAACCAGAAATTCGGCAAGCGCCACTAGTGAATTCAGTAGTCGAGGCGAATAATCTTGGTCTGGTCTTGCTCTCAGGTCCCGAAGAATTTTTTCCGCAACGTACCAACAAAGCCTAAATTGCATCAGTTCATGAATCTATTTCTGGACAGAATGTTGACACACTTGGAGAACATGGGGAATCGAAACTTTCTTGGTACTGACGTCGTGATTTCAATATTGCGTACACGCAGCTCTGAAATGTCAAATAAGTCCAGACATAACGGTCGTAATAGATTCATCACCCACGGGTCGGGACACTATATGAGTGAAGGAAGTTGCCTCCAAACACCATTGTATCCACAGGTGTATACTAACAGCAATTCAATGTCAATAGAAGGTAAAAGAGGAGAATCTTACGACAGCGTGTATCCAACCCGAAGGAATGATCATGGTGTTGCCTTGCTTGAGTTCGACTTGGAAAACCTCATCCACCATGTCACCAAGCCATGACTGATACTGCAGTTCAGTGCCAGACCAGCGCTCGTATGCAGCTAGATTAGCAACAGTCGGCCGAATAAAGTAAAAGATCTGAGAATGAGAATGAGCAGTTTATGACAGAGAGGATGAGCAGTTTTTTGACCTTGGAACCGTACAAGACGTGATAATAAACCGAAGAACCAGCAAAGTCGATGTGCCAATCCTGGTTTTCCGAATGTGAGTAGACCACTCAGGATGGAGAATCACGGAGAACGCACCGTCCAGGCATTAGCTACGCCCATCAAGCAGTACAGCTGAACCTTTGGATACGAATATCCTTTCCCCTTTCGCGACGTCGGCCAATAGTTCTCGACCCAGTCCAAGTCTTGAACGAGGCGCGGTGGCGACACCATGTCGGATAGCTTAGTCGAACTTATTTCGAGTGAAATGACGTTCAAGATCTTGTCTCGCTTGCCTGGTTCAAGCTCCATGTATTCCGCCCACTTTTGCAGCGTCCACCCTGGCGACGTAGATTGTGTGGCAACATCTACGTGAAATATCAAGGAAAGATCTTGGGAAATGACGAGGGATGACACATACCGATGACTTCGACAGGCGTGTCTCTTCCTATCAAATCAGCAACATCATCCACTGAAAGATCGCTCGAAGGCATTTTCATCCCCAAACCATCCGGTTTCTCAATGACAATAGGCTCGCGCATCGCCATCTCATCCTCTTCAACCCAAGTCAAGTCCACATCACTCCCTCGCATCCGTTGAAATGGGTCCCCTTTGATCGACTTTTCCTGTAACATCTGTTGCCAACGTGGAGAACCGAACATAACGCCCGAGTTCAGATTAGCATAATCGCGTTGTGGCCGCTTGCGGTTAGATTTCCTGGCGGGTGCTTTCCGAGTGATGACGCGGGACGGTTTTGCGTCAATGCATTTCTGACAATACCTAAGACATGGAGAATATTATTAGCCGTACCAGGGACCATGAAAGGAAGTGCTGCACACCATTTGTCAATGCTGTCAATATCCTCACCCTTGCCTACGCAACGCCAATGATACCAGACCTTGCATGCATCACACCTGACCCAGCGCTCCTTTTCAAAGAAATTCAGGTCGCTGGACTGGTCGTGAACACAGGCTGGACATAGCTCAGAGGAACCCTGCTGGGAGTCCTGTTGAGAGTGTTGCTCTGGAGAGACAGAACGGCTCATTGCAGGATCACTAGCTGCTCCCTCGTTTTTTGTTCTTTTTGCTCGAGCCATTCTCGTCAATCCCACCTCGTCTCGAGGAAACAGCTGAACTGCAGTCACATGCCGTGACGTGTCACATGTCTATTGTGGGAGTTCATGTACATATATGGTAGTCTACTCATCGATTGCTCAGCTCAGCCACTCCTGGCAATGTCTGTCGTCCCAGTCAGCAGATATCAGACTCAGTATGTTCTTACACACCTTTCCCTCTAAGAGTTCCAGGCTTGCACCTCCACCAGTACTGACATGGCTGAGTCTCCCTTCTTCCCCAAACTTGGAAACAACCGTTGCAGTATCACCACCTCCAATAATCACTGTCGCATTCTTTTGAACCGCTTCTTCCACTGCTTTGAGGAGTTTCTGAGATCCTTCCGAAAATTTTGGGAACTCAAAGACTCCAGGGGGTCTGTGCTATGATCAGAATGATGACCGAGAGACATACATTTCACTCACCCATTCCAGAGTATCGTCTTGGACTCGCCGACGACTTGAGCAAAACGCTCATTGGATTGAGGACCGACATCAAGACCAAGCCACCCATCTGGAATGCCCTGAGCATCAGTCACGATTTGTGTCTATCAGGAGTCAGCACAAGCAGAGCATTATGACGCGAGAGACGCGCTTGACCTCTGCATCTTTGTCGAACTTGTTTGCAGCAATATAATCAACAGGAAGCACCAATTTGACGTTATTCTTATGCGCCTTCTCAACAATTCCAGCAACTTTTTCAGAGCCCGCTTGGTCAAAGAGCGAGTTGCCAATCTAGATGCGTATGACGTCATCAGTATCAGCATTGAACATCAAACGTACCGCAACACCCTCCAAAGTCTTCTTGAAGGTGAACGCCATCCCTCCTGCGATGACAAGACTATCGACCTATGTCTATCATTTGAACACCTTTTAGAGGGGAGATGAGAGATTCCTACCTTGTCCAGCATGTTCTCAATCAGCTGAATTTTATCAGATACCTTGGCGCCACCAAGGATCGCAAGGAAGGGTCGCTCTGGATTCTCTAGGGCCTTTGAGAAGTAGTCGAGCTCTTTCTTGACCAGGAAACCTGAAGCCCTTTGGGGTAGGTTGATACCCACCATGCTGGAGTGAGCACGGTGAGCAGTACCAAAAGCGTCGTTAACATATACATCGCCGAGGTTGGTGAGCTGCTCGCGAAATTTCTTAACATCTTTTTCATCAGCTTTGGTCTTCGAGCCATCCTTGTTTTTAACGGATCCTTCCTCTTCGATGTGGAATCGGAGATTTTCAAGGAGGATAACAGAGCCTGGTGCAGCGTCCCGGACACTCCTTTCAATCTCTGGGCCAACACAATCACTCAAGAAGATGACAGATCGTCCGAGTTGTTTTTCTAGCACAGGGACGACAGGCTGAAGGGAGTATTTCTCGTTTACTTTGCCATCGGGTCTGCCAAGGTGAGACATCAGGATGACCTTGGAGGCACCTAAAAAGCATCAGTTGTGCGAAGCCATTGAACTCAATAACCAACCGTTGTCAATAGCATATCTTATTGTTGGGAGAGCAGCAACGATGCGCTGGGCATATAATGAGAAGTGATAAGGAAGTATGATAATCAGGACATACAGCAGGATTGGAGACATCGCCGTCTTGGATGGGAACGTTGAAGTCGACACGAATCAGGACACGCTTGCCTGAAAGATCAAGATCAGTGATAGAAAGCTTGCTGGAGAGAGACATGATGAACGACTGGAAGAATTGTACAACTGCAAAGTCCGGCACATGATTGATTTTATAATCAATCTAATCTTTCTGAAATCTCTTGTTTGGTGGTATTTTCAAATTATCTTTTTAAATCGTTGCTTACCGTTGAGTTAGAATACTAGTCTACTTTAAATTTCCTGTAAGTTGAGGGCCTCAGCATCATGCTTTTTAAGGATTCCTGGTCCTCAGCTTCATACATGAGGGATATTCGCAATATAAGAATGTGCCGAGGAGGTCCTTATGATAGCTTGTGTCAATGAACAGACGTGTTCAATAAATAGGACCAGGACAAGGATTTGTGAAAGTTGTGTAGATACCACCTATCCAACTGAGCATTCCACATTGTTTTCAGCTGGCTGAATTCTTGAGCGTGCGATGATACCACTTCAGTCACGTGAGGATTAATGGGCCGTCTCAACTTGGTAGTTAGAACAACTACACAATGGCCACCGTCCATCCCTCTCGTCTTGGTTTGATTCCAGAAAATCTACGACCACAGAAAAACTCTCAGGATCCATCGAGACCATCCCCGCCTAGGCGTCGCTACAGTCGCAGTCAGAGTCCACGACGCTATAGTCGTGATCGTGACACGAAGGCAGATAGGTACCATGGACGAGATAGAGACCGCGACCGAAGCAGGGGTCGAAATTTATACACGAGGAGGGACGAGAAGAGGAGATATGATTCTAGGAGGACGAGCCCCAAGTATGACGATTACAGGCCTGCGCCTGAGGCGTTTAGTAATCCTGGGTCGCAGCGTCGAATGTATCCAGAGAGGGGTGGAGGGGGAAGGTACGGCGGCCACTTTTCGGGCAATGCAGACCATTTGGCAAGGTAGAAATACTTAAAATAAAACATGAATCATACTCATTTCCATTTAGTCGACGCGAACAACGAGAGAGTATGGAAGTGGACATCTGGCCTCCTTCCCCTTCTGTCCCTTTTGAAGAACTGTAAGTATCTTTCTCTTGATTCCTGCAATTGAAATTAATTTTTCCTGAAATTACAGGAAGGCCAAAAGATCGAAACGAGCAAGGTCGTGTTCGAGTGACTCAACATCCTCAGAAGAACGTCGCTGCCGAAGAAAGGAAAGGAAAAGGCGGTCCAAACGTCATAAAGATTCTTACGAAGACGATAGACGGGACAGAAAGCGTCGACATCGTTCAAGAAGCCGTCAGCAGGATCGCTATGGTAATGACTCTGACAGCGACCGTCGAAGACCCAGACATAAAAATCGAAACAGCAGAAGTAGAACAAGACGTGATGACAATTTTCGTGATGATAGGCGACACAAAAGTGTGTCTCCTCGAGCTGCAAGCCCTATTCCAAGTCGCAACCCTCTTTCAGACGATGAAGATGAATGGGTCGTCAAGGGACCGCTTGCCCCACCATCTGTGCCACTTCCAGCATCATCCCCCGCACCAATGAGTTCATCGCACATTACACCAGCTACTGAAGATCCGACTAAGACAACAACAGTAGTGATAGATTCCCAGAAGTCAAGCAAAGGCACAACTTGCTCCCCCGTTCCCATGGCCGAAGGATCTGACTCTGATGATAATGTCGGACCACAACCGCTGCGGAATCCCACCACAACCAAAAGGCTTGATGAACGTGCTTACGGTGGTGCACTCTTACGTGGTGAAGGAAGTGCTATGGCTGCATTCCTCCAAGAAGGGACCGATGTTCGCATTCCCCGTCGTGGCGAAATTGGTCTCACATCAGACGAAATCGCGCAATTTGAGAATGTGGGATACGTGATGAGTGGTAGTAGGCATAGGAGGATGAATGCGGTTCGAATGAGGAAAGAAAATCAGGTCATCAGTGCTGAGGAGAAACGTGGAATTTTGAAATTGCAAAGGGAAGAGAGGGAGAGGAGAGAAGCGGTTTTGAGAGAAGAGTTTAGCGAGCTTGTAAACGAGAAACTAAAGGCGACTTCAGGACAGGCTACTGGTCCGTCCAAGGAGTAGATATACCTCAGGATAGCTATTTCTCACGTTGAGTCCTTCCATATGATGCTGTGTAAGAAGCCATAATTTATGGGAAGACAAATATATGAAAAATTGACATGTCTAATTATACACTTGGTACAGTGGCCTAGATAAAACAACTACATCAGTCTCTGTTCAATTTTAGATCAAGGAAATACATACGTGCTAGAAAACTTGGTACCCTGCTTGACGACCTTCTCAACAGCATCCAGAAAGTCACGTTCCGTTGCTACCTTTCGTCTAGCACGGATCGCAAACATCCCGGCTTCCGTAGCTACCGAACGAAGCTCAGCGCCAGTCGTATTTGGGCAGAGACGAGCAATGAGGTCGAAACGGATATCTCGTTCAACGCTCATACTTCAAATCAGTGTTAATAAATCTCTTATTGAAGCTCAAGCTCTAGTGAGCATACCTTCGAGCGTGAATACGCAAAATGTGGGCACGGCCCTCTGCATCCGGTAGCGAAAACTCGACTCGACGATCTAGACGACCCGGACGAAGTAGTGCAGGATCTAATGTATCGGGCCTAATGTTGCCACTTGAAACCAACTGTACAGTTGCATATGAGCGACGTACCTATTTGTAGCCATAAGAACCTTGATGTTCCCCCTTGGGTCAAAACCATCTAATTGGTTTATCAACTCAAGCATTGTCCGCTGCACTTCATTGTCGCCACCAGCACCGTCATCGAATCGAGCGCCTCCAATGGCGTCGACTTCATCAAAGAAGATGATGCAAGCTTTCTTACTCCGCGCCATCTCGAATAGTTCACGTACCATACGAGCACCTTCTCCGACGTACTTTTGCACTAGTTCTGAACCAATAACACGAATGAACGTAGCATCTGTTCGGTTGGCGACGGCGCGCGCGCAAAGAGTTTTGCCAGTTCCCGGAGGTCCAAACAGCAAAACACCTTTAGGTGGATCTATACCAAGATTGACAAAGCGTTCCGGCTAGATAATGTAAAATTAGATTGATTTATGACTAGATAGAGAAAGGAACACACCGAAAGCAATGGGGTCTCCACAACTTCACGTAGCTTCTCGATTTGCTCTTTGCATCCACCAATATCTGAATAAGTTACGTCTGGTTTCTCCTCAACTTGCATCATGGTAACCGAGGCGTCAATTTTAGGAGGAAGTGGTATCTGAATCTGATATTTTGTCCGATCAACACTGGAGGTACGTGAATATTTGACACGACAAGGAGATCCAATCAACTTACCCCACTCGCATACCTTCCTCAATATCTGTTGGAGCAACTCGTTCACCTAGACCGACGACGAACTTGGCAATCTGTTTGATATTGATGACATACTTATCCTGCTCGTCTGCTCCTTTCTGACCTTGCACGGCCCCAAGCGGGTTGACGGCTTTGGCAGCCTCTGCGAGTTTAGGATCAACGGGGATAATCTTGGTACACCGAGCGACCTGTAGCGAATGATCTTCGCCCATTCGTTGTCGGTCTGCTAAGAGATCCCAGAGATTTGGTGATGCAAGTCCAGTGTCAGATTCCTTGACGCCTTGAAACGGTGAGTGGAAAAATGTAGGAACAAAGGCGAACCGCACCAAGCTTGTCATTGATACGTTTTTGTATGTCTTTGATATCCTTGTCGACGTCCTTGAGTTTCTGTGCATAAGGACCTTGACCCTTGAAAGATATTAGGAGGAGAGACAGGGCAGAAGAGTATACTGACATATGTCTTCATGATCCGAATGTCGCTTTCATCGAGTGCTAGAAGAGGCATAAAATAATTGAGTACATGGGAGAGGCTAGCAACGCACCAACGATCTTCTCGTCCTCCTTGCCATCTATTCTCTTCTCGTCTGCACAAAGTATAAGTTGGTATAGCTTTGTCAGGAGTAGGACGTACATTTCTCCCAGTCACTTTACAGACAGAAATGAGTGCGTATTTCTACAGATTGTACAAAGCTACTTACGCTTTCGGAGGCATATTTGCTTTGGATCAAGTCGGCAGAAAGAATCATTACGCGTTCAGTGACCACGTGACGTCGGCGTGAACCGACGGACAGTCATTCCTCAGCTTGAAAGCCATGGCTGGCGGCCTTCAGAACGCAAAAAGCAACCTTGACAAAATCCGCGATGAGGACCGCGAGTCTCGATTTGGATCCGTCTTCGGTGTGTCAGGCCCCGTCGTCATTGCCGAGAACATGATCGGTGCGGCTATGTATGAGCTCGTACGGGTTGGACATGATGAGCTCGTTGGCGGTCTGTGTTCTGCTTTTTTTCGTCTCCATCTGTATTGAAACAGGCAGCAGAGGTTATTCGTATTGAGGGCGATAAAGCAACGATCCAGGTCTACGAAGAAACATCCGGCGTAACGGTCGGCGATCCTGTCCTCAGAACCGGCAAACCTCTCAGTGTTGAGCTTGGACCCGGTATCTACTTCTGCTCTGCACACTATCAATAACCTGACTGTATCAAGGTCTCATGGGCAACATCGTCGATGGTATTCAAAGGCCGCTGAGGGTAGGTTTTCTTGGGATTGCCAACGTTCTACCATCTTGACGTATATTAAGTCCATTCAAGAGCTCTCCAAGTCAATTTACATACCCCGTGGAATCAACACTGATGCCCTTGATCGCTCACTTAACTGGGATTTCAAGCCTGCTAATTTCAAAGTACGCAGTTATCAGAAGCATATGCCATCTATGTTCTAAAGATGTTCCAGGTTGGCGACCATATCTCTGGAGGCGACATTTTTGGTGGTGTCTATGAAAATTCTCTCGTTGATAACCACAAGATCTTACTGCCACCGAGGTCGATGGGCACTATCACACATATTGCTGAAGCTGGAAGTTATACTGTTGATGTACGTCTGCTGAGTGTTATTCCTGGCAGCTGTTCAGCCCATTCTAGGATATAGTTCTGGAAACAGAATTCGAAGGCAGAACCTCCAAACACACAATGTTGCAGCTTTGGCCCGTCCGAGCTCCTCGTCCTGTAACAGAGAAGCTGACTGCCAATTACCCTCTCTTGACTGGACAACGCATTCTTGATGCACTTTTCCCGTAATTCTATTTTGATTTCATCCATGAGCAGCCATTGATCATTGTCTAGATGTGTACAGGGTGGAACAACAGCAATTCCAGGGGCTTTCGGATGTGGTAAAACTGTCATCTCCCAGGCTATCTCCAAATTCTCTAATAGCGATATCATCGTTTATGTCGGTTGCGGTGAACGTGGAAATGAGGTATGTTGATATCATCCGTTGACACTTCGCAATTGACCGATGCATAGATGGCCGAAGTATTGATGGAGGTCTGTCTGAAATCCAACTTCAACTCTTCTGCAAATTGAAAGTGCACTAGTTCCCTGAACTGACAATGGAGATTGGCGACCGCCAAGAACCCATCATGAAGCGTACCACTCTTGTAGCAAATACCTCTAATATGCCTGTTGCTGCCCGAGAGGCATCCATCTACACCGGTATCACGCTTTCAGAATATTTCCGTGATCAGGGATCCAATGTTGCCATGATGGCTGACTCCACCTCGCGCTGGGCTGAGGCTCTCCGTGAAATTTCCGGTCGCCTAGCTGAAATGCCTGCTGACTCTGGCTACCCCGCATATCTTGGAACCAAACTTGCTAGCTTCTACGAACGAACGGGCAGGGTGGTGTGTCTGGGAAACCCTGACCGTCAAGGAACTGTCTCAATCGTCGGCGCGTATGTACCATTTATATACCCATTCTAGCTCGATTCCTAATGACATTCTCAGTGTGTCGCCTCCTGGTGGTGATTTCTCAGACCCTGTCACAGCTGCAACACTCGGCATCGTCCAAGTCTTCTGGGGTCTCGACAAGAAGCTCGCCCAGCGCAAGCACTTCCCATCCGTCAACTGGAGTGTATCATACTCCAAATACACCAAAGTCCTTGAACCTTACTATGAACGCGAAGAGCCTGGATTCGTCGAACTCCGAACAAAGACGAAAGAGATCCTTCAAAAGGAGGAAGACTTGGCTGAAATCGTACAGCTGGTCGGAAAGAGTGCATTGGGCGAGAATGACAAAATCACACTCGAAGTTGCCAGAATGCTCAAAGACGATTTTCTCCAACAGAACGGCATGAGCGATTATGATCGCTATTGTCCCTTCTACAAGACCAGTGCCATGCTGAGAAATTTCGTGGCTTTCCATGATGCAGCAGTCAGAGCGGTGACGCAGCACGATCTCACGTTTTCTAGAATCCACGATTCCGCAGCAGATATCATATTTAAGCTTTCGCAGATGAAGTTTGAGGTGAGTTGATGGACCATAAGATCGGCCAGAATTCTAAATCTTGCTTTTCTTTACCTAGTCACCTTCTCAGGGCAAAGAACCCATCAAGCAAAAGTTGGACGCGCTTAACGCCGAGATCCAGGACAAATTCCGTCAGCTCGTGGAATGAGGAGGATACAGGCAGCCTACCAAACAATATTCTTTTTTGTGTACGCGCCCAGCCACGACATGCCGGTAGTCCGCGTATGAATAATTAGATTTATGTGACGCCATGAAATCGCCATGAAATCGAAGCAGAATAGATTCGATGATGACCCACTATCATTGACACATGTCGTCATATGATGACACTTTTGGAGCATTGTCTCTCCCTTGTAAGGTATATAGCAGCTCAACAACATTTATTATTCCTTCATCTCGTAATGTTGTTCTTATCTCTCTTATGTTTCAGTAGTTTGGTAAACGCCTCCCCTGCCTTTGGGCCTTTGAGTCGGATTTCAAATCCACTCTCCTTCATCTCTGATCAATTTCCCTTGCATGCTCTCTCTGAGTTCACCAAGGGTAAAGTCCAGGAAGACGCATTTTTCTATGATAGACAGTCCGAGGAGGGCACTATTTGGGAAATCATCAAAAATAATCCCAGGTTGAACTCATCATTGGTTACCCTCATACGAAACTAACACCTTCCAGATTCACAAAGTTGACGAAAGCTATTGAGTTTGCTGAGGCTATCAAGTACTTTGACGACAAAGAAGCTCAGTAAGCTCAGAAACGACATGACGTCTTTGTGTCTCACATTCTAATTAACCATAGATTCACATTCTTTGCCACGCCTGATTGGGCGGTCCCCCATGGTTCAGGCGGCTGCAACAATCTCGTTGATAATGAACGTTTATTTGATGATAATTCTGCATCTCTCCTTCTTGCTCAAGGGTGCCACTGGCATGATGTACTCTCTGCCGCAGACCAGCTTGCCGCCTATCCCTTGCTGGACGGCAAAGACAAGGAGCGTCGCATGAGATTCTTCAAGCATCTCGTACAAGCAATTTTGGCCTACGAAGCTTTACCTGAAGCGATTGATAGCTTCTCCCTTGGTGACCATCAGACTTATGCGACCAAGTTAGCTATCCCAGGTATTTTGGAAGGACAACCTCTTCGTGTTCGCGTCGAACAGAGATTGCTCCCTCCTTCGACTAGCGTCAATTTCTTGTCGAAAGTTATATATCCCGATGTCAAGGCCTCCAACGGTATGTTTCACTCACTTGTAATCTTCAGGCCAACTCATATGACTCAGGCATCATCCACGTTGTAAATGCACCTGTGTTGCCCCCTTTAGCAAGTTTCCAGACGATATTCTTACTCCCTGGGAAGTTTTCCATTCTTGTGAGTCTTTAGAGTTTGAAAATGAGTTTCACTATTGATCGTAATTGCTTAAGACGACCGCGATCCAACGTGTTGGCTTGACTGATGATGTTGACTTGCGCTATGTCAAATCTCAGAATGGTGATGGATATACGCTGCAAGGATCATCTGCTCTCACTCTTTTCGCCCCAACCAATTTGGCATTCGAGCACTTACCACTCAAGCTCAGACTGTTCCTGTTTTCTCCTTTCGGCCAGCACGTATTGCGCAAGGTTCTCGAATATCATATCATTCCTAATCTGGTTATCCACAGCGGTATGACATGCTTCCCCATGTTTGCAATCACATTCACTCTTGCTGTAGATTACCAGTACAACAGTTCAGCCAGTGAATTTTCGGTAGAGGGGACAGCGCAATCCTCCTCATATGGCAAGGTAATATCTGATGCACACTTCAAACTCCCGACACGCCTCGAGGATCATTGTGTCCATGCACACGTCAGGAGATACGAGTTCGCCTTGCCCGTTCCTGGTCCCGACAAGCCATCTGTGGTCAAAACTGAAGTTCGAATTAACCATCATGACGTCTTGGTGTCCGACGTGGTCACCAGTAATGCCGCTGTTCATATCGTGGATCGCCTCCTGGACCCTCGTCAGCACCATGCCCATGACCATGAGCACGGTGAAGTCCGTTTGTCTAATGATCCTTGGCAGGACTGGGAGGACTGGCTCGTAGATTGGGCCGAATCTGTTTGAGTTGGACGTTTACAGGACGTCGCAAAGTCAAGAATGCGTATCTGTATTCCACGTGAACTGCCGTTAAGGTAGAAAGAAGAATTGCATACTGTATTTCAGCAACCCCTCATTGTATGATGTGACATTATCAACATGAACTGGTGGTCTTTGTTTAGCTTTTTGCAAACGTTTGTGGGATCGGGTTTTCGAATGAAGTTCCCAATCTGAACCTTGTTCGATCATGACGGGTCGATTCTGATCAGTTGTGCACGCAGGGCATATGATCTTGCGCCTGGCCTCTAGTATCGCAGATGGTCTGCACAGGTGGTTCAGTTCCAGCCGTCGTGCTCACCGTTATCATGCGCACCTGACATCTTTTTCTTTGACGGTCAACAGAGCATGCGCCCTGGCAGAAAGTGATTTTGGCTCTGGAAGTTGTTGATTGTTCAGAAAACCTATGAAGGAGTCGGTCACCAACGTATAAAACGAGACCAATATAGCTCACCTTCCATGATTTTGGTGGCAGGTCCTTGAACATTGTTCATCCAGTTCATTCCGAGTTCTGCGGGAAAATTAATGGGCAATGAAGTGAAGAAGGGATAATGACAAACCTGTTGCGTCAAGCAGGTAGAATGGAGTAGACATGTCCACTCTGTTCGCCGATTCAGTTGCAGGTATAAGTTTATTCCGGATCCAGGAAATTTGGCGTTTGGCGTATTGCCTTGTAGACAACTTCATTCTATCCACTGCTTGGGAAAATCCACTTTGCGATGGTTCAGGGTTGAATAGGTAGTTGAAGAATTCTTTATAACCTTTGTACAACGGTCAAATATAAGCAAAAAATGTGTGCGAGTGGTTTTGAACAGTACCGATCGCCTGGTAAATGCCGAGGCTGTAATCCTTCTCAGGAGCGCCTTCAATTGATAAGTTTCCTGGTATACTGGCCGAGGTTGAATTCCGCAGACTGCGAATTTCGTCAAGTAAACCGAGCTAAGGGACTGTATCAGCGAATCGAAGGATAAGGGTGATTGACTGATCATGCCTCTATCATCTTGTCCACACGATCATAGAGTCTCTGTTCCAAGATACTAGGTTCTGCATAGAGCCAGAAGAAAAGAGTACGAAATCTATAGCACAATGTTAAACACTGATGCTTCACTCCGAGGGCAAAACAAACCTCGGTTCAGCCACGGCAGTTCTCAATGCTTGTTCAGTGACGATGTCACTTGCTTTTCGCCCAGTTTCTTTAATAATTTCCAGGCTTCGCAGCACCTTGCGCGTATCTCTCCAATGCCATCGGGACGCCATCACAGGATCAATGATATGAAGCAAGGCGTGTAGCTGGTATGCAAAGTCACCATCCTTGCTTGCTGAGGGCGGTGATGCAGGCAGTGAATCAAAAATATGAAACAAGTCCGGGTTTGTTAACTTGGAAGTGAAGTGATGCAATTCTTCAGGAGTTTTGTAGGACGATTTTGTGGCAGTCGGTTTAGGTGAGCTAACCAAGCGATCGGAGAAGACGAGATTTTGGATCCAATAGGAAGTTCCTCCAACAACTATCGGGATTTTGTTGTCCTTGTGAATTTCATCAATCTTTGCATTTGAAAATGAGCCATCGAATGGAACATCAATGAATGAAACAAAAATCCACTCACAAGCTTGATGGCATCCTGTACCCATTGCCCAACCACATATTGTTCCCCTGGTTTCTTGATATCCATCAAAAGATGCTCGACCCCTTTACGCTCCTCCAAAGGTATTTTGTTCGTGATAATGTCGAGACCCTCATAGACTTGCATAGAATCAGCGTTGATGATCTTGGCACCGGACCAGTCATTCACAGACCCTCCTTGCTTGAGCCGTAGGGCAAGTTCTACCGCAAGATTTGATTTGCCTACTCCCGTTGTACCACAAATAGCAATGAGAGGTCGCAATCCCATCCGAACTGGCGGCTGTGTTAAGTGACACATCGCAGGCCGGACGGATCACAGCAGTCATCAATTTCAATTAAACAATTTTCTCTTGCAGCACATTGGTGGCGTAAACCCAACTCTATTACAAATTATGAAAAAGTGACCATCCAATGAACAGGAAATAAAGTATGATAGAACACATTATGTTTCCCATGGGAATACTGGAACTAATGGTAAGTGGGTCAAAACAGCACAACGATCATTGTAGACAAATCGCAAATTACGATTTGACGTGAGGACCTCCAGGATTCGTGGCCGAAATGCTTCCCGCATTAAATCTTGGCAGACGAATCTTGAGGGAAGGAGTGACAGGTGCTGAAGAGGGGGCATGTATAGAAGTAGGATTCAATGGAAGCACGCGGGACCGCGATGGGGTGCGGGGAATGCGTTTACGGGTCGACCTTTTTTCTTTTTCTTCGAGGTCGAGCTTTTCTTTCTTGGAGGTCTCGTAGGGCTTGGGTCGGTATGGTAAATCTTCTTCCCGCTCCTTCCTCTTGCGACCTCGCTTAGCTGGAGCAGGTTTTCCTTCTTCTGTGTCCTTGACAACAGGCCGACGTCCTCGTCGTTTCGATGGTGTCTAGCCACAGAGTTAGATCATTTAACTTATGTTGACTGGAGTGATTACCTTAGGATTGATTGGTGGGAAATCTATTAAAGGGACTCCATTGGATAGTGTTGGTGGGTCTTCTGATTCTTCAACCTTGAGGGACCATGAGCCGAGACTATATTGGAATCAAATATCGTTTACCTTGACTTGAACAGCTTTCTTAGAAGGCACTATGGTAGTAGATGCATCGGTAACAGCGGTATCTGTTGGGGGGCTATCACTAGAAATTGCATTCTCCTAATGAAATGCATAAGCAAATGTCGATGACACTCATGCTTAAAGACCTACTCTAGATGGCACGCTCGCAGATGATGACTCTGGTGCCACGTTCTTACTCTTCGACCTCAATTCACGGACGCTGTTTTCAGGCTGCGTGCTCTGTGCAGAGTGTTTTCTTTGGGTAATGATGACGGTGGGTATCGGCGTCACAACAGTGCTTGTCAAATCCGTAAGTGTGTTTTGTCTAGTGACACCGTTGATTGAAGTTGCCTTAGTGAGACGCTGGAATGACGAGGCGCCATCAGTCAATAGCTCGTAAAAATCAGAAAAACAGGGGCTGACTTTCGCAGGTGCAACTGAATTGATATTTAGAGCTTCTGATCTGTCGGACGCTTCCACATCAGGGCTCGTTTGCACGGCTCGTTCAAACATTTTTCGTCGAGAGACACCATTCAAATTGGAAGCATGGGATCTCCTTCGCCTTAAACCATTAAGCATCTGCACAACCAGGATAGTAAGAGTCAATAAAACTCTAAGACCGAACTTTGATGATGAACAGTACCTCAGCGACTTTAAGTTCACTTGTCTCCCCCACAGATCCCGTCTCCTGTGAATCATCGCCAAAATCATCCAAGGAACTCAGTGAAGTGAGAGGTGAAGACATGGCAGAAGAAATGTTGTCCTTTTCCTCCCTAAATGGATATCAGCGATGGCCCGAATTTACAAGGTAGACTCACTGGTGAGGAGATGCAGACCTTTTGCTGAGTTTGCTCCAGAAATCAAGGACAATGGTTCGTTCGGGAACGCGATATCGACGACCATTGATCAAGACTTCATCGGTGGCTATACGGTTTCCTTGTTGTATGGGAACAGCATTTTCGGATGGAATGATCTCGATGTTTCCGTTATTTGATTGACCTGGGCGATCGATCTCAATGACTGGATAAGGATTGTATTTGGGAATTCGGCGTTTGATAGGCTGTGAAGTAATTATATTATCAGTTCATTTGCTTTGAGTGTACAGGAAGACTCATACCAAGACCCTGTCCGAGTGATTTGGACACATCCACCTTCTGTTGAGAGGAGGCAGGCTGGGAAGTGGGGGATCGAGGCAATCGAGGTGCCAGTGAAGAGTACAGAAATCACAGGATATGATAGGCTTCCAACTGTCATCTGAAGCACCCTTAAACGAAGATCTCCTTGTCCTTTTGGTGGCAGGTGCCGTTGCTGCGAGCCCACTAGGGAGAGCAGATACTCCACACTGAAAACATAGTACAGGTGCACCGTTTTTATCTCTCAGACGATGTGCATCTCTCTCCTCTGGAAAACCGAGGCGGCTAAAAGGCACAAAAAAAATCAGTGAAAGAGCCCAGTGTATAATGCTAGACTAGTTACTTTTGGCGAGGCGGTTTGTAGAACGTTGTATCGATATAATTGCCTTTTGGCCCTTGACCGACTGTAGAAGGAGGTCAGACTCGGTTGAGTGTAGGGGCACAGGAAGGAAAAATGAAGCACCATCTTTGAAGAAGGTCCGGATGTCTTCGGGTAACTGGAACTCCACCGGAATTGACATATTGAGCTGGTGGATCAGGGGCGACAGAAGAGATGGTGGGGGTTTAGCAGGAGGTTGCTAAGGAAAGATGAGGCCAAGGAGCATGAAAATAAGGAAGATGACGAGCTCACCTTACGTATCATACACGCAGGGCAGAACCATCTACTATCCCCCTCTTCTATAGTCTCCAAGGGTGGATCGACACACCAAAGATGAAACGCCCGGGGGCATCCATCACAGTATACGAGATCGCCGTGTGAACGACAAGAAGAACAGTGATCATCGTTGTTCAACTTGAAGTACAACATGAGCCAAGAAGCCAAGCAAAATAAGGGGAACGCACCAGGTTAGACGCAAGCGGAGGATCAGGAGAGGGCAGTACCACGCTTTTAGGCTCCTCCTTGACTCTAATAGAGACTGGGTCAACCTCTTTGGCCTTCCCTTTGTCTTTGCGCCTTGGTCTCCCATGGGAGACGGAGGCCTGGAAATCATTGGAAGAATTGGAGCGCGAAAGGGAAGGTTCGTCCTCTTGGATGCCAGGGAGACTATCTGTCTCCATTGGCGATGGAATTGGATGGAGTTGAGCTGGTGCTTCACCGGAGCTAGTGCTTTCCAAGGGCACAGCAACGGTTTGCCCATTTTGATTGCGGGCAGAAGCACGTTGGGCACGCCCAGAGGCCGTTCTTTTCCGGACGAAAGAAAAGCACAACGGGACGTGTAGAGAAAGATCATTTGATTGGTCCAACATGACAGAAACAGCGGATTGGGATGTGAAGAAAGAAAGTAGTCAGTCGGCGAAAAAGAGAACGGTAGAAGGCGCACCCTTTGTCAACTCTGGGGCGCTTTGGGCGATGACCGTCCTGGGGCTCCTGCCCGATGAGAGTACCATGGGCAATTCCAGAATATGTGGATCCTGGGTCATCTGAAGGCAGGTAGGAGAAAATAGTCGATGGTTTTTTGGGGTCGCGTTTTTGAGCTGCTTGCTGGACAGACGAAATAGAGGGGGGGCCTGGCAATATTTCAGTGGCGAGATTAGCGTCTCCCTCTAGATGAGACGGCTGCTGCACAGTGACTCCCGGCAGCATGTATGGTGGAATGCTTGCAGCCGTGGCCATTTGCATTAACAGGACCAGGGATACCAGTAGAAAGAGGATGAAGTCAGGGAACAACCACACTTTTAAGTCACTCCCCCTCAACACTCAGTTTCCGCGCACTATGGCCTTGCCATTCCATTATCCTCATAATTACAATGTATATGTACAGATTGTCTATGTGTAAGCGCCTCTTTCAAACCGAGCTTCAAGCCCTTTTGCAGCAACTCGGACAGCAAATCTGTTCCACACAGACCAAATGCTGGTGCGTACTGCCCAAATGGCATGGCAGCGCTTGCAGCAGTGCAGAAAAGTCACAATCGTCGCTATCGGATCTCTATGAACAGAGAAAATTGACTGGAAAGAAAAGAAAAGGATCTTACCAGCGCTGAATCTCCAATCAAAAAATTGGTTTCAACACGATACACAGGCAGTCGGAACAAGTTCTCGCCGGTGTTTGTTGTGCTGGAAAATGGACCGCTCGGTGTTATTATCACCCGGAAGCTGGGCACATCCGTCGGAAAGTCCTTTCAGATATCTGACATTTCGAAAACAGTGCCTTTCGTATAAGACCTCGATGCCGCAGAAATTCCGATTTCCTTCTCATACAATCAATACGATCCTCAGAAATATGCAACAAGTGCCAAAAGTTGTCCTCCAGAATTCATCCGACAGCGATAGTCAGCCACTGGAAACTGGAGAGACCTTTACTTTGCCTGCCGATCGGATCCTTTTGGAGACTCGTTCGGCCCACATGGAGGAGAGATATCAAGAATAAACCCGGCACTTCGGATTATGTTCGAATATATCCCCGAACGAAAAAAACACCTTGGTCTTGAGGGAGGATAACGGCTTAAGACTGTCAATGACCAGGCTGCCTTGCAATAGAAGCAGTTAGAAAGGATGAATTGGCTATATTCCAGAGACTAATGATGCAACAAGCCCAAACAACTCCCCTTCTTCTACTTCTGTAATGGCCAATACCACAGTCAGTGGTGCAAGGGCAATTCATGGTCAAAATCCGCAGGTGGGTGCTCCATTACTTAAATGCCAATAGAATTAATTCGTGCAGTACCTGATCGATACTGTTATCCGTAATCGTATCTACGACTCTACCTACTGGAAAGAACACTGTTTCGCCCTCACAGGTGTGCAAGTTTCCTCAGTAATTGTGCCAGTGCCCGACTTCATTCCAGCCGCCAGCCTCATAGATAAGGCTGTTGAAATCCGAGCAGTCGGAGGTGTTTATGGAGGAAACCAGACACCTAGCGAGTTCCTCTGCCTTCTTCTCAAACTCCTACAGATCCAGCCAGAAAAGGAAATTCTTTTAGAATATCTGCAGGCGGACGAGTTCAAGTGTGTGTCCACATGCCCCACTCCTAAGCTCAGTTTCTCATGTTTTTCCAGATACCTTCGCGCCTTGGCCGCAATGTACGTACGAATGACATTCCATGCGGTCGAAGTGTACGAAATCCTGGAACCCTTACTCAAAGACTTCAGAAAGCTACGACTGCGAAATATGAGTCAGTACATGTTAATTTCATTGAGCCATTCTCATCCAGAAATTGGTTTAGATGGATACTTTTTGACTTATATTGACGAATTCGTCTACCAACTCTTGACTGAAGAACGAGTATACGACATCGTCATGCCACGGATACAGAAAAGAGAAATATTAGAAGAAACTGGGGAACTGGGTCCACGAAAAAGTCGTCTACTAGATGCAATGGAGGGCGAGGATGAAGATAGGAATGTCCGAGCTAGCAGCAGAAGTAGAAGTAGGAGCAGGGGAGATAGCAGTAGGAGCAGGGTAGGTAGCAGAGCTAGAAGTGAAGACAGAAGCAGGAGCAGGAGTGAAAGCAGAAGCCTCTCGAGGTCACGCAGCGGCAGTCCTGCTTCCGCTGGCTCTAGATACATATCTCAAAGTCCCTCACGCTCTCGTTCTGGATCGGAGTCACCATATCGTTCACGTAGCCGAAGTATTTCACCGGATAGGATGGAGACGTAGAATTTCTCATTATCTGCTACATCACTTACTTTCCTTGGCAAAAGTCTGTTTGCGATATTTACCAAGCTGTTGAGCCAACACGTGCCAACGGTCCTCTACGAAAGGCATCTTGTTCAGTGAGTTGAGCGTGGTTGTATTTAGGTAGCCGCGATTCCTCCATCTGTTATACCACTCTATATAAAACATTTTCAGTCGATACCGTACAATTGTCAATTGCAAGGCTCACCGATGTCTTCGCGACGTGTTGGTGCAGCAGAGACTCTGTCCGTCCTTCCTTTGACGCAATCTCTGAGCGCGAGTTCATTGTAGTACTTGCAAACAATTTTCCCGCCCTTCTTTTCAATAGCCTTGATAGCACTCTGACTTGCTCTTGACGCCACAACATACAAGGGCGTCTTCAAGAGCTCGGCACCCTGAGGACGATGAGAAAAAGAATTTGTGTTCGTTCATATAACTCACGTCTCCCAGAATCTTGACTCCGTCATGCACCGAATGAATACAACCACTCAGCAACAGCTCTTTCGCAGTGATAGGGTCGTCTGGAGAACACTTCAGACGGCCTTGGTTTATCCAGTGTTGTATCCGATCAAGGTTCACAGGTGCATACGTTCTCCCGTTGGCGTTGATAAAACCTCGTTTAGGGAACAGCTTTGTTATTGGTGTCTGACCACCCTCAAAAGCAATGCCTGGACCTCGGCCAGAGCGTGCATTTTGACCTTTGTGACCGCGACCTGCTGTTCGACCATATCCCGAGCCTTGGCCACGGCCAACTCGTTTTTGCTGTTAAATTACTCATCAGGAACATCCACGCGGCAGCGAGTAATTTTTAGACACTGACGCTATGCTGTGAGCCTTTTGCAGGACTGAGATTGGCAAGAGTGACTCTAGCTATGCGAGTCCGTGAGGCCATGAGTGTCTAAAGCAACAAGGTGATTTCGCGTAAGAGCACTTTATTTGTTTCGGAGGTCAATGTCAAGCAAGATCACTGACGGTTTTCTATATGACCACCGCTATATCATGGTCGGCCACTTTCAGAGTCCTATTTTGTCATCGACCACTTTTGAAGATGTTGATGTAGATTAGATCTACAGTACCTCCATGTAAGACACAATGTACAAATGACACTGAATGAACACCAACATTGCTGAATTTAGCAAGCCGTGACTGAGTACGTAAATTAACAGCTCGTTGCTCATGCGTTGAGGCAACGCTCTGGGTCATGTGTACACTAACCTCGAAGAAAGATACAGGTCATAGAGGCTATCTATTGTATCCTGGATTTGAAATTGGGCAGTTACTATTGAATTTGAAACGTAACTTTCTGTGAAAGTGACCGTAGCAGAAAATAGACTCACTTCCTGTTGAGGCTAATCGAACTCACGGTGATCCGTCGGAGTCGCCAAAATCAGCTTGTGTTCCATTTGATGTCATGACAGATCTCTCACAACTCGTATCCAATTGGTTGGAACTCGACAGGGTTAGTAGTAGTCAATATACGACCGATCATGTAAAACCCGCCAATTTGTCTAACCATTCTTTTTTTTTCGGTAGAATGAGGTCACTCGCACAGAGATCCAGAATTTATGGGACTCGGGCAATGTAAAGGAACTCGAAAGTCGGATGAGGTTCTCTCATTTCGCCTTCATTTTTATTTATTTATTGTCTCATCTTTAATAATCGAAGGAAACGAATTGGTTTTGGAACTGCAGGTAAGATCTCACCAGGGAATTATTCGTCCGCGCTTGTGCATGAATCATGACGATTCAGGGTTACGTGGCAAAATGGAAGCGGGATGGGCGCGGATGAACGGTGACCATTCCTTGAAACATGACGTCAACCAATTCTGACAATCCGGAAAGACTTGATTATAATCCAAGCATCACAGGTGCATACACACACTTAGCTCCTCGGGACATGATTGACACAAAAGAATCTAATATCGTTCAAATTCCAGGGAGTAGCCTCATATGTGATTCAACAAATACCAGACGCCCTTTCCCGGGGTGTCATCATAGGCCACGATCACCGACATAACTCGGTGTATTGGGCAAAATTAACTGCTGCCGCGTTTCTGGCAAAGGGTATGAAGGTGTATCTTCTCCGTGGTACAGTCCATACCCCTATGTAAGACTACTTTTTGACAAAACTACCCACGTATAACGACCTCTATTGCTTTAGGGTCCCTTTTACCGTTAAGGTGCAGAACACAGCATGCGGTATCATGATCACTGGTTCGTCATCTCAGTTTGACCGCTGGACATGATCTTAACATTCTTTCCAGCGAGTCATAATCCCAAGGTACTTGTTGACCTGACGATCAAAGAAATACTGACTGTCTTGGCTCTAGGAAGATAACGGCTACAAAGTACGCGCGTCCATTTCTAGAAGATCGAACGCAATAACTTGTTCCGATAGGTCTATTGGGAAAATGCAGTCCAGGTCAGTTTCCTACCACTAGATTGCTTAACAGGACATCAAGGCATTTTTGCTCAGATCATTGAACCTCACGATCGTGGAATATCGGAGTCTATCACCGCTAATCTTATACCGGTAACATGGAAGACCGATGTCTTTACATCCTCTCTCTGTTTAGATGTAACTCAGGAAATGCACGATGCATACTTCGCCTCCCTATCAAACCTTCTTGTCGACCGGTAAGATGTTTTCTTCCCCCTCCCTATTATGACCGCAGATACCAATTGAAATGGTTCAAGGAAACTCAATGCGACTACATCTGTGCAGTTCGTGAATACATCTATGCACGGTGTCAGCGATTTCTATGTCAAGCGCGCCTTTGAAATGTTTGGATTCGCTTCCTATGTCCCCGTCAAGGAACAGCAACAACCAAATCCAGATTTCCCTACTGTCAAATTTCCCAATCCTGAGGAGAAAGGGGCACTGGTAAATTCCCTTCCTTGTGTCCTCTCCTCATGTAACATTTTCAGGACCTCGCGCTTGCCACAGCAGAACGAGAGGACATAAACTATGTGCTCAGTCAAGACCCTGATTCTGACAGATTCGCTGGCGCAGAACGCGAGTACGTTGTCTAATCTCTGATGAGGTCTTCAGTAGTGATCTCCCTCAACCCAATTTCAAAAAAACAAAAGCCCATCCTCTGGTCAATGGACCATTTTCACAGGTGACCAACTAGGTTCTCTTTTTGCTTCTTTCATTCTCTACATCTTCAAACAATCCACCGCCATCAACCGTAAACCTCTGACAAAATTAGCCATGGTCGCATCCACTGTCAGTTCTAAAATGATCGAAGCGATGGCTCACGTCGAAGGATTCAAATTTGTCCAATGTTTGACTGGATTCAAGTATATAGGGAATACGTGTTTGAAATTGGTTGAAGAAGGGTATGAGGTGCCGTTTGGATATGAAGAAGCGATTGGGTTCATGTTTGGAGATGAGGTTAGGGATAAAGATGGGGTTGCCGCTACAGTGAGAAGAGAAAATATAATGCAATTTTCAACATTGCTGATGGAGTTTCCTTGGTTGGGGAACCTTATCTAGATGACCTTTGTTCAGCTCGTAGCGGCATTGAATGCTCAGGGTAAGACGTTGAAGGGACATTTACAGAGCCTCTATGAAAAGTAAATCCTTGGCGTTCATTCCTTTGGCATCTTTGCTCACACCTAGCCCGATACAGATACGGCTATTTCCAGGTAATCTCACCAGTCTCACTGCGTCGTCTCGCATTGACGCTCTCACAAAAGACAAACAACGGTTACTTCAGATGTGACGACCCTCCCACCATCGATCTCATCTTCAGTCGCATTCGAAATTTTGATGTACGCATTCCTCTCCATTACAGTTTTCACTTTCCGTTTCATTGAAATTCCCAGGCAAGCGAAACGCGATCTTCAATCTCTCCATCCTATCCCAAAGAAATCGCAGGTCTCACTGTGACTTCTATCGTTGACCTCACAACGGGTTATGATAGTACCAACCCACCTACATACAAACCTTCTCTTCCTCTCTCCTCTGGACACATGATACAATTCAGAGCAGAGAACAAGCAAGGAATGAAATTTGTTCTGACAACTCGGTCAGTCATTTTTTTCCTCGGCGAAATTCCTTTATTCACACCGTTGGTACTTAGCACGAGTGGCACCGAGCCCAAGGTATAGATAATCTATTCATCGGCTATTTATAGGCTGCTAAGTTTGAATTTGTGGTGCAGATCAAGTATTACCTTGAAGGGAGTGGCAGAGACGTCCAAGCCATTCAAGTCCTGTTGGTCAGGATCATACAAGAACTGGGAGACATCTGGTTCGAAGCTGACAAGTGGGGTCTGGAAAGATCATAAATGGTTGCGGAATAATATTGTAATATATAAAGGGCAGCATTGTCGTCAGCTTATTCTTGCCTTTCTCCTTGTTTCCAAAGCTTTTGCCTCCTCCCACATTTCTTTAGTAACAAGTTTTTCATGGTAGGACAAAGCCAACAGTCTATTATTGACATCATGAGACCGTTCACACTTGAGACCTGTTGAAAAAAACTTGACCGACCTAGCCATTATCATGCAGTGAACCAGGTCGTCCGAGGTTATCTCCTTGCCCGTGGTGGTTGAAGCACTTCGCTGATTGACAAAATCGTCTTGAATAAACTGCGAAGGTTGATCAATGACCCAAATGTGGTATGAATAAATAATAAATAAACACACTTTGGCCGTCTCGCCGCTGATCGTGGTTTGACCAATCTTGCTTCCACCGACTAGGGTTCTCCACTGATTGAGTACTTCGTCACTTGGTACCTTGATCTGATGGAGAGGCTTGTAAAGATCGTCGTCATTCTCATCATCCTTGTTTAGCGGAATATTCACAGTTGTCTGAGATAGGTTTAATACAGTTAGCTGCATCGAAGCAGCAGGATAGTCACTGACTTGAAAAAAGGCACTTTTCTTTCCCTGCGTCAGGATCACGAAACTCAGATCGGTTGCAAGGGAGAACCGGCTGAACGGGAACTCGTAATCAAGGGTTTGACTCGTCATCACCTGCTGCAGAGAGCGTATATTATCAAGACCGACTGGCCCGACTGGGCCTTCGGTTATGCCCGCTTCTGTGACAAGGTAAAGTGAGCCTCTAGGGACCTGAAGCCAACCACTGTGGAGGTCTTGGTCTTCTTGCTTATGTTGAGGGTAAAAGGAAGTGTGGTTGAGTATATCGAGTGTTAGTGGAAGAGTGGTCAGCAAAGGAAGGATGAGAGTGAGAACGTGTTGAAGAGTAGGTGTGGCGGATGAAGAAGGGGTCGGAGAGGGGAAGGAGGAGAGCGTGAGGGAAGGGGGATAGATAGATGGAGAACTGGACTGCCTGTGCAAACTCGTCAGGTGAGATCGATTGATCAACCGGTGGATTTGCCTCACGTTTTGGAGATGGCAGAAAGCAAGACCCATTCTGCAGCATCTAAATCACCAGCCAAAGCTTCTTGAGCAATCCAGTCAATGAGTTTGTTTCGAACTGTGCGGGTGTCGGGAGCGAACGATGCAGGAAAGGTACGAGGAATGATGAGCGAGGGTGTCTCGGGGATCGAGAGGACGTGAAGCGCTGAAACCATCATTGATGGTGATTCAGGGTCATTATAATCACAATATACACTTGGAATAGGAAAATAGTCAGAAAGAATCACTGAGATGGGCATGGTCTTTACCAATCTGTGGAAAGATATCCGACAAAAGTGCGGATGTCTGTCACCTGGATACCCTGAGCCAGGTGCGGGTGATAGATCTAGTGCCATGTCAATGACTGCGATGGAGACTTTGGATCGTCGCACCTTGACTTGGAGCCCCGTATGCTGAGCACCAGGAATGGGATACTTGTGGGGGCGTAGAGGCGTGTGGAGGCAAGGAATGCCCTGAGAGGAAGAGCACCAAGGCGATTCTCCTGGCACGGAAACAACCCAGAGGACAGTGCGCTGACAGAGAGAGCCGTCTAGGGCCTGGTAGAACTCGGGGGAGATTGAGGTGTCCTGGACCATAGCACGAAAAGAAACGAGAGTAGAGCCTGTGGGGATGGGGAATAATTCATTGGGGCATATATCCTTGGATGTTGTATTACTGGGGCGTAGATCACTGAAGACTGAATTGCTGGGGAACATATCAGAGATTGGAAAATCGATTGCCATTGCGCCACACGCAAGAGGAGAATGCAATTACATAATCCAACTGCTTTCTGTCATGGGCCTGCTCAACCGCAAATCCAAGGAAAAGGGTGCATGGCGCAAGCCAGCGAGTAAGTGGTGGGGTGTTCTGTGGGATGGCTGCTGACTCGTGCAGACACCGCGTTCAAGCAGCAGCGACTCAAGGCCTGGCAGCCAATTCTGACGCCCAAGACCGTGCTGCCGACGCTCTTCATCGTCGGCTTTATCTTTGCCCCCATCGGCGGCCTTCTCATCTGGGGCTCCTCCCTCGTCTCGCAGATCTCCTTCGACTACACAGAGTGCGAGAATCTCCAGGGCTCTCCGTCCAACGCCTCCCTCAACTGGTCTCCCCTCCCCTCAAACAAATACACCTACCGTCTCAAGGCTGGCAGCGACAACATCGTCCCACCTTCTCCACGATACGCCTACATCCCCGACACCGGCCTCAGCGACCCCTCCAACCAGCGCCAGTGTATTGTCGAGTTTAACATCCCCATCGACCTCCAAGCCCCCGTCTTCTTCTACTACGGTCTCACCAATTTCTACCAGAACCACCGTCGCTATGTCAAGAGCCTCAACTCTGACCAGCTCCAAGGAAAATACGTCAGTCCCAGCTCTCTCAACAACAGCGACTGCGACCCACTCGGCGGCGCCGGCCCCTTCGGAAACATCTCCATCTATCCCTGCGGACTCATCGCCAACTCTATATTCAATGGTTCGTTTCCACTCCTTTCCTTTTCACCACGCACCGCTCTCAACTCTGACATCAGATACTTTCTACACACCCACCCTCCAGAACTCGAATAATTCGTCCGAGCCTCAGCCCTATCAATTCTCCTCCCAGGGCATTGCTTGGGGCGGAGAGAGCAAAAAATATGTCCCGGACCCCACCAAGACCAACAATGGCTACTCAAGTTACAGTGAGATCATGCCTCCCCCGAACTGGAGCCTCCGTTTTCCTCAGGGCTACAACGAGTCCAACATGCCCAACCTCCAAGAAGATGAGCACTTCCAGAACTGGATGCGCACAGCGGGCCTCCCCAGCTTTACCAAACTATATGGGCGAAATGACGCCGATACCATGCAGTCGGGAACTTACCAGATTGTCATTGGCTTAAGTGCGTTTCAAGTATCCTGTCTTTTTTTTTTTTTGGCAGAGTCCACTCACGGTCATTCCAGACTTCCCCGTCTTGTCTTATAGGGGCACAAAGTCCTTTGTCATTTCCACTGTATCTTGGATAGGCGGCAAGAATCCTTTCCTTGGCTGGGCATACGTTGCTTCCTCGGCGCTCTTCATCCTCATCGCCACCTTCGGCACAGCACGTCATCTGATTAAGCCAAGGTAAGGATTTCAATCACGCTTCTGTCAGCTTGTTGCTGATCGTTACTACTCTTCAGACGACTTGGAGATATGTCGCTTCTCTCATGGAATCGATGATTTATGTTATCAGTCTTTGTAATATAGATTAGATCGTGGTGTTTTTTTTTATGACGCAGGAACCATATTTATGTTTCGTTTGGAACGGCAAAGCCCATGTGTACTTTCTTCTCGCTTAACGTGAAACTTACTTGGTATGCAAGCTCAATTTGTCTGTTTCACATCTCACCCGGCACCATGAAGAAGAAAACCATCATTCCACTGCCCCTGTCAGGTTTACAGCCTAGCTTGTTACCCACCTCGTTAACCCGCTTCCACGCCTTTACGTCAACACACCAACAGCCGACTCTCCCAACTTGTGACCAGCCTCTCTTACTCCTTTTCTAACCCAGTCGGACTTGCTCCCTTTAGAGAAACCGAGTCATTCTCAAACTCTGCCCACACCCCAATCCCACTTCTTGACTTGTTGGTTCTCCTCATTGATTTTTAGCGAATTGCCATCCGTCATCACGCACACACACACTTTCTCTCTCTCCAACAACGTCTCGGTAACTCAGCGTGATAGATAAAATACACTATTACCCACAATGCCCAACACGAAACCTCTCCTCCCGCTTTTATTTCGCGCATCAATCAATTTCCCTCTCCTGACTGATGAAAAAAAACTCAAACGGTCGAACAAAAACAGAAAAGCGGTGAACCTCGTGCAGCAAGTTTCAAATTCCTCGAGACCCCCACACACACCTCTTCTTTTGCGGGGATAAAATAATAACATCTGTTTTGCCTTTTCCTTTTCAAACTCTATTCAAGTTTTATTATATTGAAGATGTTCTTACGTATCGCTCCCTGCAAGGGTTGTTCATCCTATCATATGACACGCTTAAAAAAGGACTTTCACTCTTTTGTCCTTCAAATTAAATTGAATACAAATAACCGCTAGCCTCCAGGCACTAGGTTCACTTCATGAGTTACACCGATCAAATTGACTAGGATCTCATTAGCTACTTCCAAATTATTTAAAGAAAGAAAGAAAGATCGGCAAACGGAATTTGAATTCTTCAACTTCTTTTGTGTCTGATACTCTCAATCCCTATGCGTTTCTGCAATAATCCAACCAACGATATCGTATTGTACAAAATCTAGCCAACTTACTCACATCGGTCATTCAAAAATTTTAGTCTCTGTCAGCAAAGCTCGTGTACAAGGCCCTGATCAGAACAGCAGGCAAACGACAAATGGTCGTGTCTCATTATCTTATTGGGTTGTTGACACACGATCTTTTGAGAGCAAAAAATGTATCAAATGTCCTTGATATATGTACATCACAATGAAAAAAACTACACTATACATCGGATTGAGGAAAAGACTACGTAGTGCATCGGATTGAGGAACTAGATAGTGCATTAGATTAAGGAGGAACTAGATAGTGCATCAGACTAAGGAGGAACTAGATAGTGCATTGGACTAAGGAGGAACTAGGCAGTGCATCGAATTGAGGAGGAAATAGGCAGTGCATCGAATTGAGGAGAACTAGGCAGTGCATCGAGTTGAGGAGCAATAGGCAGTGCATCGAATTGAGGAGAACTAGGCAGTGCATCGAGTTGAGGAGGAAATAGGCAGTCCATCGAATTGTGGAGGATAAAAAAAAGACCAGGCAGTGCATCAGATTGAGGAGGATGAAAAAAATGGCTAGGCAGTGCATCGAATTGAGGAGAATGAAAATGGAGAAAAGAGAAATAAAAACAGAATGGCACCCTACAATTGTCGAAATAAATCAAAAATAAATTAAATACAATATCCAACAAACAAGTCAAACGTCTCAACACTAACCAGCGCACACACACAGGCTCTTACAAGATACAAAAAACACATGAGCCGACTGCTCAGAATCCCGAAGGAGAGCAAAGTACGGTCAGGGTTCAAGTACGTTGCAAGAACATGTCGGGCCAGCTGGCGTGGAATCGTCTGTCTGTTCGTCAAATATATGGAAAGGAAGAGAAATATATGGAAAGGAAGAGAAACAAGTTGAGAAAAAGCAGAAATGAGGTGCCTTCTGTAGAAAGAAGAGAGAATTAAGGAAAAGCACTGCCTTGAGCCACTGAAAGATAATATCAGTCCCAATCATCTCGTGCCAGTTGTATTTCGTGCCCAATCATGCCAATCATAGCCAAGCGATGAAATCGTCGAGAATGCATGCACCAGAGCCTACGAAAGCTCTGGTATGCAAGTGAGGAACGATGTAATCCAGGTGGGCGATGGCGAGGAGTAGGACACCAGGAACGATGATCCTTGATGAATTCAGATTGAAATAGAATGTGGTGAAAAGCATCGCCGAGATTTTAAGTTGGATTCATGGCCAAGAATCTCGTTTGATAATGAGACGGTCACTGTCTTCTACGATTTCGCTGCGGAAGGTTCTTCATTGGACGACCGTGTTGATTCACCTGCTGACGCGGAGGTGCAGTCCCAATGGTGAAAGGTGAACTGGGTGCCGATGGGTTTAATTGATTGGGATTGGACTGGTTGAACGAAGTAGGATTGGACTGGTTGAACGAAGTAGGAGTGGACTGGTTGAACGAAGTAGGAGTGGACTGGTTGAACGAAGTAGGAGTGGACTGGTTGAACGAAGTAGGAGTGGACTGGTTGAACGAAGTAGGATTGGGCTGGTTAAACGAAGTAGGATTGGGCTGGTTGAATAAAGTAGGATTGGGCTGGTTGAACGAATTGGGATGAGGCTGGTTGAACAAATTGGGATTGGGCTGGCTGAACAAATCAGGATTGGGCTGATTAAACTGGTTGAGATTGGGCTGGTTGAACGAATTAGGATTGAGCTGATTAAACTGGTTGAGATTGGGCTGGTTGAACAAATTGGGATTGGGCTGATTAAACGAATTGGAATTGAACGAATTGGAATTAGACTGATTGAACGAATTGGGATTGGACTGATTGAACTGGTTGGGATCGAGCTGATTGAACTGGTTGGGATCGAGCTGATTGAACTGGTTGGGATTGAGCTGATTAAGCTGGTTGGGATCGAGCTGATTAAACTGGTTGGGATTGAGCTGATTAAACTGGTTGGGATCGAGCTGATTGAACGAATTGGAATGAGATTGATTGAATTGGTTGGGATTGAACGGATTGGGATTGAACTGATTGGGAGAATTAAACTGATTAGCGCCTGTCCCGAACGGTACCCCTGACGGAAACGAGCTGGGACCGGCAATAACAGGAGCAGGTTGGATCGAACTTACACCTGAGGCAAAGGAGCCTGGTGTTGTGAAAGAGGTGTTGGATGCAGGTCCACCAAAATTGTTCGCTGGATGTGTCCCCGAGTTAAAGCCCGAAGCATTCGGGGTAGATGTTCCATTGACCGGGTTGAAACCACTAAAAGGACCTGGCGTGGATGGATAAGAGATTCCTGCTCTCCCCGGCGTTTGACCAAAGGGCTGCGATCCCTCAGATCTGAACTCTGTCATAGGCGGAGCAGCGAAAACATTGGACGAGGAATTGGCACCAAAGGCAAAGAAACTGGTTGAAGTAGGATTGTTGATGACGGGTGGATTACTAACGTTGAAGTTACTGGAGGTAAATCTATTTGGAGGGCTTATATCCATTTTGTCATCTTCATCGCTATTCTTGGGTGAAGGGAGACTCCCGACTTGCGTCTGATTTCCAGGGACTCCAGCGTGGAACGATGAGGGATTGATAGGTTGCACTTCCGGGTTGTTCACTGTCAGGCGTCAAGTACAATACTGAAAAATCAGAGAAAGATGACCTACCATGAACTTGTTGACCGAGCGACAATTTTTGGTCTCTTTGAGCGTTCTCAGTCTTCTCACCGTCCCAGAGTGGGTTTTCAGGATCTTCTATAGGAACAGGAGGATTGGCATGACCCCTTGCATTGAGACTGGCACTAGGAGTACTATAGCCAAACGGTATACGAGAAGAGGATGTTGATGAAGCAACATGTAAAGGCGCAGGATTAGGATTTGACACAAAAGCAGTGCTTTTCTTGGAAAATTCAATTGCCTGAGCACCAAACATCGAAGGAGGGGTCTTGATCTCGAGAGGTTTTTGGAAAGCTGGAGAGCTGGCGAAGAAATTGGGAATACTAGAAATTGTTGATTGCATTTCTTGGGCAGGCGGTACTCCAGAAGAAAGTGGTTCAGTAGGCTGCATTTGAGAACAGATATCAGTCAAAAAATTACCGGTTGTAAAGGGACCCACGTTTTTGGTAAAGCTGAAGTTTGCTGGAAGGTTGAAAGCAGGTACATTCTTGGCGGCCTCCTCAAGCATTGCCCTTTCCTCATCTCGGTCAAGCATGAGGCCATTGCCTTCCGCTGGAGACTTAGCTCTGGAACGAATTGCAGGTCGAGGAATATGGTTTCGCGACGACTTCATATGACCAACTCGCAAGGAAGATGCACCAGGCATTGACAATGGACCTGAAGCAACAGAAAAACAATCATTTTGAATAGGTGGAGGGGGAACTCCCTTGGATATTGAAGGTGAAAGTAGAACGTTTCCTGCTGATTCCATAGATACATCCACGGACATTGGGGACCCACGCCCATCTGATTCATCCGATCGGACTGATTCCATGGACACGTCCTCGGGTGATGAAGGTGGAGGTCGAGTATTCGTTACTTCTGCGGTCGCGTGGTGTGGCATTGAAACTGAAGGCTGAGTCTCCGCTGCTTCTGAGATCACGTCATTAGGCACTGAAATTGAAGGCTGAGCCTCCACGGCTTCCGTAACCAATGTTGAAGATTGGACGTTCGCTACTTCGGTCGCACCATTGGACATTGACGTTGGAGACGGAATCTCTGACGTTTGAGACGGAATCTCTGACGTTGGGGACGGAATCTCTGACGTTGGGGACGGAATCTCTGACGTTGGGGACGGAATCTCTGACGCTTGTACGCTCGCGTCCCTCTGTACTTTCCTTATTGCTTCCTCAATTTGGCCCTCTGTCTCTTGTACTTCCTCGTAATAGTCTTGACCGAGCAGCTTTTTGAAGTACCTTCTGCCTGGACCAGGATTTGCGCGATATCTAAACATTGGATGTAGTTTCTTTCCTCCAGGATTCCAATCCGGAGCTTCGTCTGAGTAGGGCAATAGTTTATGGTAAGGCTGGAACAGAAGACCTAGGCCAGGCTGTGAGGATGTCCTTTCCTTTGGAGGCGAGGATGGCCTGTAACCTTCCAAGCGACGATATAGATCTGCGGCACGCGACGGTCTCTTAGGTCTCTGACTGGCTTTTAACCGAGCTTGAGCTTCTTCTTTGGCTTTGGCTTGGGCCTTCAGTATTTGTCTCTGCCGACGAGCTTCCTCCATTTTTTTATTCTCCCGATCAGTTTTCTCCCGCCAAACCTTCTGCAAATATTCATGCCACTCTTCCTAAGGAAATGCATCAGAAAAAGACACAACATTGGAGTAGAATGACGAACCCCTTGCTCGGATGCCAAGAGCTCCCCAAGAGATGGATTTCGTACTGAGTCCCATAAAGGAACTTTGTGTCTGTCGGGAGGAGGCTGAGTAAAAGCGGGATGTCCCTTCAAAAATTCCATGGATATCATATCAATCCAGTCCGGCTCTTTTAGATGAGCTGTCAACTTCATATATAACTGGTAAATTTCAGATTTCGCGAACCCAGGTAAGTCTGGCACGAGAGGTAAGGGTGATGGTCTTTTCGGAATCACTGGTGCGGCTGGTGTGACTGATGGAATCGCGGGTGTGGCTCGTGTGACTGATGAAATCGCTGATGTGACTCGTG
>Ga0153959_1000213_pt1 | contig 35575 bp, 41 predicted proteins | sample TSFL043MetaG_FD_104685 | JGI IMG/M metagenome (GOLD analysis project Ga0153959, IMG submission 104685) | Attine ant fungus gardens microbial communities from Florida, USA - TSFL043 MetaG | ecosystem: Host-associated > Fungi > Mycelium > Unclassified | place: USA: Florida, Wekiwa Springs...
ATAGCGATAACTTAACCATATAAGGGGCTGTCCTTGTTGTGTTCAAGGATTGATGTGCATCTATGGGTAATAGATCAGTGTCATGCCAAACCTTGAGGTCCTTGTATCTTCACAGGATCTTATCACCCTAAGGTCTATTTATGGTTGTCAGAAGCATATTGAAGAGAGCTTCCATGTGCATGTGGAAGCAAACATCCGCGTTTGGTGGTTCCCGAGATATCTACCAATCAGTGTCTAGCACTGATTAACTGATATCTCGATGAGTACTGATTGCTTTGACACATTTTGGGCATCGTTCGAAAGGTCTTTTTAAGGGCTTTCCGACGCATCTTAGACCGTGGGAATCGTGCAAGTATCCGTGGAGTTATGGCCAAATGAAGTTTGTAACAGTTGGAGTGGAAAAGAATAACAAAAAGCAGATATTGGTGTCATAAATTGCCCACCTGAACCAAAAATAGTATGGCTAGAAGGATGGGAAGAACAAGAGTTATTCTCAGACGGACTAGATGAAGGATTCTAATTATAGAAAAGCAGAGATAAGATAAGATAAGATAAGATCACATGACCTAGTCACATGATAGATCACATGATGGAATCTTCTGGAAGGTTTGGTAGTTACTTAAGCATACATATAGACAAATAGAAATTGTGTATAAATAGGTAGCACAATCCACCAAAAGACTCCATCGAGTTCTCTTCGTTCTCTCATAATGTTGAGTGTGATAAGGCGGTCGTCTCAACTACTTTATCATTACAGTTGGTGAAAAAAGAGTAGTTGGAAGTAAAAAGAATTAAAGTAGCAGAAGTGGTGATAGAAAGAGTAGATTTGCTGGATAAAGTAAGGAAATGTGAAGCAAAGGATGATAAGGTGGTAAAAGCAGTGGAGGAAATGAAGCGAGCAGGGGTAAGGATGTTAAGAGATGAAGAATGGTGTCAAGAAGATGGCCTAATGCTAAAAGAGAGAAAAGTATATGTCCCTAGAGATGAGAAGTTGAGAGCAGAAGTGATCAGACTACACTATGATATACCTGTAGGAGGACATAGAGGACAGTAGAAGACGGCAGAATTGGTAACAAGAAATTTCTGGTGGCTAGAGGTCACTAGAGAGGTGAAAAGATATGTGGAGGGGTGCAATGCCTGCCAAAGAAACAAGAATCAAACATAATCACTAGCAGGGAAACTGATGCCAAATTTGATTCCAGAGAAGGCATGGACTCATATTAGTACAGACTTCATTACGAAATTGCCTTTAGCACAAGGTTACAACTCAATCTTAGTAGTGGTAGATAAGTTTACAAAAATGGCACACTTTATTCCTACTACAGAAAAAACGAGTGCAAAAGGACTAGTACGATTGTTTAGAGATAACATTTGGAAGTTGCACGGACTACCAGATAGTATTATTTCAGACAGAGGACCACAATTTGCAGCAGGTATTATGAGAGAGTTAAATTGCATGCTGGAGATTGAGACAAAATTATCTACGGCATTCCACCCACAAACAGATGGCCAAATGGAAAGGATAAACCAAGAATTGGAACAGTACCTCCATATGTTTATAGACCACCAACAAGAGCAGTGGCCAGAATGGCTGGAAATGGCGGAATTTGCTTACAACAACAAGGTGCACACTAGAAGTACGAAGGAGCAGAGAAATTTGCAGAAAGAATGAGAAAGGTGCAAGAGGAAGCTAAGGCAGTGTTGCAGAAAGCACAAGAAGATATGAAGCGGTATGCAGACAGAGAGAGAGGAGAAGTAGAGGAGTATAGGATAGGTGACTTAGTGCTACTCAGTACTAAAGACTCGAAGTATCAGATGGTTGGAAGACGAACGGAGAAATTCACTGAACGCTTTGTGGGACCTTATAAAGTGAAGGCAATCATTTCCAGTAACACAATAGAATTGGAGTTGCCAAGCACAATTAAAATACATCTGGTAGTTAATGTCAGTAGGGTACAAAAGTATAAGTTGCAAGTGGAAGGACAAAAAAAGAAAATGCCACAACTGGTGGTAATCGAAGGGGAAGAGGAATGGGAGGTTGAGAAGATCATGAACAAGAGAAAAGTACGAGGAAGGGACAAGTATCTGGTACAATGGAAGGGATGTACAGCAGAAGAAGACACATGGGAAAGTAGAGAGAATCTGAAGAATGCGATGGAATTAGTAGAAGAATTTGAGAAAGAATATTGCAGGGAGGAAGAGGAAGAAGTAAGGCGGCAAGAGGAAGAAGAAGATAACAAAATGTTTAGAAGAGAGCTGCCAGGGAGGTATATGGCCAAATTGCTCTATGAATGGAGCAATAGGAAATATGATCACGAATACTGGAGGAAAATAGAGGAAAACTGAAAGAGATGGAAAAAAAATCCATTCTCCAGATATAGTAGAAATCCATTCTTGAAAAGAATGGAAGAAGAGGAACACAAATACAAGGGAGAAATGATAGAAGAATGGAATAAAGAAGATGATGAGGAAGATCAACAAAGAATAGAGGAGGATAGGAAGTATTTGAAGGGGTTAAAAGACAAAAACCAAGACATGGGTAACCTAAGGGACCCATATGATGAGCTATGAAGAAGTCCTCAGGACAAGGACCCTTGAGAGGGGGGTGGTGTTATAAAACGGCAGACGAGCTAAACGATCTGTGGTGGCAGATTATTTTATTTCTTTTTCTTTTCTAATAATTATGTAATATTAAATGCGCATGGGACATCATGACTTAAAAGAGATGCGTGGGATAAAATAGTTAGGCAAATACTTGTAAACACATATTTATGTATAAGTAGCTAAGCCAATTAACGGGAACTCTAACAAGTTCTCTTTGTTAACTCTGACTTAGAGTGTGAGCTGAGGTTATCTCTACCAATGTTCACTACAAGAATAGCAATAACTTAACCATATAAGGGGCTGTTCTTGTTTGTGTTCAAGGATTAATGTGTATCTATGGGTAATAAATCAGTGTCATGCCAAACCTTGAGGTCCTTGTATCTCCACAGGATCTTATTGTCCTAGGGTCTATTTATGGTTGTCAGAAGTGTAGAGATTATGGGGTGAAACTGAGGATAGAGATATAAAGGTAGATTGTATTATTCTTTCTAATGGTAGATATGTCCCTTTTTATACTAGGATGAATACTACTAGAACATTCTGTGAACTCGTAGAATGATGGAATTATATAGCACACAGAGAAAACGATAGGTCTTTCTAGAGAGCTCTATTGCTGTGTTTGTCTACATGACTCAGCTTGCTTACTAATATCTGAGAATATTCTACACACTCTCTCAAGCCGAAATTAGTCCCAGTGCATGAATGAGAGGTTTGAACTTATAGGAGGATAGTAGCTTTGTTAAAATGTCAGCAGTCATTTTGTTAGTGGGACAATAGGTGACTTCGATCATGCTATCCTTGATTTTCTTGTAGATAAAGTGGTAGTGTATATCAATGTGTTTTGTCCTGGCATAGAACTGACCTAGTTCGGTGTGTGCAAGAGAGATAGCAGACTGATTGTTATTGTATATGTTGAGTGGGAATACGATAGGGCTAATGAGTTTGGAGAGGAAATTGCAGAACCAGATTACTTCCTTGGCTATGTAGATGAGAGCAATGTACTCAGCTTCTGTGGTTGATAGAGAGACAATTTCCTGCTGCTTTGATAACCATGAGATGGCAGCACCATTTAAGATGAAGGTGTATCCAAACACTGCTTTTCTATTATCAAGTGACATTCCATCGGCATCAGCATAAATCCGGAGTCCAGAGGTTGAGTTTGGGTCATTGTAGGTGAGCCCATAGTCTCGAGAGCCCTTCAGATACTACAGTACTCATTTTCCTACCTTCCAGTGTGTCATTCCTGGGTTGTCAAGAAATCATGATAGGCTCCTGACTGCAAATAAGAGGTCTGATCGCGATCCAGTTGTGAGCCAGATGAGTCCCCCAATGAGTTCTCAATAGGGAAATTTCTTCATCTTAGTTGTTTCTTCAGGAGTTGTGGGATATTGAGCTGTATGAATGGATCAAGGGGTGTAAATGCTGGTTTGCACTTCTCCATATTGAACTTTTGTAGTAAAGAGTCAATGTAAGTTTTCTGCGATAGGGTGAGGGTATGACTTTCCCTGTCATGGGTCACTTCCATCCCAAGTAGCCAACTGATTGGTCTAAGTAGGGTAATCTTAAAAATGCATCCTATCTCTTTCTGAATGTCGTTGATTAGGGAGGGGGAACTTCTAGTGATAGTACTGTCATCAACATAGATAGCCATGAGTAATATATCTTTGTCTTTGATGAGACGATAGACTGCATGGTCTGAGTGGAGTGAATAGATGCCGAGTTTTCTAAGTTCCTTAGTTAGCTTTTCATATCATTTACGACTTGATTGTTTGAGTCTGTATATTATGCATCATAATTGAATAATATCTTTTGGGTTGCCATTTGTGTAATGTGGTACCTGTTTTCTTCTTCTGGACTGAATTCTCCATTTAAAAATGCATCTGAGTAGTCAAATACTTTGATTGTAATGATAGAGTAGTTGAGACGACTGCCTTATCACACTCAACGTTATAAGAGAACGAAGAGAACTCGATAGAGTCTCTTGGTGGATTGCACTACCTACTTATACACAATTCTTATTTGTCTATATGTACGCTTAGTAACTACTGATCTTTTCAGAAGGTTCCATCATGTGACCTGTCATGTGACCAGGTCATATGATCCCGCTTATCTTATCTTATCTCTCATTTCTATTTTTAGAAACCCTTGTCTAGTCTATCTGAGAATAACTCTCATTCTTCCTATCCATCTAGTCATACTATTTTTGGCTCGGGTGGCCGATTTATGACATTGATGTCCCAATCAAGATGTGTTGCAATAGATAGGATGGTTCGAAGTGATGATAATTTAGTGGTAGAGGAGAATGTTTCAAAATAGTCTATCTCTTGTACCTGGATGAATCTATGTACAACAAGTTGGGCTTTGTATTTGTCAATTTCGCCATTGGCCTTTCTTTTAATTCTAAGTGTCCATTTTGATCCTATGATATTTTTATCAGGGAGTCATGGGATAGGACCATTTCCAAATATGCCTGTTTTTTTCATCGCTTCCATCTCTGTATCTATTGCTATCTTGAATAGTGGCCAGTCTGGCCACTTCATTGCTTCTTCAATTGTTAGTGCATCTGGTATGTTTTCCATTCTGGTAAGAGCAAATTCTATGTTTTCATTGTTGGTGACTTCAGTGGCAAAGTTAGCTAATCAACGTGTTCGAGATTCTTTGATAATGTTCCGAATACTGATTGAGCTGGATATGTCTTTTGAGGCAATAGGCTTTGGTGGTTTTGGTTTGGAAGGTGCGAGTGGGATGTTTAAGAGTGTTAGAGATTGAGGAGGTGTTTGGGGTAGCGTCGTAAGTGGAGATTCAGTTTCTAGGATGTTGCCTGGATCACTTTTTGTGTCAGGTGCATGCTGAATGTTTTCTGGTATTTCTTTGTTTCTAACTTGTTTCTCCCCCTCATTCAGTACTTTGTAGATTTCTCCACTTTGTTTATGCTCTGGGAATTTGATGCTTTGCTCAACTCAAATTGTTTTGGTGTCTTCATAATATATCTGGTATCCTTGAATGCTCTCCTGATTAAGTCCCAGCCAGCATCCCTCTCATGCTTGTGCTCCCAGTTTGTTGCTATTATCATTGTGTATCATGACCTTGCATCCCCATTCATGTAAGTTCCATAGATCAGGTTTGCTTTCATTAAATGCCTCGAATGGTGTTTTCCTTCCTAATGCTTGGATAGATGTCTAGTTTTTCAACCAGATGGCATGCTTCAAGACTTTACCCTATAGGGATCCTGGTAAGTTGGCAGCATATAGCATAGCTCGTACTTTTTCTAATAGTGTCTAGTTTAGCCGTTCTGCCATTCCGTTGTGTTCAGGAATGTTGTGGACTATGTGGTGATGTTGGATTCCTCATTCTGCAAGGTATTTGTCAAATTCTTTGTTTTTATATTCTCCACCATTATCAGAGTGCAAGAGTTTGATTTTGATTCCATAGTTCTTTTCCCATCGTGCATCAAGGGCCTAGAATGATTCAAGAGTTTTACTCTTTTTATGCATAAGGAATCCTTGGGGGTGTCCTGGGATTCATCGAGTTCTATTCCATCTACTAGGTGATCCTTGACTAGTTTTGTTGCTGCATCTGTTGATATATAACCCATAAGTCTATGTAGCTCATCCGGTGTTACAGTGAGTGGGTCTTCTATTGCTGTATTTGCTTGGAGTGGTGTTTTAACTCGAATGCCATATAGTCTATTTATGATTGGAATCGTCCCGATTTGACAGTTCTTGGGATCGAGGATTTGGCAGCCCTGCTGTTTAAAGTGGAGCATATATCCTGCTTGGGTGATACGTGCGACCAATAGAAGAGTGACACTAAGGTTCGGTGCGTATAGCACATCCTTCACATGTATCTTCTTGCTCTTATCTCCATTAGGCACTTGAACAAGCATGTCTTCTTTCCCTATTGCTTCAAAATATTTCTTGTCTACTGTAAAAATTCCTTGAGGTTGAATGGGTTGAAAGTTTGTGAGTCTGTGATGTGATGGTGTCATATGTTATGTGGCTCCTGAATCATAGATCTCAAGTTTGTATTCTGGTCCTGTGGTAGTTGCTGTTGCTGCAAGATTGGCAGAGGTGAGTAGTGTTTTCTCTGTGGTCTCATATGCTCCTTCAGGTTCTTCAGCTTCACTATTATTTCTAGATGTGTCCTTGAGTTCTGGTATGTTGTTATTATCTTTGTTCTCTATTGGTGGCTGATTTATTTCTTCCTGTTCCATTTTGTAGTTTGCTGCAAACCATGTGACATCTGTAGTGTTCTCTGCTTGGGCTATGTTGGCCTTTCCTTGGCCTTTCTTTCGTGGATTCTGACCTTCTTTGCCACCTTCCTTTGCTCAGCAGTCTTTTGCCATGTGACCTTTCTTGTGGCAGTTGTAACATTCCATCCTATCTGGGCGTTTCTTTGGTCTTTTGTTGCCATTTCCACTATAAAATACAGCTTCTCTCTCACCTCTCTCTTTGGTCTGCATGGTCTTTCATTCGGCCTCATCATTGATACCTTGTAGCACTATGTTAGGGTCAAGGGTTTTGCCTAGAAGTGTCGCTGTGCCAGTGAGTACTGATAGGTATGTTTTGTATGATGTCGGGAATAATCCCAATACTATAGCGACAAAGTTTTTGTCCTCTAGGTCTGCACCCATTACAATTAATCCTTCTTGGATAGTCTGTAACTTCATAAGGTGAGCCTTTACGTCTTCTCCTTCTGGGCATTTCTCATCCTGTAGTTTCCTCTGCATATCTACTATGACCATTTTTGACTTCTTTTCGTACTCTGTCTTTACTTTGTTCCACATCTTTCTTGCTGTCTTCTCTCCCTTTACCTTTAAGAATAGTGAGTCTGGTATTACTAATGCAATTCCCTGCTTGATGACTGCTTGCTCTGATTTCCATATGCATCTTATTAATGGATATTGTTTTATAGCATCTTTTTCTTCTGCTGTTAGGTTTGTTGGGTTGGCTACCTGGAGCTCAGTTGGTTCTGATGTCGTTCCAGTAGGTCCATCATCAAAGTGGTCACTCAAACCAGCAGCGTCGATTGCGAAGAGAAAGCAATCTCGGAAGAAGATCCAATTGGTTCCATTGGCTTTACATGCAGGGAGTTTAGCAAAGTATTCTCCTAGTTTGGTTGTGGATACAAGGGAGTTTGTTGACATGTTTTTAGGGCAGGAATGAAATGAGTGCTTTGGTTAGCTGTGCACAAGTGCGAGGGCCAATAACCTGTAGAGATTATAGGGCGAAACTGAGGATAAAGATATAAAGGTAGATTGTATTATTCTTTCTAATGGTAGATATGTCTCTTTTTATACTAGGATGAATACTACTAGAACATTCTGTGAACTCGTAGAACAATGGAATTATATAGCACACAAAGAAAATGATAGGTCTTTCTAGAGTGCCCTATGGCTGTGTTTGTCTACATGACTTGGCTTGCTTACTAATATCTGAGAATATTCTACAAGAAGCATATTGAAGAGAGCTTCCATGTGTGCATGGAAGCAAATGTCTGTGTTCAGCGGTTCCCAAGATATCTGCTAATCAGTGTCCAGCACTGATTAACCAATATCTTAGTGAGTACTGATCTCTTTGACACGTTTTGGGCATCTTTTAGAAGGTCTTTATGAGGGCTTTCAGACGCATTTTAGACCGTGGGAATCATGCAAGTATCCATGGAGTTATGGCCAAATGAAGTTTGTAACAGTATTTTACCTCTTCCTTTACCACTTCCTGCCTCCTCACCTCCCTTATTCCACACTGCATTACCCAACTTCCCAATACTTTGAACTTATTGCCTACTACTGCCTTCTTCTTCTGTTCTTCCCCATTTCTACACCTCCAGGCAAGATGTCTGAACTTTTCATACTTCCTGTAAATTCTTTCTTTTCTTCTCTCCAATTCTGCCCTTAATTTGGTAAGGGCATACCTTTGATTGAACATGTTGCTCATGAGTTGGTTATACACTTCTAAGGACATAGTGTGTTGTACTTAGAAGGGTGGATGATTGTTGTATTAAAAAAAATGAAAATGTATTTGTGTTGCTAGTTGACTGATCCTTCTTTTTTGGCTTCGACTACTGATTACTTATGTCTGCTGGGGCACAAATCTTCACCTAGCCAGGTGCCTACTACCTTACTGACTACTGCCCTAATACTAGGGTTACACTATCACTTCTCAGGGAAGATCCCTACTCCAATCATCTTCTTAAGGGTGTGACAGTGTTCCTCTGTGTGTACTAGTCACAATGAACTAGCAGCACAAGGCTGATAATATGAAAGGTTTTTACAAGTAATCTACTAAGCACCACCTATCATCAGGTCTGGTCTATGTGTACACTCAAGTATAGTGTCCACAGTTCACCTCCAGGGTCTAAACTTCCTGGTCAGTCCACTTAAACCTGTGGCCTGGTTATAAGGGGGTTGGGAGTGATGAGAGTAAGAGTGACAAGGATTGAGGCAATCAGTGTCTAGATGTGAAAACCAGTTCTAGTGTAAAAACTCAAGTTGTTATGATTTGCTCTGACACTTATTCTTTTTCTTTAATATTTAATAATTAACAACAGTATAACTTAACGAACACGACATGGGAACGTCATGAATCATAAAAAGGACAAGCATGGGAAGATCAAGTGATGATCTGAGCTTGATCACACACCTATCAGACAGCCGCTATATGTGGAAAAACATGTAGGCAGAAGCTGTTTGACATGGGGAATTACTCAGGACTTGACAGATAGTAGCTAATAGATACCGTGATCTCTCTTAGAATAGCCTTAGCATAGCCACTTGTAATTATATAAATAGCTAGGCAATTCATAGAGGAAACTCTGTCGAGTTCTCTTCATCTTTAATTTCATACCCTCTGAGGAGAATCCAGGATTGTCCCACAGATCCTGACACAAGTGTTGGTTGAGTAACCTTAACCTAAGTCACATTCTTTATTAGAGTTGACAAAGAGAACTCATTAGAGTCCTCACTGGATTGTATCTACTACTTATACATATCTGATTGTTTGTCCTTATTTACTGGTCTGACTACATTACATAATTAAAGAAAAAGAAAATAAATATTAACTTAAAGAAAATTTGGTGGTTCATAACAAAGAAAGTTCTTGGGATGAGGATTCTTGGGAGGAGAATGGTATCATAAATTGCCTTTTTCCTCTAAGTCAATTTTCTTTTAATTATGTAATATCATCAGATTAGTAAATAAGGACAAATAATTGGACTTGTATAAGTAGTGTACACCAAATAACAGGAACTCTAATAAATTCTCTTTGTTAACTCTGACTTAGAGTAGAGTTAAGCCTGAGGTTATTTACCAAAGACTGAACTCTTATCATGAATCATGATACAAGGACCCTTTCTTTTTTCTTTTCACTTTCTATTTTTAGAATGGACTTACATAATCAGAGAAGTCACATGATCAGTCACATAACATGTCACATTGATGTCACATGATCACTGTGGGAAGGTAGTGCACAGACCAGGTAGAATAGATATAAGTAGTGTACTCAAATCCAGTAGGGACTAATAAATTCTCTTTGTTTACTCTAACTTAGAGTTGGGAGCCGTTTATCTGAGTTACTTGGGTGACCATTCCTTACAACTCTTATAGTTCTTTATATTCCAACACATGACAACATCTATGTTTGGCAGTTTTCAAGATATTAGTAGATTAGTGTCTGGCACTTATACTAATAACCTAATATCTCAGTGAATATTGATTGCTTTGAGACATTTTACATGTCATCTAAAAAGTCTTTTTGAGGGCTTTAAGACATCATTGAGTTCATTGAAATTGGTTGAGTATCCCTAAGTTATGGTTGAATGAAGTTTGTGACAGATTAGAGGAGAGTACAAATGGATAGCAAATACACTCACTTAGAACAATAGAAACATGAGACAAAATAAAATCACATGCATTGCATAAGCTCACATGATATCCAAATTCCAACACAAGGTTTGTTGATGTCTAAAGTGTAACTGGCCAAAATCCATGTGGTCCCCAAAAGTGGCCAAAACCACATTGTGGGATAGTAATTGATATAGATGGCCAAGCAGATGTAGACAACAAACAAAAGGAACATCAATTCATGGTTGTATCAATTAATGTACTTGGTACAATTACCCTTTGTAGATCATCAAACATCCCTCATGTTTTTCGAACATTTGAAAGTGCTATTGTAGTTAAGCAATTTAAGTAATCTATTTGGACTTCAATTCACTTCGCCTTCTTGCATAACATAGGCAGTAAAGACCCTGTGCGGACGCGGAACATATAATATGCAATATATACGAGGCTCATCTTGATTTACTTTGAGCGAAGGAAGCCAATATAAGTAATAGACGCACGTTGAACACAATATATGCAAACATCAAGCCGAAGTTACGCCATGCATGATCATAGAAAATGTTGAAACCCGACGCAAGGAACTGATCAGCCGTTGACATGCTACAAAAGCTGCAAGCAGTCGTCGCATCAGGATTAATGAGATAACCTCCCGCATTAGAGATGAAGGGGTTCAAGTATTGGGCACAGGACATTCCACTTGGAGGATTTAATTGAACCAGTTCCACGTCAGAGCACTGGATAGTCTGATGACCGAGCGCTATGGGAGGAATCATAAGAGTATGGAAAATGTAGTAATTGGTTGGTAATCACCTTGACCCAGAAGCCCTTCGATAAGATAGGTGTAAGGTGACAGGCGATACATCCATCTCCACCATCCTAGTTGCCTGAAGGGTTGCATTACACCATTACTACAGAGAATTCAGTCATCAATCTGATATAAAGAACCAGAGACTCACAATGTGATGACGAAGGAGAAGAGCGTTGCAAACACTATATTCCCTATTTCCGCATTGGGTGATGCTGCCGCGACAGCAAGGGCGAACGAAGAGTAATAGAGGGGATAAACGATGCCAAGCATTAGGTAAGTGTATCCTGCTCTATCAGTGGGAAACCCAACAGTCCAATACCAACAAAAGAACAGCAGCAAGGATCCAAAAATGTTCCAAGGTATTTCAACCAAGAGATAAGCAGTAGTAAACGCAGACCAGCTATAAATGCGGCTGGGTCGTTCCCGTACCTCATAGATAGTACGCTTATTAATGTAGGGAACCTGAAGTTGGTTGGAAAGTGGTACACTTGGGAACTGGATCAGTCATCATTATCAGCATAGCGAACATATTTGCCAATACCTCAAGATTGTCACCATGAAGATCGACTGAAAAATTTGAACGTTAGTTGATAAGTACCCAGTACTCATGAGAAGCGTACGAAGAGTTTGTTCTGAGTGCCTTGTTGCGAATTCGAAGCTTTGAAAAAGGTAAAACCGATGAAAAGACCGCCAAATATGTTCAGCGCCAGTTTAGCTATCAAATACATTGGATCTCTCCAATATGCGATATGATTGCGTTTCGTCAATTCCCATGTCTGGTAAAGCCATGATGTGGCAAATTCAGAGATGAATGCAGCCTGAACAGCGGGCTTCTGACGACCGGCTATATGGATCCGTTCAATTTCTTGGTTGACTCGATGAGCTTCCGAGGATTCAGTCCAAGCTACAGGCCAATCCTGTTTGCTAGTTGCTGTTGCACCAGCACCGATGACTTCCAACATGTATTCGGCACTTCGATACTTCAGCCCAAGTATTGGAACAGAAACTCTATGGACTTACGGATTTTCTTCATGCAAACATTTACGAGCCCCATTTCTCTCGAAATAATCAATGATAGTGGTGGAATTATGTCCCAGATCTCCAAAATAAACTGTTCTGCCGCCTTTTTTGAGAAGGAGTACACGGTCAAATACTTGGAACAATTCAGCAGAGGGCTGGTGGATCCTGAGATAACGTGAATCGAAGGTTACTAGAGAAAAAAACTCGATACCAACGTGCATAAGATTGCTTGACCGCTATCAGCGAGTGACCGAAGGAACGATACAATAGCCCATGCACTTTGAGAGTCAAGCCCAGAGGTAGGCTCGTCAAGGAATAGGAGTAATTGAGGCTATTAAATCTTAGACAGGTATCTTCTTGCACTCATAAAGTCCACTTACCTTGGCCGCAAGCTCAACACCAATGGTTGTCCGTTTACGGTGCTCGATACCAAGCGAACCAATGAGAGCTTCTGCAAAGTTTTCAAGACCGCACATTCTCAGGCATTTCTCCACACTAATTAAGCGTCGTCAATTGTGGACAATCAATGGAAGAACGTTGACACTTACTAGGCTTCCTTTTCCACAAGAGGCACCGAGGCTGGCTGGCGAAGCTTTGCTGAAAAAAGCAGGGCTTCTCTGACAGTACACTCGGGCATGTGAGTGTCCATTTGTTGAACATAACCACTACATTGAACATTATCAAGAAGCACCTAACCGGACAAAAGATAGACGTACGTCTGGGCCTGGAAATCGATTGGCAGAGAATTACCATTGACCAAACGGTCTCCTGAGACAACACCGGTCGTCGTTCGCTGGGCGAGAACATTAAGCAGCGTTGTCTTTCCCGCACCTGACTCTCCCATGAGTGCCGTCAATTTACCTGGTGCAACATAGCCCGATACATCATCTAACAGCACCCTGTCATCTGCTCCAGAAATGGGAACAGAGTACTTCAGATGCTGCCAGGAAAAGATGTCTGGATTCGATGTCGCAAGAGCAGCCTTTTCCACTTGACTTTCCGCCTCAGGTAGTGATTCTGTGACAACACCAGTTTCTTCATCTTTGGGGGGTGATGGTTTCTTGAAGCCTGACTTGAAAAGGACGACTGAGTTCACATGAGCAGTGGAAGTATTGAATTCAGTGAATATGAGAAGAGCGGCCAAAAATCCGACACCAAATGCAATAATGACACCAAAGTTCTGTCATGCCGGTCAACCGCTTTACCCCATGCAGCATAAAACTGTTCAGACTAACCATCCAGGTGTTAGACCAATCAAAACTGTATGATAACTTGATAAACCTGGGCCCGTTGACAAAAGCTTGAGCAGGCAGCGAGCCAACCGAAGTACAGACTTGGTTCTCGATGGTCGCATTTTCATAACCGGGACCTTGGGGTACAAGAGTGGAGCATGCACCCTCCAGAGTACGAAACTCATTTGACATGACAGCTTCGAAACTTGTATCTTTTGAGTGTTATGCTATGACCAAATGGACCAGAAACATACCCATAACGAATAGGCTGAGAACAAGTCAGACTGTTGATGGATTGGAGGGGAAAGGAGGCTTACGTTAATATACGTGATCCAACGTAACGCGCCAATCATTGTTGGTTTTGGGATAGTGTACCCTTCATAATAATGATATTAACTCAATGAATACAATATATCACCCGCTTACTACTTACCGGTGTAGATGGCGATGGCCAAAACAGAGATACCTGCAAATGATTGTGCTATCGCATCTGCGGAGAATAGTGCGGCAATCGCCCTGAACCACCCTTTCATTGCAATCGTCATCGTGAACACGAACAAAAGGAAGACACTGAGACAAATTTCAGCCCGAACGATAGGTAAGATGTGGGTCCACGTACAAGAATTGGCCCTGTAGGTATACGTCAATGGTGTGAAGCGAGAAATACTGTAAACCTATCACTTACGGCAGTTCGCTGAAGTCCTGTCATGAAGTAAAGGATGATAGAAAAGATTATTATAGTTATTAAAGTAATGGGAATATCCACGAGCGTTAATGCAAGCGCCTCGATGAATGGATGATAAAGGGCAGCATGCTGATGTCGAAGCACAATTGGACGTTGTGCATAAAGCGCAGGGATTTCAGACATAGCCGCCAAAGCAGTGAATAATAGAGCACTGTTGACGAAAATGTTGGTGGTCATCAAAATTCCATAGACGTGAAACGCACAAAAAGAGAATTCCTCCTCGAGAGAAGAAAGCAGCAGTATTGGCGTCCATGTTCAGGAAAACACTTCCCATGATAAGTGCTTGGAAAATGAAGGAGCTAAGGGTCCCTATTAGTCACAGAATTCATTCTCAAACGAGCCCAAACGTACAACAAGTTGATGCCAGTGAAGAACATGCTTCCACGCAAGATTTGGATGCGACGTAGCACCACAGCTTGAATTTGTTGGGTTATACTCAACAAGTAAGGGCTAGAATCACCACGAAACAGAATGAGATCAGATCAGTGGAGACCGAGTGATATTCTGACCTCCTCGATGACCGTTTTGAACTCTCCTGACGAGCACTCTGTTTATAGGCTTGTGCGCGATCAGACTTGCCTACGAACTGTGTCGAATAGTCCTCGATCTCTTGACGATTACGCTTGCCCAATTCAGATTCTTTGAAGTATTTAGCCATCTCGGTGGCAGTCTGTGGGGGACGGAGTACACCAGGTCGAATGATACGACCGTGAGGATCGGTGACAGACACCAAGAAATCAGCAGTGGTCTGCCTGTTTGCAGGTTCATATCTGAAAGGAAAGCAAAAGAGTCATCATCAACCCTTCAATTTGTAAACATATACTCACCCCATATCAATGAAATATTGCCTAGCCTCCTCAGCAGGTCCGAAATATGCCATCTTACCCTCGTGGATGAGACAGACTTTGTCAAAATGCTTGTAAAGCTGCTCGCCAGCTTGGTAGATGGAGACAATGGTAGTTAAGTGGAACGTATCGGTCGCTATCCGAAGCGCTTGAACAAACTCCAGAGCAGTGGATGCATCCAGACCACGAGTAGAGCTAATCAAAAGATGCTGATCAGCAATTTAGTGTTCAACCTCAAAAGACAGATCACTGACTTGTCCCAACAACCAATGCGACTTCGGGCAGCCAGGGTTTCCGCTATTGATACACGTTTCTTTTCACCTCCACTGACACCACGTAACGTATGATCACCAACTGGTGTTTTTCGAACGTGTCGGAGGCCAAAGACGGTAGTAAGTATATCTACGACACTATCAGCAAATTGGTCACGGGTTTCATTGCCTCGACAGTGTGGAGTCCGAGTGGTGGCAGCAAATTTCAGAGTTTGTTCAACCGTAAGGGTAGGGAAGTGAATGTCATCTTCGGGGCAGTATTGGACGTCCCCACGGTACCGACGATGGACTTCTGCCGGAGAGATTGAATCGTAAGATACATCCCCATGGACACCGTGATATTCTTTCCTCCTGTTGGCAAGAGCCTTGAGAAAAGTCGTGCATCCAGACCCAGGCCTTCCAAGTACAACTAAACAAGGCCTTAGTTGAGTAAATAATAGTGATAAAAAATACTGACGGATCATTTCTCCAGGTCTGACCACACCCTCAAATCCACTGATGATGTCTCGAACAGGAGGATGGATCAGGCTTTGGATGGCCCCTACAACAGAGAAGGGGTTGAAGAGTGAACTCAAAGTAGGAGCATGGGACGCGGTTGCTCCCAAACCAACAACTCGAAGGTCCTTGAATACCACCCCTAGTTCCCTATGTGAAATATGGTTGTCTTGATTTCTGAAACATGGATTATGAGGTGCCAGCGATTACATACAAAGGCTTACGGACTTCTGAATAACTCTTCGAAGTGTCTTCGCTAAATCAAATGGCTCCCCTTCCTTTGTGGCAAGTGTTGTATCCGAAGCTATACTCTGTAGGCGATCTGAGCCTCCATTGCTTTTGTTGCTATTAGACTGATGTGTTAGAGTTCTTTCTAGTTGCTTGATACCTTCGCGATCGAAAAAGCCGAGCTCAACACGAGAGACAGACGATCCTCGACGTGGACGAACTGCACGAGGAGAGGGTGTAATATATCGAGTCACCGGTGAGGTATTAAGATCAGCATCCAAAAGAGCGGGCGGAGAAGGTGCTCTTGAACCATTATTTGAAAGGGATTCTTCCTGTATGTTGCCGAGCGGACGATGCTCGGTCATTCTTAATGAAGGGTCTAAAAGATGAGGTGGTAGGCAACGGAATGCATTTATAAGGCTCGGAAGCATGACTCCGTTGATTTTCGCTTGAAACTGACGCAATGCAACGGCAAATGCAACGGCGCCGTCAAATGATTTCTCCGATCTTCGCGAGAGCTCCAATTGGTAAGCATTTGAAAAGTCAGAGCCGCACAGTACAAATTCTTAATCAGTGAGACATGCATAGATCATAATGACCCTTCCTCCTGGGATTTGTTCAAGGATGTAGTTCAGGATTGTAATAGACGACGAGGAAGCAACTCCGAGAAGATTATGCGGCGCCAATGGGCCGATGAGTCAAAACAAAATACCCGATACCCCCATTTGTCAAAAAGCAGCATGTATTTCATAGGCGTAACAGCTGTGTACTATTCTTGTCTTGACCGTATATGGTATAGGTTTGTCTTGATTGAATGAGAAGATACCTACCTTGATCAACAAAAACCCCTATCTACACTGTACATATGAAGATGAAGATGAAGAACCACGAAGCGCGAAAGAAACCGATTATTAAAATGACAGCGGCCCAATTATAACAAACAGTTGTACTAATGATGTATTACTATAGAAATTTCCTGGCTCTCTAGTGGGAATCGACCTCGGAACATTCTTGTGCTAAGAAAAAACTTCAAGTGACGTTGTCATTCAAGCATAATAATACCAGAAGAGCCCTCAGTCACTTTCACGGGAGCAACGAAGTGCACGAGCAATCTATCGCGGCATCCGTCATAGCAGGGATGTGATATTCAGAGCGGAAATTCAGTGGAGACTGATTCTACGGAGGATTGTCTGTCACGTCTTCGCCTATATCCAACCAGCCGTTTGTCTGCGAGCTAGGAATTGATTTTAAATCCAAGCTGCCTCAGAATCCATGTCATCACCAATGACACAAAGGCATTATTACTAATGAAGAATTTGACATAAATTTATTTAAACATGTGATTTATGATGATCATTCCTCGGGTCACTCCTCGGGTCACATCTGGGAGTACTGATCACTGATCTAATTAGTTTCAAACAGCCGAGAACCAAGATGCAAATCATATCTACTTGGGTCCGAGGATTGAGGGAAATCATCAGCTCAGATGATTGCACCTCGCTGCAATTCTTTTAACAGTTCGTAACAGTTCGCTATGCCAGGCAGCGCAGAACTTAATTCGATCCTCTTTGGTTGTGCGGCATCAACTTGATTACAGGCCATTGCAACAAGCAATCTAATGCCTACTCGGAACCTCATCCTCTATCTTCCACCTCCCCACCTCCTTCATGGCCTCCGCATCACCTCTTTCAAGTTCAGGTGCATCCAGCAACTTGCTGACCATCTTCCATGGGTCCCTCCCGCCACCCCATCTAAGCACCTCTAATTTATACTTCTCCCCAACTTCCCTTTTCAGCGGATCCTTCTCGAATACTTGTTTCCATACCCTCGAAGCAATGGCACGATCAAAAAGGTAGGAGTAGTATGTTGCTCCGTACCCAAATAGGTGACCAAACTGTGTTTGGAAAGATGTACCGGGTACATGCGGAATGACACCTTTCGCAATAGTCAGGTTCTCCAGTTCGTCGGTAGTTAAAAATATTGGATTATCTAAGACAGCAGGTGAATGATATATCTGATCAAGGGATGCAAGGATAATTTGAGAAAAAGTGTCGATGGAGTGACAGGGATCCTCGTGGGTGTAACTAGTCTGACGGAGAGAGTGTGTTCCATCAAGGTCGAACAGAGAGAGGACAATTGGAGAACTCAGAAAATGTTCCATGAGTATTGAGGGTAACTCGACGAAGTCGGTCGCACATCGCGTTCCGGAGACATTTTGGTATTCCGTGCGGCCGAGCATAGCTAGTCAAATTTACGAATGTTAGCAGCACATTCAAAGTCAAACTTGCTACTTACAATGCATTGCGTGCCCCATCTCATGGAACAGTGTCATGACGTCATGCCATTCTAACACTGTTGCACCCTTCAATACCGATGGTCTCGTAAATTCGCAAAGCAAGACCACAAGGGGTAACTGATACATTCCTTCTTGATTGGGTATCTTATGCCTCTTTACCCTTTCAAATTCTAGATTTTTCTGTATCAACTCTTCATGACCCATCAAGCTCCCATCACCAGCGTCATCATCCAAATCCGTTCTCCGGGAACACCGCACTGTGTAATGTGCTGCTCCACTTGGTTTGCCATGCCGTGCGAATAAGTCGGCATATACCCATCCAATTAAGCCTTTATCTTCATCTATTACCTCTAATTTTTGAACGTCTGAATGCCAAACTTCCCCCGTCTGTGCCTCTGTCGGTCGTAATGTGATTCCGTATAAGTATTTGAACAGACGGGAAAGCCCCATAAATACCGTTCCAAGGGTGAGAGGAGGAAGGGGTATAGGGGGCGCTGGAGGTTCAGGTGGACAGTAGAAATCTCGATCCCAAGCCTGAACCGTGGGTAGGCAAGATAATTTATGATGAGCCTGTTTCCGAGCACTGAGAGTTCTGAGAGCACGCCGTGCGAACGGTCGTGTTTGACTAATGAGTGTGTCTAAAAAGTTCATTACATTTTCTGAGTGTTGCGGTTAATCAGTGCTTACTGGGCCATTCTAGAACAGATATTTACCAGGTGTTTTGGCCATTTTATCATCTAAGGTCATATGCGCAAAACTTGATCTACCAACTAATCTTGCAAGTTCTGCCCTTGTCTTCAATAGACTTTCCAACGTGGCTATTTGCTGATCGGTACTCGAATTTGAAGCAATATACATTCGTCTTCTGGGTTCTTCATCTGGTGCAGAGCGCATGATCATCTGAGCTTGTAGTGAGCCTGGATAAACAAGATGGTCACGTCTTGTAAATTGAGCCTGAAGCTGCAGCCTGACTCCCAAGCCCTTGTCTGTAATCCCAACCATATGCTTAGCTTTGATGGATGCTGGTTGCCTCGGTGCATTCGCATTTTCAAGAAATTGACGTCCGAGTATGAGAATATCCGAGGAGAGTGAAACGAACTTCTTCCGCTCTTCGGGAGGTAGATCAATTGCTGATTTCTCAAAGTCACGCCAGAATATGAGAGCAGTCTGGTATGCTTCTGGGCTTAGTGTATTAATAATGGATGGGTCGGCAAGTACTACTTTGAGCACCTGCGATAAATTATACTGGGGTCAGACTGCAAGCAAAGATAGAAGTTGAGTGGTGCACCTCATATAACCCAACATGTGTATTGAGCACATTCATAAACTCACATAGTTGCTCATAGACGTGATGACCTGCTGCAATCCAACTGTGATCCGGGTGTGCATTGCGGATCAGTTCAGCAAGGTCAATGACACTGCAAAGCATGTCGCTCAAACGATCGAGGTTCTTGACTACCTTGAGTAGTTCATCCCGTGAACTCCGAGCTTTGAGTATTCGATTTGTGAGCAGCTGAGCACGCGCAAGGGTAGCCTCTGCGAGTGAAATGAAGGCATTTGGATGGGAAAGTTGGCTGTGTCCAAAGAGACCAGTAGAGGTAGTGGAAGGATATCTGAAAGCTACATGCGAGCTGTCAAAGAGGGAGACTATGTTTCTATCATCTGTGGAAGCTGTGGACAGATGTTTCGCCAAGAGACAACCACGGAATCTGAATACGGTTTTGGGGCACTCGGCGAGTATCCTCACCGATCGTGCAAGCATGACTTCGTCAAGTATCTGCGCCCAGTTTCATAGCATCTGCTTCATCACGTGTCCATCTACCAACACCTCCCTTTCGATCCCGTCATACCTTGGACCTCGTACACGAGACCCTCCCCGTTTTATATGACCATGCTTGTTACGAAAAGAAATCCTTGAATTTGGTCTAGGATCTCCCAGCCTTCCTAACAAGCCAACCCTGTCTGGTTGCACTGCCGACCAACTTAAATCCTAGTTCAGCGTCACAAAGCCGCCAGCACGCCTGCTTTCGTCCAACCTACTAACTATCAACATTCGATTTTTATCGACCTGCATCGATCTAGAATCACAACAAAATCTTCCCAATGTCCCGATAATCAAACCTGGGCCGCTGGAAAGAGAGATACTCTGCGGTGGAGAAGTGACTGTAGGGATAGATCGCTCTGCGCCCTTACTGAGTTTCCGTGGCTCGCTGTCGCATGGAGAGGGGACGGACCGGTCTGATAGAATGGGAGACCGATATGGTTTCCCTGCTTGTTTCCCTTGTTCATTTTCATCCACTGCCACCCTGTCATGACAGACCGTAAATCATACCCCTCTACCACACTTTTGAACTTTTGTGTAGTTCTTCTCTCTTGATGACCAGGAACACGTCTCGGCTGCTAATAATGAATGTTATCTCTTTTTCTCTCCAATTCTCTCCAAATAAATGTTTCGTCACACGACTATTGGCTGCTGGCCTTTGCCATTGACATCGTTACACATGCACTACATATATTCCATGCTCTAGCATATACAATACCCTCTGACTGTAAGATATAGATGTTAGCGCTTGATCAATAACAGTCAAAATCACGCCGTCGATTCCACAACTCGACTTTGACCAACATGCAACCCGCCACACCCATTTGTTGATCCATGCCCATTAACAGCCTTCGAATTATCACCATTCTTTTCCATTTGTGTATCCTTGCCATCAGGATCAGTCCCTGATTCTTGAACAGGTTCAATAGCATAAATCCAAAACCTGGATTTTTTCTTCCCCGCTACTTGCTCCACGATCATCTCGGTTGGCTTCAAAGCCGCAGCTCCAGTTGTTTTCAACTTGTCTTTCCTCATCCCGGTTCCATTTACGTTATTGCCAATATGATTTTGGATTGTGGAAGTTAAATTGGTATCAACTGATCCACCACTTGCCGTGCTTTCTTCTGTCCGTGACCTTTTTGGAGGTCGCTTGTCAGGTTCAAAGGGGTCCTGGAAACCCAGTCGTGCTGACCGACGTTCTCCTCTCCAGCTGCCGATATTCGAGTCTACAGAACTCTCTCTCTTTCCATGAGCATTCAGCACAGCTGTACGCATTGAACGTCGTGTTACTACGGTAGCCTCATGGCGCCCATTATTCCTTTGTTCTTCGTCAAAATCTTCATCTTCTTGCTCCTGGAATTGGTATTCATCCTCATCCTGAGAACATTTTCTTCTGTTCAAGGCTCATTTAGACGGGGCATGATATGTTGACTCACCTCGCTCTCCTGACTGTAATACACATAATCCGGTTTCTGAGCTTGCCTTCGGGTTCTTGTTGAGCGTAGTTCGGCTTGTGCAATCAAAGTTCTATTCTTTTCGATCTTCTTGCGTACTTTGGCCACTCGCTATTAAAGGACAAAGTGAGTACAGGGAGGAATTACTCTTCAGGGAATATTCAAGTAAGTCCTTTGGAAGCATAGCCAATGTTAAAAATCCAATAAGCGTGAAAAGAACACTGCACAAGGCAGAGAGGAATGTGGTTTGTGAGTTGATGAGAATGGTTCAGATGATTAGGGGTAGAAAGGAAGAAATAGCACACAGAACGAGAGGACTTACATTGAGTTCCCGATCTATCGTGTCAACTCTCTGTTCCAATTTGTGAATCAAATCCGTATGATTTTGCTCGTTCTTGGGTTTTTTCTTCCCTTTTGACACGGGAAGTGTGGCTTTGAGGTGGTCAATAATTGCAAGGTACTCCTCCCGCGTCGACGAAACAGCCTTGAACGACGCAGTCAACCTCCAGGGATTCGTAGATGTATAGATCCGTGGTGAATCTAGACATGAATTAGAGCAATGAACATATCGAATGGTAATAGCAACTGAAGATCAAAGGGCCCATGACATTCACGAGATGGTAGTGCAGAAAGAAGTAAACAATTCGGAAGTCCACAGACCATCAACGATCCAATATCTGTCCCTCTTATGGTCCATACCGAAAGGCAGGAAATCTAGCTCTTCACGTGTCGAGCATGAGAAAGTAGGAACAGAAGTGCCCTTCTTATGCTTATTATGCGCTATGCCCCACGCACGATCTATAGCCGCTTTAACCTCTTGAGAATGCCCAAGCTGTAATTCGACAAGTTCCCGCAGTATTTCCAACTAAAGAGAATCAAAGGACGGAGTTAATGATGAAAAGAGAAACAGAATTGTTAACGCGTACCTTGATCTGCCAATCAGCTGCGAAGAATCCAGATTCCATACCCTGAAATGGGTCTACATTTGCTTTAACGTCATCGCTCCAAAACACTGTCCGCTCATTCGTTTTCAAGTACTCAGACAATACACCTATCAACGTCGTCGAAATTTGATCCGCACTAGAGGAGTTTTGAAGCACGCGTCAAGGCAGGGCACACGTATAGGCATTCGTTAAATGAGTCTACAGCGTGACGCGACAAGATAATCTTACCTGAGGTTCCGGGTCTGTGGTTTGAGATTTAGAATGAATCGACTCAGAATACTTGTAAGTATGTCATTCGGTTCGCGCGACAGCAGGGCATCCTCGAAGCTAGAAGACAAACACCAATGATCAAAATAGCCGTACCACAAATGACCAGCTAGTACAAATAGCAAGGAGCAACGGGGGACTCAGTTACTCACTCCATCGGATTTTCAAACCCAGGGGTCTTTGCTTTCAAGTCGGTGAACTTGAGAATGAAAGTATATACAAACAAAGACTCCCATCTGCCGGATGGATGCATCGCACCCGACGGTGGACAAACATGTCCCCTTCGTTCAGGTTTTACGCCAGGAGCTGCCATAACGGAGAAGGAGGGGTTAGAATGAGAAGAAAACTGAAACGCGCCCGAAGTTAACCCCTAGTGATGAATGAAGAAACGCGGTATGATGGTGGACTCTAAGTCATAATCCTCGTTTTTATATCCTGGACCAAATATATTACAATACACTAAATAGTTTTTCCATTACTTGTGTTGTCCGCGAACAAAGCATTACATTTAAGACACTCAGCACAGACAATGAGGTTCATACCAACTCTGATAGTATGAATCTTACAGTCTAATCAACTTTCCCCTGGTGGCAACAAGGCTTGGCGGATGACACAAGCCGATAACCAGAATTCAATTTCACCTAAGAGACTGAAGATCAAACATGCCCGCTTTTAACAGCTTCACGAGTAGATTTACAACAAAGGTGCTGGTTACATCAATCTCCGGCAAGGTATCAGCGAAAAACGATAAATGATGAGTGCACAGGCCACTTACCAAATACTACCGAGTGATGTATTATAGTGACACTCCTCCACTGAATCCTCCTTCTCCCACATTTCGTGCAGAGGTCTTTGCGTCTAGAAAAAGTTCTCTCATCTCGTTGATATCTTCTAGCTCAATTTGCGATCGGCCTGCTGAGGTCGCAGAAATGGAAGCCGGTGTCAGCAGCTGTAAGACATATCTTCGTATATACGTCAGTCACAGGAAAACCTGGATTGGGGAATTCCACCTTAATGAACTTCGTTCTCCCTCTTCTGCAAGCTTTTCCTGCACCCCTGTCCCGAGCTTGAGCCCTTCGACCTGAGCACGAATTTGAACGACCTTGCCAACCTCATCACGATTGTAGGTGGATGTTTTAACAATTAGACATCTAATCATGATAATATCAGACATTGCTCTATCCACAAAAAATCAAGCACACCGATCTAAAAGATCCACAGGTACACCATGAGGAGACACGATGTCAGTGGTGCCTCTCACCAAAGCATTCCCTCTGTTAGTTGCCAGTATCACAGTTGGAGCCATGGGCGACTCAAGCAACGCATTCAGATAAGTGAAGCACTCGATATCTAACATATGCACCTTGCCGCATCGTGTCAGCTATGCGCATGTTCTTTGCTAGTCTAGAAAATCACCTCATCGATGAAAACAACGCCAGGAACGACTTCTGCAACACCTTGATCAACATATCCTTTTACCACGCGATTCACTTCTCGACGCAGCTTGTCGGTCACTTCCGTTCTACCACTTTTCACAAGGCTACCCATCACACTCATGATATCTTGGCCCCCCTGTGGTCGGGCATTGGCCGCATCCAAATCTCCTAGCGTCACATCTTGCACAAGTTCTTTTCGTTTGTGCACATCACCCTTGGGAAGAGGTACGTATGTTTCTGATTCAAGATCGTACGAGGATGCATATGCATCAGAGCGCCCTACACGCTGTGAAAGTCATATCTTTTAAACTCCTGGAACCGCCTTTAGCGCTTACACATACCTTAACCGCACCAGTGTTGGCTTCAATGTAGATGACATCACCCACAATGATCTTCTCTTTAAGGATAGCCTCATAGATACTAGGATCCAATTTAAGCTGTTTCGTCCCCTTCACAGTCTTGAGCCCTACGATAACGTGAGAGACGGTTTTTCCATATCCACTGAGCGGATTTTCAGATTCTGTGGGCGTCAATTCCGTAACTTCACCCTCATAGACTTCTTTTGTTTCTTTTATCCGTAAACCTGTGGGACTGGAGAGATCAGTACCAGTCGCTTTGCATCAAATGTACCCAAGTAACAAGGCAAACGGTCCACTCTACTTTGTCAACTATGACTGGGACATAGATAAAGGAAATTCCAATCCTGGAATGCCGTCTGCTCTGCTTGATTTCTTGGACTCACCGATGGCACGCCTGAAGGCTTCGGCAAGCACCTCAGTTTTTTTGACCTCTGAGCTATACACCTCTGAGCCAACCATGGGACAGAATGGAACTTTTGCACCCAGTTCTTGGGCAACAGCTAGAGCCAAAGCGGTTTTTCCCGTTCCAGGTGCACCGACTAGCAATAACGCCCTACCAGAAAATTTACGCAGCTTAACAAGATCAACTACAACGCCGCAGGCCTGACAATAATACTTAGTGAGACATAGCACTATTTTTCATTCAAAAAATTTCATACCTCTCTGGCATCGATCTGACCGATAAATCCAGCAGCACCAGAAGATGCATATCCTTCATTATTGAGTCCAAGTCCTTTGATATGTGAGTGTGGTGCGATGCGAGAGGAGCGAGCTGAAGCAGAGAGTGTGGGTGGTAGAGGAGCATTGTGCGCGGGTGCAGACGACGCGACGGCAGATGTAGTTGCCTTCATAACGCGTTTTTCGATTGCAGTAGACGGCGTGAACCAAACAGGATGTGCAGGACACGGATTTAGGCAAAGTTTCCCACATCTATTGCCTTTTGGATTCTTCCAACTTGTGTTATTGAAACTGATGTCGACGGACAATCCGATTTGATGGAACAATTGAGTAGTATGCAAAAAGATGGCGACCAACACGGGCAAAGCCGACAATCAATGACGAATTTAATGCACTACAATTGCTGTAAAAATCTCAAGTTCAGTGGAATTAACTGCAGAAAGCGGCTAGGAATCAAAACTGTTTTTCTTCAGACAATCATGGGTCATGCAGGAATCTGTCAATGAGGTAACCTAAGAAGAAGATTTAGCTCGGTAGTTCATTCAGATACACCATGATTCAGCATCCCTGGTAGTGCTTGTTCAAGGGTTCGTAGTATCAGTAAGGTGAATTTCAGACTTCTCAAAGTACAACGCCCCTCGGATTTCTTGTGAGTGGCCTAGCTAATAACAATGTCCAAAGGAGGGCTACGAGAGAAAAAAACATGTCAGTGGCTTGAGCAATTCTGAAAACTTTAGCTCTTATTCCTGACATTCTCCGTAGACTTAGAGTATACATCATTGCAATTCAAGTATGTTTGTACACCCAAATATCAGGACACCTCTTGTTTGGGAGATTGACTCGGGCGAAACCTTTGGGAGGGGGAGATGGCAAGTTAATCTACCATTTCGCCAGGAAGCAGACCTTGGTCCAGAATGAAAAAGATTCTAAAACCTAAGCGACAGAGGATTAGGAGGGCATGGGCACGGAGGCAAACTGCAGTGGGAGAGAGTAACTACAGATTGTAAATATACAACCAAGTCAGCGACATAAAAGTAATTTCGTCATTTTAGAGTGCATCTGATTGGGACACAATTCAGAGAGTGATTCATCAATTAACAAGCGCTGGCCCAGCGTGACCAACGAAGCTTGTATTGTTATCCATATAACAGACGTGGATACAATGCAAAGGTAATACGGTAATACACTAGGCAAACGCAAAGGTTGAGAAGTGCCCAAGTTCTTAGCCTGGTCCAACCTAAGTAATGGGTCAGAAAAAATGGCGATGCCAACATTTGCGTATGCACCTTGGGAATGTCGTGGTGCTCGCTAAGTGCCTCGAGCTTAGCATTGAATTCGTTGACTCTATCTTTATGGGTCTTTCCCGCAAGTTTGGCCACTCGCTGCGCCATCTGAAAACAACTATAGAGTGCTGTCCCTCTCAAGAGTAGATGGCTTACTCGTTGCTTCTGCCTCTCTTCAAAACGTTTCTCAGCCTCTGTTCTCCTGGACCCACCACTGCTGCTACTCATGACAGCCGGAGTTTTTTGCCCACTTCCGCTTCCAGATGTCGACCGATCATCGTCTCCAGAAATTGCTGTTTCTAACTTCTGTCGTTCCAACTCCAATTCTTGTTCGACAAGTCCCTCCTTGTGCTTAGATTTCTTCTTCCTTCTAAATGCAAATGAGGTTGACAACTTTAGGACAAGTATTACGAGATGAAATGCCTACTTCTTCACGATACCTCCATCTGCAACCGTCCCCTTGAGCTTAAGAGAGCCTCCGGGCCGAAGATCATAATCCGACATGGTGGTAGGGCATGACGCCTGAGTTTTTGAGCCGGTAATAGTTGCCAGGAATAGCACAGACCACGTGCCTTTGAGTCAGCCCACCAAGCTGCCTAAGTTTCCAGCTCACGACATTGCCTCGGAACCGTCCTTGGCGACGAGCAATCGACTCTATCTCCTCGCAGATCAGATACTGGTGGGACTAGGTTCCCGTTCCGCCCTTGGGTTTGAAATTTTTCCGTCATGGCAGTTCTCTCTTCGCCAATTCAACTCGTACAGTCGATCCCCCTTGTTACGCGTTCTTTGACGATCTCCACGATCGCCTGTTCCGGAATTTATGCATGGCTCTGCTATCAGGATATGGCAAAGACAGCTGAACAGTATATGCTGCTCCTCCCCGGGTCGAGTCTTTTCACACCATGGACACTCTTGACCTCGGCATTTGTCGAACCTTCAATACCAGAGGTTGGTGTCATGTACCCCCAACCATCGACAAGTGATTGATCAGATAATTTAGTTCATCGCGTCAATGGTTTTCGTTCCCGCCGCACTGAAGTATCTAGAAAGATTGTGGGGCGCAATGGAGACTATGAAGTTCATCCTGGTCTCGATTGTTGCATCAAACATCATTGCATTCGGCCTTAATTGGATCGAATTTCTTGCGACTGGCAACGCCGACTTCTTTCTATATGGAACGCCGTATCACGGACAAATGTCTCTTCAAATTGCACTCCTTGTTGCATTCACTCAGTTAATTCCTGAACACCAAGTTCAGGTTATGGGCATCATCAAAACCCGCGTGAAAGTGTGTCTCTACAGATATTATCCTTAAAGATCTGACAATCATGACCAGAGCTTGCCTATGGCCTACCTCACACTTTCCACTGTTCTCTGCATTCTTGGATGGCAGTGCCCTTGGATTATAATCCAATTTGGGTGGTTTGTAGGCTGGGTGTACTTGCGATTTTACAAGAAGAATCTCGGGGATTCTGTAGGTGGCATGGACTCCTATGGAGACAGGAGTGAAACGTTCTCTCTTGTTTCGTGGTTTCCTCCCTTCATGCAGTAGGTATCCATGTGCATGACCAAAGTATTGTTGTCACCTTTTCCTTAGCGGGCCTTTGACTATCCTCGGCAATCTCGTCTACAAGCTAACGAACCGCCTCCACTTAATTCCCACTTCCTCAGGGGGAGATATTGAAAACGGTGGCTATAATCAGATCCCTCTCAGCGCGAGAGCAGAAGCTGAGAGAAGAAGGTGAGATCATTCGGATCAGGTTTTGCTATTTTTTACACTGAAGACACTTTCAGAGCGCTGGCCCTGAAAGCTCTTGATCAACACATTGCAAACGCATCCCCAGTTGCCTCCTCATCCTCCAACATAGCTTTCCAAGCACCACGCCTACCGCCTGTGAGCCAACCTAAGTATGAGAGCATCAGTCCTTCAGCGAATGCGTCACCGAATGCTAATGGATACACACATGACCACAAAAAAAGTGTAAGCGAAGGTAATGGAGAAGCGATGGCAAAGCCAGAGAGTCAATAATCTCGTACTGACGTATAAGATTTTATCAGAAGCGTTTTGACCAAAGATACAGTAGAGGACGGAGAATCCGATTGGTTTGTATGACATTCTGTCTGGTGTTCTGTGATATTGCTACTGTAATTGCTTTTTGTCATCTCTATTCATACAGTTGCTCTGAATTAAATCGTTGATTAAATCGTTATGGATCATATCACCTCTTTCGTTCCCCCTCTTCTCTTTGAAAGTTTGAGCAATGAACGTGATCGATATCTGGCAACCACTGTCATGAAACCAATCATAGGCCTAATACAACGTGCCTTAGTCCGGTAGAACAAGTCAGTCTGTCGGCTGCAAAGAATGTAACAGCTAACCGCGCAGATATAGCTCGATATGTGCATAGCATTTGTGCTAATGTAGCTGAACTGGGTTCATTTCTCTGGGGACGCCAAGCATGAAAAGATATGAAAATATGAATGCATGAGCGGAGTAAGTAAGGTATAACAAAAGTTCGCATGTCATGTCTCCACTGGGGGAACTGTGAGAGAAAAACCAAAACCTGCATCTAGGTCGCAAGCATGCTCCAGAGACTAATCAGGTAGCAATACGTCTGGATCCAACATCTGATATTCCGATCTGACAATGATACAAGATAGCCCTCAAGTCATGCTCCGAAAAATGGCGTCAAAGACACCACTAGAGTCAGAGACCCGTTAATGTAGGACAGCAGTAAGGCATGGGCATGTTGACAAATGTTCTCGTTCGTTGAACGTGAAACTAACGCTGGAATGCTATATGATCGATAGTCCCGTCCCATAGCTTCAAACATCTAGTCCTCTTCGAGAATCTCCATTATACTTTGTCGTTGTGGTAAGATTTCCGATAGGGGAAGAAATGATCGTACTAGTCGTGGGCCATGAGCGCGATAACTTACTAATTGATCCTTACGTAGGGAGGTAAGGCTGTTAGCGAGTTCCCCATTACATATGTTCCGTCGTTCTTCTACTGCTACTACTCAATCTGCTTTATCAGCAATTGATAATGGACCTTCTATACAGACAGCCTCCACCACATACATGTCTGTCAGCAGCAGTCGAAACCCCATTTTAAAACGCTCAATTTCCAGTACGACCACCACTGCCTCAGACAGGAAGGATCAAGATTTCAACACGGATGACCTATTTACAAAGCATACAGTCCTCGAGATCAAAGCTATTCGAAACAGCCTTAGGTGAAAACGCTGTCTGTATATTGACATTACGAATAGGTGATGACCTGGTTTGCAGAACAGATGCAGATGCTAAAAAGGAAGAGCTCCGGCAGATGGTTGGGTGCGTTTCATGCGAAAATCACTACCATAATTTTACTCTGACTTGCAGTCTGTTTGACGAAAGCGTAGTGAACGCTATCGAGATCTATTACAAGCGTCGACTTCCATAATTTCCATTGCCCAATCATCAAGGCGTGTGGTCGAGGCTTTGAATGAGTCGAGAATCTTGATAAAGAGACCAGAAGATCCACCGCTGCAAAAGATATCCTCTGCAGCAAGTGATCAAGGTTGGTTCTCATTCATGCATAAGGCCAAACACTCATACGATTTCTTTTCATTCGTAAGACAGGCATCTACATGCACTACAAGTGCTTTCTGCGCACATGAAAATATTGCTAGATGCGCCAGAGCATCTATGGCGGCTAATCGAACGCAAAGAGTTCTTTCCTGCTGCATGGCTTTTTCTCTTGGCCCGTGTAATTCATCAGGCATTAGTACGAAGCGAAGAACAAGATGATGAGGCTTGGAAGAGTCAGGGCATAGATGTTCTGGCAGATTTTCCACTCATACAACGACAATGGGAGATTGTGTCGCAATTTCGCTCCCAGATCGTACACAAGGCAACCCTATGGCTGAGGGACGCAATTTCTCCTGAAGTTTGTTTTTTGATACTCTTCATCTTTTCAATGAAACTGATTTGATTTTTAGGATGTATGTGCGATTTCACTGACACTCCACCTTTTGGACTCTCGTCCACTTCATGATACTGTAACCTCAATGTTCTCACAACGCTCAAAAGCCTTGAATTATGCGTTGACAACTAAGACGGTGTCATCATTTTCATCATCCACATCAGTCTTGCAACAACACGTGGATGGGAAATTTCCATTCTCCCTCTCTCAAGATTCCGCTTTGTCACCCCCCACGAAGCCCCGGATACGAGAGGTCAAGGAATCCCTACATCATGTACTTTCAATCATCTCGGAGACTATGCGCGCTGCACGTGAAGTTTTTGATGGATTGGCTGGTTCTTCACTGATTGAACGTGTTCTTGGATCCATACAATCGGATAAAGACAATCAATATGTCAACATACCTGCAGAACTACATCTGACGACCCAAGCCTTGCTCGTCGGCGTGGTGTCTACTGTTCATCTTCAGCTACTCCCGCAAAATTTACGATGTTATAAACCCTATGTAGATCTAGCGTCGTCGTCAGCATTGCTTGGACAGGAACGATTTTTTGTGCAGCTGAATGATTGGTTCCTTCAGTCAATCAACTTGTTGCAAGATGCGGTAAAGAAGTGGTTTGGAGACCTAGAGACCGTCAAGGAGACTTTGAGCGTTAGGCTTGCTTCGAAGCGATGGATCACTGCATCAGCACTCAATGACCAAGAAAAGTTGCGGATCTCCGTAATAGTTGACGAGATTTGTCAGGAGAGGATTATAGAAATCTGGAAGTCGATGTCAAAGGAAGCTTCAGCAACTTTCGAAGCCGCACTCGATGTTTCACTAATGAGTTCCTGTGAAGATGACACTGGTCCGTAGTTCCTATCGACACCTACGCCTTGTTTTGATCCACCTCCTAGATAATTCGTCCCTCGATTACCTCTTCACTAACGTACCCCTACCGACTCTTTCACAATCAGCTATTGATTACGACAGTCCTTTACGGAAATACCAGGTCTCTCTTAAACAACAGCTTTTAGGAAGAACAATTACTGTTGACAATGTTTTGAGCGGTCTAGAACAATGTGCGAGGCATGTGCATGAAGATATCTCCTTGATACATGCTGGATCTTGTAATGAAGCAAAGTATGAGTTATCACTCAGTGTGACATTTTTTAATCATATTCACAGATGTATGGTTGATTCGCTTACAGGACAACATGAATCGGCTGCGGAAGAACTAACAGGTTCAATATCACTCATACTGAAGAAGGTTGTCAATCGGATAGAAGGAGATAATGGTGAGGTATCCTGAAAAATATTGTCTTAACGACTAATCATTGGACAGATCAGTCTATCCGGACGCTTGTATTCCTGGGACAAGTAACAGAGGAACTGACTTTGCGTTCTCCGTTTGTTGAACAAATCGGTTGTGGGAAAATTGCTCGTGATGGTGAGGCTTGTTACTGCTTCCTAAATATCTAACGCCACTCATGTATTACTCATGTCTAGCATTTAAAGACCGGGTACATGATCTTAATAGTACCGTTCTAGATATGTGGAAGCGGAAAACGGTTACCCGCATCCTTTGTCGATCCAGTTTTTCCTCTAGAGTGATCCCTATATCAAGTACAGGTGAGCCTTTTTGGGTTTGATCTTTCATGAAATGAACGCCACTCCTAGGACCAACGCCAGAACTACTTCAGGCATTAGTGACTTTGTATGAGACCTCGCAGGAGCTGACATTCAAATGGGACAATACCATGCAGATCGGCTTCATGCGAGATGTTCTTGAGCTCTTTATGGAGTTGTGGTTGAAGGAAAGACTCATACATGAAGATGTTACAGGATACGACCTTGCACTTTTACAAGAATTGGCGAAATTGACCCGGTTGGAGGTGAGGTCATCAGAAACATGGCGGAGACTGCAAGACAGGCTAGGACAAATGGCAAGCAGAGGGCCAATGACTACGAATACAAGCTGACTGACATGACGCTCAGATGGATCGTTCCAAGTTTGAAATAGCGTCTGTTGAACATGTCAAACGATTGCAGAATTTCATGCCAGCAGCCATCCACTACTGTCTGGACCAAGAACGATCTCTGAATGAGGAACCAGATAAACTTCCGAATTCAATGCGATACGGGCCTCCGTTGACAGATGCTCAGACTTCTGACGAGTCCGCCAAGCCAGGGCCAAGATTCGGGATGCTGCTGGTAGCTGAAGAAAGCTCTGGATAGTGCTGGATATGAACGTAGCTGTAGAGTGATAATAGTGGATTAAAAAACATGACATATCATGTGATGGAGTTGGGCTCCTATCACGGAGTTGGATAAATGAACCGTGTCGATGACCAGATTTGGGCAAATTGCGAAGGGTCAGGCATGACAGATTGGCAATGTCACCTTGTTGCCGCCGGTCTGATAGATTGCTCTCTCCTCCTCTTAACTTCTCCCACCACTGTCCTGTCCCCTACCTCTCCCCATCCCTCACGTCTCACCCACGACCCCTCTTCACTGCTGTTGTTGCCTCGGCGAAGCTTGCCAGATCCCTTTCATTCTTGTAACGTCGGAAGCGGGTCGAGAACTTGAGTATGGTCATAAGGCGTCTTTAGAGAATTATTTTCCGTCCGTCTGCTTGTCATGTTATGTATGTCTCTTCTAAACTCTTTCTTCTGATCATGGTTGAAAATGCACCTTAGCATCCGGTTTTCACCACCTGCAGCCGATCTACCTCGTCCTACTCATTGCTGGTGGCCAAGTTGGGCTTCCTCTAGTCATCGTCACACTCCTATTTTCCAAAAAGGCCATTCGTCATCCGATTCTCATCAACTTTTTCTGTACTTGGGTAATTTATTCTGTTGTGTTTTGTTTACTGTGCGTCGTTTTCGTTCGTGACTAGAGTTGCTGACGTAGACCCCAAGTTTGTATAGCGGGCAGCAGGATCAACAACTACAGGGCGTGCTCTGTCAAGTTCAGTCTGCATTAATTCATGGCGCACCACCGATGTCAGTCCATATGATATGAAGCATTAGATTTTTGTGACTTCCGATATTGATTTCTTGATGTCTGTTTTCAGGTCAGCCGTTGCAACGCTTGTACTGGTCATCCAGGTAGGCACTGAGTGTATGATCCTGGACTAAACGCGTGACATATCTCATTTGGTTTATTTTGATAGCTCTGGTCAACGTTACGAGAACCCCCTGTTCAACAAACAGTCAGTTTGTCAGGGCCAAGGTGGCCGAAGACGCTGCGGTTACGAATCATGTTGGTGACCCCGTATATCATTTTTGCCGTCTTCATCACTATCACTGCGTCTGTAAGTCCATGTATCTCATTCACTTGTTCCGATCGTTCGTCTTGTTCTCAACCTTGTTTTTGTTTTAATTTTAGTTGCAGCAGAACAGTAATGTCCAGATTGGGGCCTGGAACGGATTGTACTGCACTACAAGAGGCGCCCCAATGTAAGTCACTCGGTTTCGCAAGAAAGGAACTTAAACTGAAGCTTTGGATGTTATAGAATCGGTTATGCCGTACCGGGTTTTTGCACTGGTGTGCTGATCATTATTATTATTTTCGAAGGTCAGTTACTTGGCGTGTCATCGCATGTCATGCTCATGCAACGCACGTAGTTGCCATTGCAGTGCGCTATTTTCGCACGCAACGGACGATTTCTGACAACTTTCCCCTGGCTGACACGAGGAAGTCCCCTGCCATGGTTCTTCGGATTTTAGTATTCAATCTTTATACTTTGATTACACTCAGGTATGCCAGAGGTGCTCTGAATGCCGAACAGGTACTCATCGGTTATGTGAAATATAGTGCTGGCATAGTGTTCTTATCGCATGTTACGTGGGCTTGGCCGTACATGATACAGGCTGGCCGTAAGTGTAATTTCACAAAACTGGCTATCACTCTGTTATTGACTATGAAGGATTGTTGTAGTGCCCCTGTGTGCATTTCTTGTCTTCGGAACACAAAAGGTAAGTGACAGCCCTAGAACGAACGAACGCCTGATTAACTTGCTAACTCCATCCTGTAGGACATCTTCCTTGCCTGGAAGTTCTGGAAGCCATATCCTGATGTCCCACTCCTTTATACACCACCCAAGCATCCATTAGCATCATCATACCCACTTTCGCAGCGCAATTCTGTATTTTCCACCGACAACTCAAACCATTCCAGCATAGAAGGGACATTAACGCAGTCAATATCCAATGTGTAATTATAGATAGCATCAATATAATTTCTTCAACATGGATACTGTCCATAGGGTTGATTGCAATGCATTGGTATCCCAAAGAAACAATATAAAACAACCAGTACAAGAGGGAGAAAGTTATGCCCCACCACTTATGGAGGGACGTTAATGACAAATTGAGACAATGACGCATGACGCAGAGAGAACGTACACAAGGATATTGTTTCTGGTAAAGATGTGTCAGAAAGCGCTGAATAAGACCAAGTACAGACTTACATCGGAATATGAATTAGTTTGACTAAGTAACCAATGAAACCCATGACGGCGAAACCAATTGCTACTGCTTTGCAAATCTGGGTAAATTCTGTGCGATATTGACTTCAATTAGATCATCAGGACTTCAACGCAATGCACCTTTTTGCGAGGGTTTTGTACAACGGGTGAGAAACTAGTGAGAGAACGTTAGCGAGAGCACAGAGTAGGATGTGGAAGCGCACTTGGTTGCCGTCACGAATGAATTGTTGGGGTATCTCAGCGAATTCTCGGACCTTGTCAGACATGGATGAAAAAGCAGGGTGAGTTGTGTTGGCGGATCGTGGCCATTTCCCACGGATTCTTATGATCGTTTTTTAAAATTTGTACAGGCTTGCGCATGAATGTCCTTAGGTAGGACTTTGTTCAGAGCTGGAAGCCGTTCCGTCTTTCTACTAAGTAGCGTCCTCCCTGTTCCAACTGCCTCTCGTCCCCTCCCCTCTCGCCAGTTCTTCACTTTAAACAATACACCCATTAATGGCAAGGATCC
>Ga0153959_1000215_pt1 | contig 35501 bp, 8 predicted proteins | sample TSFL043MetaG_FD_104685 | JGI IMG/M metagenome (GOLD analysis project Ga0153959, IMG submission 104685) | Attine ant fungus gardens microbial communities from Florida, USA - TSFL043 MetaG | ecosystem: Host-associated > Fungi > Mycelium > Unclassified | place: USA: Florida, Wekiwa Springs...
AATATAAATTAAAATTTTCAAGAATAGAAGAAAACCTTATATGTAAATATACACAACTAGCTAGCCCCCCCCTCCCCCCTTTGGGTAAATTAACAATAAAATAAAAATATAAAGCTAACAAATTAATACTCCCAACCGGCCATACCTAATTACTTTTTAAAAATTATTTCTAGTTCTTGTATTTTTAAGTATAGTGGGATTAAAAGTCTTAAAAAAGGTATTATTAGTATTATTAAAATAATTATCTCTATTCAAAGCTTTCTACAAAAAAAAAAATAGCATTAAAAATAAAAAATAGAGGTATTCTAACAAATTAAACAGTAACAGTTCCATAACTACTAATACTAAAATCTAAAAACTACTAATCTAAACAAAAAAATTAATCATTTCTAGGCAAAATTTTATTTCTTTATTTTCTTTAATAGTATCTGAATCTTCTTTAATAGTATCTGAATATGAGCATAAAATTATAGAAAACCTACGTATACTAATTTGTCAGTAGTCCTAGCGGCTGTGGGGTGTTTGTTTAGCCAAACAAAAAAAGGGACTATATAAATTCTTTCAATAATTCATATTAATTATTTATAATGGAGCCTTCCTATTTTTATACACTAGCCTATTTAGATATTTCTATATATAATAACTCTTAATATAATATATATATATATTGTTCAATTATTTTTTCTAGATAATTTAATACTAATAAAATTACAAAACAAATAGGAAATTAAATCTACTTTTATTAGAAGAATTATACTACCCTTAGATACGATTTAGCACTTATACTAATCTTATAAATATTTATATTTAGACTAATTCGACTTATTTACGATTGCACATATATTCGATTTATTTAGACTTAGATTCGATTTATTTATTTATTCTTAGAAATATACGACTTATTTATGACTTATTTAGACTTAATTAGACTTATTTAGACTTATTTACGATTTAATTTCGACTTATTTAGACTTATTATCGACTAATTTACAACTTATTTAGACTTATTTATGACTTAGCTCGACTTAGCACCGACTTAGCACCGACTTAGATATTTAGATTTATACTTAGATTTATTATAGATTTAAACCCAGGCCCCTAGGTCTATATATAGATAATTCCAACATTTATAACTTATCATTCTTTAAATAATCAAATTTTTGATTTAATGAAGATATATACCAGATAAAAAATAGATTAATAAAAGCTTTAATTAAATAAATATAAAGTCCAATACAATAAAATACAACTAAAGCTAAGGCTCCCAAATATTAAACCAAATCTAAGGGATTGTTTTTTATTTTTATTCCAAATAAATCTATACAAAATTAAAGCAAGTAAATAAAAGCTATTAAAGATAAAATTAAAGCACTTATAAAGGCTCAAAAGAGATAATAAATAGCAAGTCTTTGTATTTTACATACAGTCTATTTTTAACACCCTCCGGCTCCAAGAAAATTAAATTTATATGTATAAATCAATTAAAAGATAAAGGCTTATAAAAATAAAGATTAATGTTAAAAATAAGGCCAATACCAATAAATATAAAGGTAAAATCAATATATAAAGTTATAATAAAAATTAAAGCCAATTAATGTTTAAATTAAAATAAAAATATAATAATTTACTTTAATATATGTATAATGTAAGTAATCCTACGTATACTTTATAGGATATATATAACTGCCTTTTTTTTTTGTTTTTTTAAGATAGATTTAGAAAGACTAATATAACTTAAATAAATATATATTTTTATAGAAAAGAAAGAGAAAAGATAAATATATAGTACCTTTTAAAGCGTTAATTTATAGATTGACTTTTGCCTTTTAATAGAAAACAAAATGACTCCTGGCTTGCCTTTTTCTAAAACAAAAAATCTAGAGGCCTCTTTGGTTTGGGTCTTTTTAAAAATCCATTTTACCTTTATAAGCTTTTTTATTTTTATTTAATTATTAATTTATAGTGTTAAATTTCTTTGTTTACTGAATATTTAGACTTGCTTTAATTCCTTAATTTATTTAAGTGGGTATAGTATTTATACTTTTTTTATGTCTATTTTTAATATAAAATATATTGGGTTGTCTATCTTTCTTTTTTATTGTTTATGTTTAAATTTTATTATGTTTATTTAAAGTGTTTAAATTTGACCTTATATATTTATTATTAAATTAAAATACGAATTAGGTAATTAAAGTAAAAACTACTAACTAATAACTACTACTTAAAGATTATTTCTGAATATATAAATTATTCCTCATATATAAAGATTATTTAAGTGCTTAATAGCAATTATTTATACTAGTCCCTTTTGTAATTTTAATTGCGCAAACAGTCCCCCCCCCACCCTACCTAGCAAACAAAAACCGCTATTTAGCTAGGTAGGATTAAAAATAAACCTTTTAAAACAAATCTATTTTTCATTTATACCTAGGTAAAAAAGAATCCTAGCGGCTTAACTTAATTGGTTAAATTATTCATTCTTGTTCATATATTAGAATAACTAGTATTAATTATAATTTTGTTTAATATCAATAGTTTTGAGTTTAAATCTTAATTCGGCCTTTTATTAATTAAATTGGATCTAATACCATATATCTTTACAATTTTTGGTTTATTCTGTTCTGTTATTGTTCTGTTCTATTATGTTATGTTTTTTTGTTCTGTTATGTTGTTAAAATTAACGTAATAAAAATAAAATATTATATGTTATATTTTCTATCTTAAATCTTATAAATACTTATTTCTCTTAAATTTCATTATATTTTGGTATACATATTATTTCTAATAAAATTTGCTTTATAATTTGTCTTTTTGTATTCTTAATTATATTTATTAATAATTCGATTAAGTCTAAATATAGTTCAATATTGTCTATTTATTTATAAAAGATTTATTATCAATATTCAGGAGTTTTAGATAAATTAGATTTTTATAATTTTAAATTATTTACCAATAATAAATTCTTTATTACTCTTAATTAAGTCTTTTTATATACTTATTAATTATTTTATTACATATAAATCGTTAAGTTACATAATTTAAAGTTTATAAATAAAACATAAAACTAATCTGTTAATAAGATTTATTACTTTATTATAAGGTCAAATTAAAAATAAATTTAAAAAGAAATATCTATTATTTATTTATTTATTAATAAAAGCTTTGGATAATTCAGATAAAGCCTAATTGTATTTATCTATTTTACATTTTGTTACTATTTATAAGGCATTAAGAACTAAACTATTTTTCATATATAACATTCCTTGATTTAAATTTCTTATAAATCTTCTATTAATTTTATAATACTCAGTAAATCTAGCATTTTATAATAAATGTTTAACAAATACTAAATTTTAAATTTAAACCCTTTATGAACTAAATAGTTATATTTTGGAATTTGAATTATTATTATACGTTTAAAAATTACTTAAATTTATTATTGGTCCAATCTAAAGCAATCTACAATATAAGTGCTTTTAAGTTTTATTTAATTATTTTCATTATCTTCTTAATTAAATCCATTTAAGAAATATTTAGAGTTAACCTTATTTTATATAAGTGCATTAAAACCGCCTTAATTTATATTTTTGGCCTAAATGTATTTCTTATCTCTTTTTATAATGTTAAATATTCTATGTCCATCCTTGGGTTTCGGATAATATCTATTTTTATACCCCTTAAATCATTTGTAAATTTAATCTATTGTTTATAAAATTACTTATTTTGGAAGACTGAGACTGAGATTCCACTATAACTGAATTGGTTTTAAAATTCAAATTAACTTTCATTAAACTTAACTACTTTAACTAGATCTAAATAAATAAATTCATATCCAACATTATAATCTTTTCAAATAAAACATAAACTTCAAATATTATCTTGATTTGCCTTATTAGGTTTAAAAAAAAAATAAAAAAAAACACTTCATTTTGTTAATATAAGTGCTGAACACAAACTATTTAAAACACAAACACCTTTATAATACTTTAAATATAATAATAAATTCTTTAGACCTACTGGCTTAAATTTTCTTATTAAAAAAACAACAAATGCACTAATATACGGAACTAAACTAAAGAAAATTATATTTATAATTTATACTAGATCTAATAATCCTACGTATACTCTCATACCGCAAATTTGTATCCTAGCGTAAAATTGTATTTTATATATATATATTTTAATATATTGCTTTTTCTACTAGCGGATTTGTTTTATTCTAACCTGAAATACATTAATATTTAAATCGTGCTTTAATCTGGAAATACAAAAATCCTACGTATACTAATACCTTACCTACAAATTAAAATTAATTAAACTCCTATTTAATACATAATTTATCTAGATTTAATCTTTAAATTTTAGTATTAATTTTTTTAATAGGTCTAAATAATCTAGAATTCCTTCTAAAAATAGAATTATAAATATAAATCCTACTATAAATCCTACTAGAGCACTAATATAAGTGCAATCCATTCCCAACTTATAATATTTTATAAAGCACTAATATAAATAAAATACATAATAACATAAAACTATAATTTTAAATAATTAAATATAATAAAATCAAATCTAAATCTCTTTAAATTTTTTGTAGGGTTTTAAAATAAAGCTAAATTAATTAATTATCTTTAATTGATATCTTATTTTTTATTAATAAATAATAGATGTATATTCTCTCTATATATTCTCTGCTCTATTTTTAAAATAAAATAGCTATAAATTCTAATATTTGTATAAATGAGAATTCGACTAGTCCCAACTAAATATAAAGCAAATACAACATTAAGCAAAAGATAAAAAACTCTGATTTCTTATAGCCTTTAACAAAATCAATAGACAATATTTATAATACCTTTCAAATATTTTATTTTGTTTTATTTTTAATAATGTATACCAAATAAAGCCATTATAATAATATAAACTTGTAGTTTAACTTTAACTGATATATATATATACCCCGCAGGCTCCTTTATCTAACTTAATATTTTTTATATTTATTTTTGAACAACAACAAAGTCTCTAACTTACCTTTAAATAATATATTAAGAAGAAATAATTTAATAAATAAGAAGAAATAATTTAAGCACTTAAATAATCACTAATTCTTATTTTACGATAGGTTCTTTTGCTATATTTATATAGGATTTTATTAATGCTGGTATATAAATATTAGGAATAATTTTTATTTAGAGGAATGTAAGTACTAAGTATAAATATTAGTGTATGATAAATTTTCTGTCTAATTTATGACTTATGACGATTCTGACTTATGTATGAAAAATGAATAAATTACATCTAGTAAGCCCTACCCTAGGGTTAGATTCAATACGCTTTATGCAAAATGAATAGAAGTCTTAGAATAAAGTCTTTTTTCTTCTTATTATTAAAAGACAATTTTTATCGCCTATTTAGGGCTAAACAAATAACCCAGCAAAACAAAGACTTATCGATTATGTATCTTTTAGTTCTAGTTTTAGTACTTGCGTAGTACGAGCCATAAGATAATGATTAGGCAAGAATTTTAATTTGCTCTGCTCAGATATACTAAGTTTCATAAAATATGAGTTATGTAAAGACCTTCTCTTAAATTTAAAAAATAATTTTAGACTTTTAACTAAGTATAAGTATGAATAAAATATTGCTATTGCTATAATTAATAGGTAATACTTAGGTATTATAAAATTGATAATTTCCAGTCTCCAGTCTCCAGTCTCCAGTTTCCATTTTAATTAAAAAACTTAAATAAATCGATGTACGTATATTATCTTCTATTATTTATTAACTGATTCTATTGACTAATCCCAATATAATAATAAAATTATAGCATGATATAATAAAATCAAAAGTGTTTTTCTGCTTTTTTCTTAGTCTGACTATAAATACTTATAAATCTTGACTTAGACTAATACTAGCCTATTTAAACAAATTATCTAAGGATAAAAAAATTATCTTTAAATTTAAGGCTTTCTAAGAATATTAGACCCCATCTCTCTTATTGATAAATAATTAAAGTCTATTTAAGCTAAATTATAAGCATTATTTTACTATAATATAAATCAGAACAAAAGCTTCTTTTATCTAAATCATATCAATATAAAGTTAAAGATAAAAAATGGCTAAATAAATCATTTAAATCCTATTATGAAATTCTTTAATTAATTCCTTATTTTTTCCCCAGTCCATTTTCCTATATTTATCATTGATTTTTAATATTAAGTACCTAATTCGAATCTTAAACCTTTACTAATGCTGGTATATAAATAAAATAATAAAATAAGAAAAATGCAAATCTTACCAAAAGGTCGTAAGGTAATAAAGCAAAGCAGGGAATATCTATCAATAAAAATTCATAAAGTATAAAACTATGACCTTGACAAATTAAAAAGTTTTTTTATTATTAGCTATTAAAATAAGATTATTCAATACTATCAAACTCTTGGAAATAATTTAATAAAGTAAAGATGACCTGCGGGGGTGGCTTCAAAAAAAAAAGAGTAATTTAACATTTTCTATTATTTAATTAAAATCGATCAAAAGGTAGTATCTTAGTATAGAATTAACTATCATTAATTTAATTAAGTAAACATTTGGTCTTACATTAAAATATCTCACAATAAACATCAACACTAAAATTTAGTAAATTTAGAAGGACTAAAAAGCTAAATTAATAATTGGGTGTTAAGGTAAAAATAACAAAATAATTATATCTACATATAACTAATTTAACGGAAGCTAAAGTTAAAAAATAGTGTTTTTGAGAAAAGTTGAAAATTAAATTTTATTAATCATTTACATTAAAGGTAGAAACATAATTAAAACAAGGTGAAACTCTAAATTAGAAAATATGTTATAAAATCAAAGAAGTTAAGTTATAACTAGTTGAAATATAACTAAAAATTTATTAGTTTATGAAATTAAAACCATATCTTTCTCATTTTCCCTTGCTTATGTTACTACTAAATTATAATTTATAATCAATAACGGTTGTGTTAACAAGGAATTTAAAATTTAAATAAATTAATTAAGATAATAAAATTAATCGGAAACTTATAAAAAACATAAATAAGCATATATAAAATATATACATTTTTCCCTAAATAAGCAAAATAATTTTAACTATAACAATTAAAACATAATTTTTATATACTGTACCAAGTAACAACAAAGATAAAATCAAGATTTTTTATAATTAATAAAATTTACAAAAGTAATAAATTTATTTTAATAAAATAGCACATTTATTCGCAACACATTAAAGTTTTTCATTAAATTCTTATTCGATAAACTGGTGTTTACATTTGAAATGTACTGGAAATTCTTAAATATAATTTTTAATAAAATATTGAAATAGATAAATTATACCGTATAATCTAAATAAATTTCCTTGAGATCCACTAAATTTAATTAAATAATAAGATATTAAATATTTCCTATAGTTATTAAATAAAACTTTAAAAAGCTATATCAGAATTAACTGTCTAATTAACATAATATGCCAGTATCTCGATAGACTTTAATCTATATTTATGTATAAAACCACAAATTATAAAACCAATGGATGGGACTTCGACCCCCGCTTCTCCTTAAATATTAAATTATAATTGGGATGTGTTGGATATTTTGTTTTAGGTAGACGAAGAGTTTTTATTCTTGATACAGGGATTCTAAAGATAAGTACTCTTGGGTTTAGAGAGTTTAATTATTTAGTAATTTTTAATTTTATATATTAACTATTTAAAGTTTATTGAGAACATTATCACAGTTTACCACAATGAAATACATAACACTAGTATTTATACTTTTCTTTAGATATGTTTGTAGTATAATTTACTAAAAGGAGTTTATTTAACTTTATGAGTAAAAACTTTATTATTTAATCTATTTTAGATTTAAAGCACTTATATGTTTACCATCAATTATTAACGGTATTTGATATACTTTATATCATGTTCTATTAACGAACTAATAACTACTTATCTTTATTTGATTAAATATTATGAATTATTATCAGTTATATAATAACTTGTAAATTAAATTAATTTTTTAAATTAAACTATTTAGAGTTACTGATTTAGACACTTATTAAATTGCTATATATATATTATATATTCTTTATTGTATATACACACATAGTATTTCAATTATTGGAATAAGTAGAATTAATCGTTAATTGATCTAACAAAAGTATCGAGAGTTTGCAATATCACTTTATAGAATATAATTATGATTATAATATTATGAAATAATTTCATTTTGAAATCTTAAGCTAAGACATTAAAATATATTTAAACATTTAACATTATCGATTTTATAATAGTGTTTATAGAATATAATGCCTAATACACTATAAGTTGATGAGATCAGTTTATATAAACTATTTGATAACTTTATTTTAAATTGTAATCCGATTTTTACTAAGGTTTGTAAGTATTTATATACTTGTATACACATCAATTTTTAATTGACAGTTAATTTAATTAACTCAGATGTTTATTTACCCTATTATTAATATACTTTAATACAGAGCTCATTGTTCTACCATCACTTTAAACAATAAAATTTATTTAGACATTGTTAATTTATATCAATTGAAGCAAAGTGTTTACTTTAGTACTAGTATAGTTAAAATAAAATTTAGGATAAGTTTATAAAGCTGACACATTGTAAAGTTACAATAACATGGAATAATTTGAATAATTACTAATTAGCTATAGAAAATTATTGAATAGTATTTTTATACTTTCTTAGTTAAATTAGATCCATTTAATGATCCTATCTATGATAGACACTGTGCTTAATTTATGTAAAGAATGATAATATTTAAACAGATAACCAGATTTTAATTCCATTTTAACCTTACACAGATTTTATTCAAGACTTGTCATTAATAGATGTTACATGAAATATTTGGTGTGTTAAATTTAACACAAGTTTTATTTGAATGTATATTTTACAAAAGTTAATAAAGCTTTAGTGTATAATGCGTTACACTTTGTATTGGTTCTTATTAGTGTGAGATATAATAAGTGTGTAGCTTTAGGTAAATTTATAAAAATTATTTTATCATTGATTAACCAACTTTATATTGTATAAATATTTTAGTAAAATTAAATTAGTTGGAATAGGTAGGCCCTCCCATGCTTTCAAACCCCTCCTAATAACAGTACGTGTTACTATCAGCGTACACGGGTCAATCATTTATTCGTGACAAAGACACGGTTTTTATCTGGTCATGGCTCGTTTGACAATGTATTTTGGTTGTTACCTTTTCATTTCCTTTTTCTTTGCATGTGTTATGCTAATGTGGCATAGTTGATGTAAGGGTTTTATGTTTGAAACAGTGTATTTACCACCCTCTTTAACTGGCTTTATGTGATGTAGTTCGATTTTCTCCGTTGTGCAGACTTTCATAGTATATTGGACATAGGTGGTTATGTTTTTTAAGTATAAGTTCTCTAAATTTAGCGTCGAATTGTTTCACTGCCCTTTTATCATAGTATTCCTTGTGTTCTTCAAGGTATGGATTTTTACTAGTTTAAGTAATGGATGGGTTTTAGGTCGAATTTCATATAAGTTTAAAAGCACCACTCGGTTTTCTACATCCATGTTTGCTTTTTCAATTCCTCACACTCATTTGTGTTTGGATGGATTTTTGTTTTTCGGTGTATTTAGATACTGCATCGTTTATCGGTTGATTTGGATGTTTTATCGCTACCCATTGCATCATTTGCCAGACAGAGTGTCCCACTGTGATAAATGTTTGTTGAGAGTGGTAAGATATTCTTAAGTAGTTGGCCCATCCTCGTAGCACTGGATTAAGTTCATAAATAATTTTAGCTATTTCAGTGTTTTCCAGCAATTGTCTTTCGGATTTTGTCCTTTATATTTTTAACTACTTTATTTGCAGGGTTAATTATCAGCAGTGTGGTCAAATTATGTTAAGAATGATAATATTTAAAACAGATATCCAAAATTTAATCCAATTTACCTCTTACATACTTTATCTAAGGTAGGAAGTTAATAGTTTGTTACTTAATATACTTGTGGTGTGATTATTACTAATAAAAATTATATAGGCTACTTATTATATATAAGTATTTCTTTATTTTATCGGTTAAACTACTATAGTCAACTTCCAATATATAAGTATTTTCTTCTAAAAAGTATGAGTAAAAGCCAAGTAACAGAGTTGATTAAGATTCTATTCAAATCAGAGTATAGCTTTAGTTTGAACAACTAGGTCGTAGTCGAATGTGATAAATTATTACTATTTTGATGATCCATTACAGATTTTATCGCGTATTATTATTATTTATTTAAATATAAATGTATTATCATTTAAGCACTCTCTGATTTGATTTTTGTATTTATCACTAATTAAAGCTAACTTTTAGTTTTCTAAAGTTGGTTCTCCAAATTCCAATTTCATTCGATATTGATTCTTGATATCACTCTAGCTTAATAATATTTCTTCCTTTTTGTATTAATTAAGAGAAAAATAAATAATCTATTTTCTATTGGAAGATACTTTATCTTTTAGTTTAAAACTAAATAAAATTAATGATTTTTAGTAGTATAATCACGAAATATTAGTAGTATAATCAATAACTTTAATAATTTACTATAATTAGTAAGAAAATTTTCCACTCTTAATGTGGTTTTTATTCTGCTTATTCTATTCTATTTTATTTTACTTAAAACCTTTTTCTTTTTTTAATTGGTTATAAATTTTATATATAGATTTTTAAAAAGCAACCCTTGGCTTTTTGTTGTTTTTTGTTTTTTACTTTTGTCTTTATCATTTAATATATAGGGATGTTTTTCCAGTTTATCAGGTGTATATCGGCTCATTTAAGATCTTCGAAGGTTAGTTTAAAAATTTGTTTTATTGGTTCGGAGTCGGTCTTACCATTATATAGACGAGACATCACTAATCGCGGTATCGAGTAGTTAACCATTCGGTAAATGGAATTCCTTATTCTATGTATAGTTATCTAGGTATTTCTCCTGTCTTGTCGTATAGTTACATAACATATTCACCCCCTTGTTCTTTTAATTGGTAGGGTTTTAGAATTATATTAGCATCGAACAGTTCACCTCCTTTAAAGATCAAGCTGTAAAATCCGGAGTGATTAGGGGTTTAAATCTATTCCTAAAAATTTTAGTAGAAGGCCATTAAGACCTCTAATTTTAATCCTCAGGCTCGGGATGGAATTCCTAGGCTTCGATTACTCCCATCACCTTTTTATATTTCCATTCTTCGTTTTCTCTTATCCAATTACTTTTGTAAAAATGGCTTTTATTACGGTTTTGCAGTAAGGATAATAACTATTCGGGATTGAAGTGTTTGTTGCTATAAAGTATTCCATCAAATTCTCCGCGTAATGGACTATTGATACTTCTGATGGTAGTTTTTTAAAGCTCGTTTTAATACTATGTTCGTTAAGCCATGGATGCGTATATTTTACTCCCTTAATTGACTTTGTGATACTAACAGTAGGGTCTCACACTTAGTTGGTGTAAGTTTAATGTTACCTTCTCAGGGTAATTCCTGTTCTATGAGATATTTCGTCTTTTTACACATTATTTGGGACTTTATCATGTTAGATCATGTTTAATTCCCAATTCTGGTTGAGTTCGATTTATATCGTCTATTATAGATATTATATCTTCGGGATAGTCTAGGTATTATATAGTTTTCCTTAGGTAGTCCAAATTTATGCTATCAAAATATTTCTTTAGGTCTAATTCATAGATGTATGGGGAATCTAATACTTAAGCATGTATTTGTCAGGTTGTTCCTTTGCCTTTAACGAATCCATGATGACTAGGATGTTCATATACTTGGTTGTACATTTGGACCAGGCCGTTTAAACCTCTTAGAGATAAACTTACCCTCTTGTAGCTACGCTACTACCTTAGTTAAAGTTGTTCATTTGGTTTAGGGATTTCCATTAAAAGGTATGAGTAGATTTGGTTGTTCAGTTTTTATCTGCTCCAGATCATAGCTTTATGCGTCGTAATAGGATTTATTTAAATATGCCATCAGGCAAATAATTAATGGAACTTCAATACCTTGATGCTTCGGCTGTGTATAAGAAATTTTCCTATTAGCCAGAATCTTTGCTAGTTTCCACTCATTAGACTTACGCTTAGTTGTGTTAGTTGACAGTCTATAAATTTAATAATGGGGTGGTTTGTATGCGTTTATTTCGAAAGTTGGATTTTATTTCATTTTTTGTTTTAATCATATTATTTAATAGACAAGGTGATTTCCCGCCAAATTTTATTAACCCTAACTTTATACAATCCGGTAACTTTACGAAAGGGTTATTCATAGTTGGTATGTTAGTCGTTTACGTAGTTCTAATATTTTTTTGTTAGCTCTTATTCGTAGTATTGTACTCTACTTATTATACACTGTTAAACCAGGCCCATACGGTTTAGCTCTTTATCTCTTTATTGAGCAATCAAAATAACTATACCCCGAAGGGTAGATTGAAGCAAGAGTAGTTAATTTTTGCAAGGAGCAACGCCGCTATAAGAGTTTTGCATAGTTTTTTTTCATTTTGTTTTATATCTTATATTACTATTATTATTTTTATATCGTCTTTCTCTTGTTAAATGACGACTTTATTGAAAGAGCACAGAATTTGCTCAATTTCGTTTTTGCAACACAGGCAATTGATTTTCATCCATTATAGGCTTAGGTATTAACCCCTTCACCATAGACCCATCTGTTTAATGGACCCTTGATAAGGGAAAGATGCTTACGTGGTAGCTCGTTAATAGTTTAAAGTTAGGCCTAATTAGTGACATAGGAGATGATCTATTTTTTTCTGTTTCCTGTTTAGTGATTAACTTGCTATAATACTTGTCTTATAGGAACCCTACTTAAAGGATTGCGCTTTTAACTGCCGAGTTATTTTATTATGTTTGTTGATTTAGGCGCTAGCTGCCGTTAGTTGAAAGGCTTATATAGCCATTTAAACCCATCCCTGCTTACCACTTTGGCGAGACTACTGCCATTCCTGTGTTACTTTGGTAGACAGTTTACTAATTTAATTATTAAATAATTTATATGGTTTACTTCCTATTAACTTATTTTTACTCATATTTTCATTCTTGTTTATTATCAGTAGCTTAAGTTTAAAGATATTGTATATTGAGAATATACCGTCTAATTTTTAATAAAAAAGATTTATCTAATACTATTCCTCTTGATATATCTAAAACATTTGTCGCTGATAAATATACATTAACTAAATTAAGTGAAATTAAACAAGACTGTAATTTGGATATAGAAACAATGCATTATGATATAAAAATACAAAGTATCATGAATCTGTATTTATATACAAAATCTTATATATTCATATAAACTATTAGAAGAAAATAATAATAATATTTATAAATTAAATATATAAAATATTAAAATTTTTATTCAAAAATAAACACAAGAATGTTCTATTATAGATACTAAATTAGAAAATTTATCTATGTATATAAATAATGAAAGATGCAGTGTAAATTCAAGTAAAAAAAAGATTTAAATAAGAAATAAAATCAATTGAGATTAATAATTTTTTAAATAAAGAAATAAAAATACAAATACAAAATACTAAAACAAATACTTTAAATAAACTTGAATATTTAAAGAAATAATAAAATAAACTTAAAAAATAAAATCAAAACATTTAACAATAACTTAGAAACATTGACTACTAAATAGTGTAAATCAATTACATGATAAAATTTAAAAATAAGATAAAAGATATAAAATATAATTTACTAACAATAAAAGACAAACACTTTATAATAAAATATTAGGATAGTATCCTCAAAAATGATATAAATTATAGTACTAGTAGTTTTATAAATTACAGAAGTTTAAGTTCTATTCAAACTAATCAGGTTAATATTGATTCAACTACTCATTCTTTACTAAATGTAGAAAAATATTCTATTCCTGAATCTAAAAAACATTCAAAGCTGAAATAATATTTATTAATAATAGTATGAATTTATTCAAATTAAAGAAATAGTATAAATTTTCTTTTTAGTAAAATATTTAAAAAATAATTAAAGATTAAATTTTAATTTTGAAAGAAAAGCAGCTATTATTTAAATAAATGGCACTTATTGATAACCTATAGTATATTGACATCATTTTATAAAATTTAGGTTTTACTTAAATAGCTACAAATAGCAAATGATATTATGTATGATATCTATTCCAAAGAATGGTTAGCAGAAATGGTTATAATAAACAATAATACATATATAAGTTTTATTTATTATTTCTTAATTAATAGCTATTAAAATTAGGTTCTTTCTTTATAGATATATTCTGTATAAAACCTACATATATAGTAGATAGAACATACATAATTAAATTATGAGGATACTGTTAATATACTGATTTAGCTATTTTAGTAATTAATGAAGAATTTTTCAATTTAATACAGACCAATTTTATTTTATCTCCTATTTATTTACCTATGTTATGTGAACCTAATACATGGTCAGAAACAGAATTTGGTGGTAATTTAGAAAATAAATATAGAAAAGATGATATAATAAATTGTTATAAAAATCAACCAATACTAAGGAAAATAAGAATTCTTTATTTAGTGCAATTAATAAATTAAATTCAATTAAATTTAAAATGAGTAGTAAATTACTAAATTATTTAGAAATTGATGGTTTTTATAATTTAGAACATTCATTTAATAATAAATTAAAGGATAAAACTGATAGAAATCAAACTTTTTTATATTTATTGATTTCGAAATCTTATTCTAAATTAAACCAGCCTTTTTATAATAATACTAGCGCAGATTGGAGAGGTAGTGATTTATCTTCAGCTTTAATTCAAATTTGATCAGGAGAATCTATTAATTACCTCAACCTAGTAGACTAAAATTAGTGTAATAATAGGTGCTAGAAAAAATAGACCTTTGTTGCTTGAGCCGGAATAACTTGTTCTTTTACAAGAAGTTTTACACCATCACTAAAAGCTTAAAGTACACCATAATATTTTAATTCTAATTCTAATTCTAATTCTAATTCTAATTCTAATTCTAATTGAATATTGAAATAAGAGCTGAATGACTAAGTGATTAATTACTATTTAACCTATCAACTCAGAATTTAATATTTTCCCCTTCGTGGAAGTAATAGTGACTGAAGCTGTGATCTTAATTATTATTAATAAGAATAAAATGGAACTAAGTTATTACTTCTTACTTAAGCTATGATTTCATTCTTTTTTTAATTAGAATAAGAATAGTAACTCGATAACTAGGCTTTGAGCCTATCATTATTAAAATAAAATAGAACTCTTAACAATTGATAGTAATAATTAAGTATTAATTAATATTTAACTTTAGTTTGAGTTAGAGTTAGAGTTTGTTACTTATGATTAAAGCTAAGATCTCTCTCTTCTACTCCTTAGGTGGAGTATTAAATTAAACTAATCTTATTGTGATAACTAACTACTGAGCCTATCTTATCTACTAATAAAATAAGAAAAAGAATTAGGTGAGAACTAACTACTGAGCCTATCATTATTAGAATATTAAATTAGAAAAAGAACAAGCCTATTCTACTGAAGCGATCATTGATATTTCTGTTAATGAGCAGTTAGTTGTGATGATTTCTGTTATTAGTTAGCAGTTAGTTGTGATGATTTATTAATTAAATTTAACTTTATTAATTACTACTGAAGCTATCATTGTTACTTATGATAATGAATGAATGTTTAATTGAACTTTTCATTGAATACTTCTTATTCAAGCTATCATTTCATTCCTTCTCTCTTAATTAACTATTATTCTTGATTTATTTAATATTATTCTTACTTGATCACTTGATCACTTGTTCACTTGTTCACTTGTTACTTAACCTATCATTTTTTTTATTATTCATTACTTACTTTATTCTTTTCTACTTAAGCTATCATTTCATTCTTAATATTTGATTAACTTCAGCTACTAACTTCTTATTCAAGCCCTGATTATTCTTCATTTAAATCACTTTAACTATTAATATTACTTTAACTTTAACTTTACTAATTACTACTCAAGCTATCAGTCTAATTATTTAATTTGAAATCTACCTATTTAAGCCTTAATCTTTTTTAATTAATATTAAAATTAAAATTTAACTTGAGATAACTTCATTTAATTCTTTAGCTTACTAATTACTACTGAAGCTATCATTTGATTTGATTTGATTTGATTTGATATTACTATTAATTAATTCATTCTTTTTTAATTGAGTACTACTTATTCAAGCCTTCATTACTATTTCTTATTTGTTAAAATTGATTTTTACTGGGTTTCTTTCCTCTCAAGCTATCATCTTTTTCTTTTATTCTTAATTAAATTTCTCATGCTATTCACTGCTTTAGTAGTAAGTTCACTCTTAACAATGCATACATAATTTTTGAAAAACTCAAGGAATGAGTTGGTAGTGATCTCCTCTGTGATTAAATTATTAAGTAACTACTAAAATAATAATAATAACTTGAGCATGATGTTGGCTCTGACACAATACTATTCTGTAACATGACACATGCTAATCATACAACAAACTTGAAATTAATAGTACTCATTAGTGATTCTGACTAAAAGAATTAATCAATTTGTTAGTGGTGAATAAGTGAGGATAAAAAAAGAAATAAGAATCAAAAGTTCAGTTAGATACTGCCATTAGTTTAATACTAAGAGATAATCATTATCGCTTTTGATCACGCTTTTTTCAGTTTAATGGTAGTTGGCCTAGTAAAAGTAAGACCAAGCCGAAGATCTGTAGCTAATGATGAGTAGTCAGAATAGCCACGATGATTATGAGAGAACAGTAAACATAGTAATATGCAGCAGTGGGGAATTTTGCACAATGATCGAAAGATTGATGCAGTTAACAGAAAAGGTGATAATTGAACACTTTAAATATTTTTATATTAAAATCAAGATGAAAAATTATTAAATTAATAGTTCTTTTGAATTAGTCAAGTGAAATTGATATCTAAATTAAAACCTTTTGATCTTTTTTCACTAAGGAGATTTTGGATCTATCAGTTCTAACCAAATTGTGTGCCAGCAGTTGAGGTAAGACACAGGGAGCTAGTATTTGTCATCATGGGCTTAAAGCATCCGCAGGATTACAGTTTGATCTTAAGATCTTTCTTTCTGTTGGAATTGAACGATTATGATTAGGGAACCTCATAAAGTAACGATTATATGTCTTATCTCTGAGGGAACGTTAAAGACTAAGGTATTAATCAAATTTTCAATTAACATTAATGGATGAGAGCTATAGTAGCAAATTGGATTCGCTTCCCAAGTAGTTATAGCTGTAAACGATGAATGCTAATTCCTTCCCATTAAGAAGTGAGATAAGCAAAAGCGAAAAGCATTCCGCCCGAATAGTACGTTCACAAGAATGAAATTCAAAACATTAGACGGTTATAGGTAATAACAGTGAACCTTGTTGTTTATTTTGATAATCCGCAATTCAACTTACCAGGCCTTGTATACTCTTCATTTAGTTAGAATTACAGGTGTTACATCGTTGTTTCCAGTTCGTGTCGTAAGACGTAAGGTTTAGTCTCATTAACGCCTTGACTAATCTTAAAGTTAGTATGACTTTAATTAGGGCTTAAAGAATAATGGAAGCTAAGACAAATCATTATGACCCTAATGGCCTGGGCTAAAGACGTGGCACAAATGCAATACTAATGTCATGCAATATCATAATTTAAATATAAAGCAAAATTGACAAAAACATTGTAAGATATAAGTATTAATCAGTATTTTATCTAACTTCTATGAATTATTAACTGAAACTCGTTAATATGTAATCGGAATTGTTAGTAATCGCGATTGAGGACCTCGCGGTGATTTAAACCCCTATTTCGCACTAATCACTCGTCGCACGCTTAAAAATAATTATGCTGAATCACTATGTGACTTCGCTCAGGGAAATGAATGAATTTGAGTAAGAAATACCTCATTGAGAGACAGATAGTTATTGATTTGTGTTAAGTCGAAATACAGTTACTGTAGGGGAACCTGCACTGGGCTTATGTACTATGTTATTCAATATTCTCATCTCATTTTTCAATTTTTTTATCTAATATTAATAAAAGATAATCATAAAAAGAAGAAAAAGATGATAATTTAATAGGAAAAATCGTTGACTTCAGTTCAATTCTTGGGTGTTCAAATCTCTCTCATCTTGTTATTTGATAATATTACGAGATTAATTACTACTCATGCCTCCGTTCTTAATATTTAAGGTTATCATATCATTATGACTAGATTAATAATTACTCATGCCCTCATTACTTATTATTATGAATTCCAGTTAGAATAGATAGGTTACTATTGAAGCAATGATTCACTTTTAATAATTAAGTTATTATTGAATTCTTACTACTGAAGCCTTCATTATTTAATATTATTAATAATAATTACTTTCAGATCAGATTAATTTCTAATCAAGCCTTAATCCTTCTCTATTAATTCAAATGAAAAAAAAGGAATAATAAGTAGATGATCAATTACTACTTAAGCTATGGTTCCTTTTCATTATTTAATAAAGTTAGACTTGATAGGTTACTACTCTAGCTATCATTTACTTTAATCATTTTAATTTTAATTTTAACTTTAATTATTACTACTGAAGCCTTCATCTTAAATTTGAAATGGAAGTTCAATTTGATAGATTACTATTACTATTAGTTAATTTAATTAGATTTGATAAGTTACTACTGAAACTATCATTGAATATTATTATTCTTTAAATTAAGATAAGATTAATTACTACTTAAGCTATCATTTCATTTCTTTATTATTGACTATTATTACTAACAAGATAACTAACTAGTTAAGCCTTGATTATTTTAATTTTTTTATTTTTAATTAAATATCAGACATGATTAATACCAACTGAAGCTATGATTAACTAATATATTAATGATTAAGAAGAACAGACAAGATTAATACTAACTGAAGCCTTGATTAAAGTAATTGAAATGAATAATACTAATCTAATTAATTAAAGTAAATCATGAGAGAATGATATTAAGACTAGATTCATTACTACTTAAGCTATCATTTTTATTTTAATTTTATCAATTGATCACTAACTATTAAGCCTATCGTTACCTTATTAATAAAATAAGAAACTCGATTAATTATTACTTAAGCCTTCATTTTGATAATAATACTTGATAGTCATTATTACTACTAATATTATTTAATTCTCAAACTATCATTACTTATTATTATTAACTTGATTAATTAATACTGAAGCTTTCATTCACTTAACTTAAATTAGAACGATAATAATAACACTTTGTTAATTACTACTGAAGCGATAGTTACAATAATTAATTAAAATGAGAAACTAAGAACTATTAGTATTAAGACAAGATTAATTTCTACTCAAGCATTCATTCTTTTCGTTTTAACTTTAACTTTAACTTTAACTTATTATTACTTTATTAATTACTACTGAAGCTATCATTTCAATTATTATTATTATAATTAACTACTAGAGTGATCTAAATCAAGCCTTTGGAGGAGATAAGTTACTACTTAAGCTATCAATTATTATTGAAACTAATTTAATTATTAATTCTTACTTGATTAATCATTACTTAAGCTATCATCTTCTCTTATTTTTTAATTATAGACTAGAATACTTACTACTTAAGCTATCAATTTAATTTGAAATTTAATATTTAATATTTAATTATGATAATAATATTTTAATTTTTATTAATAACTAGAGGTGATAAGTTATGATTGAAGCTATCATCTTCTATTTAAAATAATTAAGAACAAAAGGTGAGTTAACTTGATTTCTTACTACTTAAGTTATCAATTCATTTCTTGAATTTCATTAGACTAGATTGATTGCCACTCAAACTATCATTACTTCTTATTCTTAGTTGTTACTTACTTGATTACTTTCTATTCAAGCTCTCATTCTTATTATACTATTAGAGTGATAACTCTCAACTCAACATGCCAGAACTACTATTTAATATCGTGATTAAGTAACTAATGATGATCTTATCATTCCTACCATCGATCGTGATCAATTTCACTTTCTAACACTACTAAAACTATTAAAATATTAAATTGCTATCTCTATTTAATGAAGAAAAAAAATAAGAAAGAAAAGAAAAAGATAAGGTAATCTGATATGGCTCAAAGAAAACAAAACATACTTTTCTCTCTATTTAATAGCTACATCATGGATAGTCCTCAACCATCCTCACTGAATTATTGATACAATTTTGGTTCATTATTAGGCTTAACCATAGTGATTAAAATCTTAACTGGAATATGATTAGCAATGCACTATTCATCTCATATTGATTTAGCATTTAATAGTGTTGAACATATCATGAGAGATGTTAACTTTGGTTGATTCCTGAGATACGCTCACGGTGCGCCTTTCTGTTCATTTGTGTTTACTTGCATATAGCGAAAGCTCTTTATTAGGGTTCTTATCGTTCACCACGGGTTCAATTGTGACTAATCGGTGTAGTGATCTTCATAGCACTAATGGCCACAGCCTTCATGGTTTATACTCTTCCTTATGGTCAAATGAGTCATTGAGGTTCAATTGTAATAACTAACATTTTTTCAGCAATACCGTTCATTGCTAAGGAATTAGTTGAGTTCATTTGAGGTGGGGTTCAGTGTTGGTTATCCTACTATTCAACGCTTCTTTGCTCTTCACTACTTATTACCTTTTGTTCTAGCCGCCCTTACCATTGTGCACTTAATGGCACTTCATTTTCAGGGTTCATCTAACCCTATCGGTTTAACGGCTAATATTGATAGAATAGAAATGCATCCTTACTTCGTATTCAAGGTGCGATCACTGTTTTTTTTTTGTCTATTTAATTGCCTTTTGCTATTTCGTTTTCTTTAATCCTAATGTATTAGGTCATTCTTATAATTATATTGAAGATAATCCTTTACTAACTCCCGCATCAATAGTACCAGAATGATATTTATTACCATTTTATGCAATATTTCGATCAATCCTTTATAAACTTGGAGGTGTAATAGCAATGTTTGGTGCAATTTTAGTTTTATTATCACTTCCTGTGACAGATCGAAGTATAATTCGTGCTAACAGCTTCAAAGCCCTATCAATTGTGCTCTGTTTTCTTATTTGCTTGCAATTTCATCTTACTCGGTCACATTGCTGAGTTGCAGCTTTAAGTTCCCTTTATTAAGTTAGGTCAATTAGCAACTTGTTTCTATTTTAGTTATTTTTAATATTAGTTCCTGTGATCACCTCAGTAGAAAATGTGCTTATTATTGTTGCTGCTCTCAAATCAAGTATTAATTAAGATTCAACTCGACGGTTTGAATAGATAGTAATCTAGTTAAGAATTTAAATTAATAATTTTCCTTTAAAGGAAAGATAGTAACTAACAACTCAAGCTATGATCTAATTTAATTAATTAATAATAAGAAATTAATATGAGAAGAAAAGTACAGACTAGACTACTAATTGTTCAAGCTATCATTTAATTCTTTCCAACCTTAAGTGGAGAATAAGAAGTGAATTAGGTGAAAACTTACTAATCAAGCTATCATTTAGAATAATATGAAAAATAAGAGTCATACCTAATTACTATTAAATTATTAAATTCTATTTAGTTAGTGACTAAAGACTAAAGGACCGGGGTTGAAAAATAATTTAACACCTTTCATTCCCATTAAACATAGTTAATATATTTATTAAAAAAATAAACGAAATAAAATCAAGGAATAATTATAATTAATATTAAAATTAATAAAATTAAATAACATCAAAACTATATTAAACTACCTACATGTATTATATATAATAATTATAATAAAATATTTTACATTAGCTTTCTTTAAAGCAGATCTATTCCAATACATAATATTAACTTATAATAAAAATATATATTATATACATACATAGCTAGACCATATCTAAAAATATCTAACATACAGTAAAATTCAAGTATCACATTAACTAAAATTAGTCTAAATCATAATATAACATTCTTTAACATAACTAATCGTACAAAGGAATAATAAGAATTAGTTAAAAACTGCATTGAATAAAGTTAAATATAATGAGCTACTAATATCAATAATATATGTAAAATATAAATATATAAAATATAACCAATAAATCATTAATAAATTAAAAAAAATTAATAACACTAAATTCAATATTAATTCTATTATAATCAATAAACAACAATAACACATATCCTATCTTAACAAACATATCCTAGTAAACATAATACACCAAACACATGAATAAATACATATAAAATATCTAATTCAAACATCATAAACAATTAAAACAGTATTTTCTAACCTATCCCTTAATATAACATCCTAACAACAATTCAATTATTAAAAAATAATTTAACAATATTCATATCCAACCACTAATAAAAACAATCAATATAAAATATATATAAAATATCAAATATTAAACTATCTATATTACATTAACTACTAAAATAAAGATGTTAACCAACCTTCATCATAAATTATCGGTATACTATAATATAGTTATATAAAACTAATACATTCAATACTACATCATACTATCCTTAATAAAGAATATCTTTAACTCTTTCTTAAAGAAAAAGGTTCAACAATAATAAATTTAGGTATCATCCCCTCAAACAACTATTGCTATTTCTCCTCCCCTTCTCATTATAAAAAAAAGATATAAAAGGTTACCACTTAATAAAAATCCTTCTCACTTAAAAACCTCTCTCTCACAAAAAAAATAAAACTAACAAAAAAAAGAATTAAAAGTTAAGAAATATTTTACATTGTAGTAATATTATTTACATGAGATATATTCTACCAAATTAATTCTATTAATGAGAGTATAGTTTTTATTATAAATAATTTTGATAGATATCGTCTATACTTAGAATACAATTAAGAAATAATTTATATGTATTTTATATTTGTTTAACTTATTCATAAGTAGTTTCATACTTAAACATTAATATGATTATTATTGTTATTCTATATTAGTTATTTTAAAACTTAAAAAAAAGATATCTAAATCTAGTATATAGATTAACCAGTTAGTCCTTTAACAAGTATGCATACTTAACTTTAGTTAAATTAACTACTATTATTTAGTAAATAAAAATATTAACTCATAACTAAATTTTAGTTAAAATGATAATTACATATGTATTAATCAAAATCAAGAATAAAAACAAATTTTTTAAAAAAAATAAGAATATAAAAAGATAAAAATATCATAGAACCTTTCAGTAACATTTAAACTTAATTAGTAGATCTATATTAGATCCGTACAGATAAGATTAATAACAAAATTAAAAATTTAAGATAAATAGTATGAAAACTATATGTAATTAAATACATTAATTATATTAAACATTATTAATAAATAAGAGATATTTATCTCTATACAGAATTCAATAAATAAAAAATATTTTTAATATTAAATTAACATTCATTTGTATTTCTTCTCTTCATCTATTTTAAATTTTCATTAAGCAGATATTTAACTTATCTATTCACATTTCATTTCATTTCCACAGATCATTCACATATCTTTTCATGTTATCTTTAACATTTCTTTTTCTACAATAATAATTTTAGGTATTACAACTAATCTATAAAGATATCAATTAAAGATAAAAAAAATAGGTATTCCACATACACATAAAATAAAACAATTAGTTAAGAATTTATTTTTAAATATAGGGGAGTAATGAAACATTCTTTGTGAACAATAAACTTGACAAGAGAGAGAATATATTAAATATATCTAATTAATTTTAACTCTGATAATTTGATTTTTGATATAATTAGAATGTTGAGATATTATATTTGATTAAGTTATACTATTGAATAGTAATCTAATAAGGGATAGAGAGAAGGAGATTATAGAGATATAGTTATTTATATTTTTTATTTATTTATTTATTATTGATAAGTATCAATGTTTATTTAAATTTTTTTAATTTTTATTTATCATTTGGATCTTTTTTGTTTTTTTTTTTTGCTTATTCTGAGAAATCGATAATTTATAATTATTTTTAATTATTGTTACATAGTAATCTTTTTTATTCCGTAAGTATTTTTACTGTAGATTTGGATCTGATATTTTAGCTTGCTACGATTACTATTCAAGTGAAACAATAACCTTTGATTTGTAATAGGATTCAAGTAGATGATTTTAAACTGAATGTGTACTTCCCTTTTGGTTCCAATAGTAAAATTAATTTAAATAGATATCTATTATTTATAAAGGAGATATAAAGTACTGGAATATAACTAAATTTAAGATTGAATTTAAATGTGGAGAAAATACCAATTATAAATAATGTTTTTAATGCTATATGAAACCTAAAGGTTTTAATTATCTTAATTGTAATAACTTTTAAAGAGTTGGGTGTAATACCTAAATTTAATTTAGTTTTATCGCTATATTTAGCTTTATATCTAATAGATTTATTTCTAATTGATATGAATGTAATATATATGTTTATTGATGTATTAAGAATATGTTGCTTACTGTATCATTTATGATACTTTGATGATTAATTAATTTGATTACTTAATTGTTTAATTGTTTATGATGTTTTTAATTGCCTACTTACTTGTTGAATTATATTCATAATATGATGTAATTTTTATTGCAATGTAAAGATGTTTAACAATATTATCTAGTCATGCTTATTGAAGAAATCATAATAAATATTGATTATATCTTCATTATTAGATATGTTAAAATAATAGTTAATTACTAACTAAATTTAGTATTTTATATAAATATCTTATCTACTATTGTAAACGATGTTTAATGCTTAAAATATGTTTAATAATAGTTATTATTAGTAACTTGATGAATAATTATCTATATATTTAATATAAATATTATCTTATTTAGAAGGGTTACTATTTTTATTATGTATTTATACATACACTCTAAATATCTTTAATTTTAAATATAGTTAAGTTTTTATTTACAATAAAGAAATAGTTTCCAATTAAATATAATTATATTTAAATACTTAATTAACATAAGATATGTAAAGATACTTATCAAAAATATAAAGTATATATACTAAAATTTTAATTAATGACTCTAGTTAAGTTTCAAGTAAGTTGTTTAACTCCAAAAAGATACTGCCTATAGCAAAAAAATTTACATCAAACTACAAATAAATACAAATTATTAGTATGTAAACATTCCAATCTTAAAATTTAAGAAAATTAATCTTAAAACCTTATTGTTTAAGTCAAATATGACTGTTAATTTAACTGATTTATGTTATATAAAATAAGCAAACAAGTAAACTTTCCAAAGAATAAATATATTTCCAATGATTAAAATACACTTTCCATTATTATCTGGATAATTAAGATACTGCTTCAAATTAAAATTAATATATGTTACTTTAACATCAAAGTTAAGAAAGTATTTAACTAAACTTAAAGCATATTATCCAATATTAGATATAGTTAAAGTGTAAGTTAACGATTTATATCGTAGTTTAAAGACTAAATTTTAAGTCTTCTTTTGTATCTTACTACTACCTATCTTAACTATTAATTTAAAATTATAATTACTATTTGATTTATTCTTTAAAATACCTCTCTCAGGATAAATTTATCTAATTATGTTAGATTTAAGCTACAATCACATCAATTCAAATAATATATAAATGTATAATAAACACTATTTAGTAGTAAAAGTCAAAATCAATCTTAAATAGGTTATCTAAATATATCTAATATTCTCTTGTACTGGACTTATTCAAAGTGTTTTTATAAAAAAAACAATGTTAATTTTAACTAAAAAAACTTATTCTTATAGTATGCTGTTTCTTAACAAAACTATATTTTAGATTAAAGTTAATCTGTATTATGACTTAGATGTAAGTTAAAATAATATATTTATATAGATATGCAATTCCTACCTTACAAATAGATTCTGTATTTTACAATAAAATTAATTTAAATATTTAATTAAATAATTTCCCTATCCCATTACATACTATAAATAAGTAAGTTTAACTAGTTTAACTAAGAAGTTTCAACAGTTACAAAAAATCCATTATGTACCTCCTAAGTACTAATCAAAAATATTAATTTAATTAAAAATAGTAAAGAACAACCTCCGGTAAACTAAAGTTTAGTTATTCAGACTTTTTTCTAAAAAGGTATATAAATATATGAAAATATTCTTAGTATAATCAATCATACTTAAAAAAATCTAAAAAAAAGAGTTATAGTTTACTTTTTAAATTATTAATTATCATAGCAAGGGACACTCTCCACCTTATCTTAAACATGTAAGATATAATATAATATATTTATATAAATTTTATATTTTCTTATTTGTGCCTTTCCATTCCTTTTTCCCATCAATAAAAAATATTTTTAATAAAGTTTAAAACTCAATTATTTCTTACCTAATTAATATCTTATATTTGATATATTTATACTTAAGTACTTAAAAACTTTTTTATTTGGTTATTGCTAATACATATTTTGGTTTATCATACTCAAATCATTATTAATATTTATATTAATTCCTAGTAATACTAATCTTAATTAGGGTTAACAATTAAATTAAAGCTAACTACCTATATATAGATACCCTTAAACAGGAGCAATGCTAACTTTTTTAGATGATTAAAAATAATCAGATTTATTAGAGCTTGTAAGTAATCATATATTGATTTTTCTGTCTTATTTACTTATGCTTTACTATTGATGGATGGCTAAATCTTTGTTTTATCACATTTTTTATCTTTACTTAATTTTACCTTACTAATTTTAACCATAAACACCAAATTTTAAGGCCTTACTTGTTTTTTTTTACTAATTTAACTTGAAAAGTTCAACAAGCCTTGAGTATGGCTATCTAATCATTAAATAAAATTATAGAAATAATAATATTTTTATTTTAATTTATACAAATGTATTACTATACAATTATTAGTATATACATACTTACTTTATTTATCTAACTTAGTTTATACTTTATAAAGCTATTTGACGTATTAAACTTTTTTAGTAATTTAATAAATAATTTGATTAATTATTGAAAATTTAAGATAAACAAGATTGCTAATGGGATAACTTTACTTTAATTAAGATAACCAATACCCGTACTTTTAAGTAAACTAGGATAAAGTTTTTAGACATATTCATATATTTTAAGAATTATTTTTAATTGATTTTACTTGCCTTCAGATTTAAACCATTCTATAACTTAAAAAGAAGTTAATACATATTTTAATTTTTTATAGTTTTATTACTTAATAGTAGACTTTTTCTAATAAATTTATTAAATTAATATTAGTATCATATTTTACATGTGACTTATAAGCACCAAAGATGCGAATTTAGTATAGCAAATTAAGTGGGTGTAATAAATATTTTTTATTCTATTTTATAATAATATAGTTTTAATTACTTCGCATAATGGTTTTCTTTCTTAACATGCTATTTGGCACTAATCTACATAGTATCTAATTATAATAATTAACTTTAATAATAATTAAATTATTTAGATTTTTATTAACCGCAATATATTTGCTTTCCTTCAATACTTTCCTTAGCTTAGATCTATTTTGATATGACTTATACGTTATACATATTTAGAACATTTAAAGACTTAACTTATTATACTAGGAATATTCATTCCAAAATACTTAATTTATAATTTATATATGCTTAAACTTCCCATTGTTTTAAATACTAACTAAGTATATATTAATTAGGTATTATTGACTAATACATATTCAATTGACTAACTAGAATTTTCTAAAAACAATTAAGTTCCGTAATAGGAACATAGCTATGCTGTAGCATATTTGTAAATAGGTAAAAATACCAATTATGAGGTATTATTGATAATAATAAATTGATTTTATTCTAGTATTATTACTAATGATAGTATTAACATAACACTTTATTCATTAAACTGATATTTTTCATTATCTAACAATTACGCACATATACCTTATGATTAAATTTAATCTTAGTCTAACTTTAATTAAATCACATTGATACCTTGTTATCTTAAATTGAAACCTTATATACTATTTAGTATATTTTATATATCTTAACTATTATTAAACATATAGCCTATATTAGATAGAAATACATAAACAGAATACTTCTTATTTGATAACATAAACTGATTATCTTTGTAGCAGATACCTTATAAACTAAAATGTCCATATACTTAAATATTAGTATTTATCTAAAAATAAATTAACTATACTTGTATTATACATAAGTATTTAACCTACATATATATATTTAATTATACATAATTCTTTACTATAACTCTATATAGATCTAATAAATTGACTAAAAAGTTTTTTCTTCCAGTTTTTAGTTTGCAAAGAAAGCAAGTAAGATTTTATTTGTAATTTACTTAAAACATTTAATATAAGTAATTAAGTGAGATATTATTTTAACTAATTAATTTGTGACTTTTGTTTGAAATTGGTCTTGCTTACTGTTTGATTTTGTTAACTCTACTTACGTTGAAATTGTGTTATTTTACTATTTTGTTTAATTTAGCTGACTTTGTGGCTAATTTTAGATTTACTTAATTTAAGGTTTTTTATACTTTCAATGTATATTTTTAGTTACTATTTTTATATTTGTAAATTAGAAATATCTATCTTAACTTAGGTTCATAATTTAGATAATTATTTTATAACTTTAGCTTTTAATTTTGTTGTATTTTACTTTAAATTGTAAGCCTGTTATATCATTTTAATGTGAATAATTAGTACATTTAGTACCTTTTATTTTTAATTTTAAATTTAGTATTTTTTATTGTGATTTTTACTTAGATTATTTTTGTCAGTATATTTTATATAATATTCATGTAAATTTTTTATTTTGTAGCATGTTAATAGAATATTATTTGTTATAGTATCTTGTATTAAGATATAATTATTTTTAATTAACGCCCTTCCGTTAGCTTTGCCATCTGAGTGTGGTGTGCAGTACTAATAATATAAAGGGAAAAAGTAAAACAATATAGTATGACTAAATTAAACAATAAATTAGTAATGTTAAACTGAGTATATTACTATACTTAAATTTACAACCTATAAAGAAGTAGTATTCTTCTTATTTCTAATAATCTCTAAGACTTAATATGCTTTCATTACTTAATCTTTCATGATTGTAACTACCCTACTATGCTTTTAAACTAAACAATAGGTACATTATTGAATCATCCAGCAACTGTCCTTTTGTAGTAATTAGAGGATCTCTGTTGATTATAAATATCCACTTAAGATAGTATACATACTGACTCCAATATATAATATATAATTATTTCTAATTAATTTGAACTATATCATATCTTAAGAATATTAAGATGGAAACGGTATAATTTTCTATTATTTAATAAATCCTGCTGAAATCTAAACTGATGTTAGTAATAATTAAATTAGTTAGTTTAGCTCTAAGGATGAGCCAGCATATAGTTTCCTTACGAGGCAAGTATAGAATAAAATGTAATAGGATAAACAATATAGGCTCGATAGTCAGCTTCTCATGTTTATTAAATCCACGTGGTATTGAAGCCAATTTCGATAGGTAGATCACATACATGATTTTCCCCGATCATAACTGTACAATCAAGATTAAGTGCATACAGCTCAAGCAATAGAATCTAATTATAAAACCTATAAATAAGTTAGCACTCTATAAATAAATATATATTAAACTATAAAGTAAGAATGAATTACCACTCTATATGTATATCAATACAATAAACCATTAGCTTTTTATTTTATCTTTTACCTTTTATTCGTATAAACCATTACATTAAAATATAATTTATAAGTTTAACCCTATTAATATAGAATAGGCCTATAAAAGGCTTACTAGTATTCAGCTATAATACTTTAATGATTCTATTAGTTTTCTTGTTTTATCTCACTGGAATAATGACCTCTATCTATCTTAGTGAGTAAAAAATAGAGTATCCACAATTTATTTAATGTATTAACGGAACAAAAAGTAGAAATGACAATAAATTTAAGCGGTAATGAAAGTTAAAACACAAGATTAGCAGATGTTAACCATAAGAATCTAGCCTAGCAATTAAAATTAATCACATTGTCTCTAAAGCTTTACACAATTCCGCTACCAGTAATGCATATTTAGATAGGGTCAATTTAAGATGTTTATTCCTTATTTTTGATGATATAGTCTTATCTTGTTATACAAGTTATTTATTTTATGAGTATAGCTAAATTTACTATTGTTTTAATTTAATTTATAACCTGAAAATACTTAATATTATTTAATTTGATTAGGTATAGAATACTTAAATTATAATCTTTGGTAATGAATATATACGTCTATTAGCTAATGAATAGTATACCAAATTTTAATTACTATTTAATTAGTGAGATGCGAAAAATTAAAAAAGTAGAAAAATAAAGGAAAGTAACAGTATAGTAAAGGGAAAAATATCAAAATATAAAATATTATACAAAACTCTGTATATATCAACTATAGCTACATATCTTCGTAGGAGATACTACGCTGCTGATTCTTAACCTTTTTTTATTATTATAATAATATTAATTAACTAAATATAGTCGTTAGGAGATAAAGAGTGGAAGTTTATTCCAAAAATGTAAAAAGTTTTTAAATTAAACTAGTCAAAGATGAAGTAAGAATGGAAAGGGATTAATCCTAATATTGATTTTAATTTAAAGTTAAAATATAACATAGCAAGTACGATGTAAACAAGGAGGGTTTTCCAATTTATTAATTTCAAATTAAACTGTTCATTTTACCCTTTTTTTTAATTAACCTCTAACTCTAATAAAGATTATCCTAAATAGATTATTTACTTGTATGCAAAGAAAATCTTTGTAATTCCTTAAATAATAACTTTAGATGATAAAAATATCACAATTTATATAAATTTATATAAACCCTTTGAATAACTCCTTTACGCGATATAAAATATCGTAATTTTATCTCCTAATTAACTACTTGAATAATTAATATATTATAAAAATATTATTAATACTAATTAAACAATTAGATAAAAATAGGAAAGATAATAGGTCTTTTTAAAATAAAATTAAATAATTAATTTAGTTAGATAAGAATAACATAGTGGTATATTACAGATAGCGTTAAGAATTTAAATTAATTAACAATAAAATGTATTTTTAATAGTTAAACTAGAAACTAGTGGGATAATAATCTTATATAATATATTTATATAAACTATTAGTATATAGGGTAACTAAGAATTCTTAGGTTAAATTTTATTACCAATATATAATCATTTGTAAGCTAAGGTTCTACCATATCTTATACACTTAAAATCGCCATATCTTAATACATGCTAACTTATAGTTAAGTTTTTAATTCATATCTTATACCTATTGCCTATCATTATTTTCATGTTTAACTACTTTTGTTAAAAAAAAAGTTTATCATTATTAACTTTAATTATATTTTATTTCTTGATTTGTAATATTTTTTATTCTAGTTAGGATTTAGATGTAATTTTACTACTTAACTTTAAAGTTAAAGACATTGATCCTCAGTACAACATCATGATTATATGAAAATATATTAATCAAAATTGATTTTATAGTTTAGATAAGGATCCTAGAATATTTGTATATTTAATATAATTACTATTTTCTATTAACTTTATATCACCTATTTAATTGGATATGCATTATTGATATTAATCATACATGAGATATTAATTTGAAGAAGAGGTATGTATAACTTTATACAAAGTTTGATATTTATTTTGACTACTACGATTACTTTGATAGTTCATTATACTTAACAGCACATTCTATTTAGTTTAAATTTTAGTAGAAGTTAGAGTTTTCTTTTAATTTTATTCCGTAAATTAATGACTTTCTTTTCAAATTTAAATGGGTTTTGATATTGCTATAATTTATTATAAATTGTTCCTTTATTTTATTTTGTTTATTTGACTAAATTTGTTCATTGAGCTGTAAGAACTTAAAGCAATTTTGGATTTTACTTTATTTTAAATATTGACTGATTTTAGTATCAACTTACATTTTACATCAGGGTAAGACTTTCCATTTTTATAAAAATTTATTTAACTTTATACTTATTTTACTGCTTTTTATTAATTTATTGTTTATTAATCCTAATTTTAATTTATTTATTTATTATATTTAATATATTTAATATATTTAGTGTTGCATTAGACTAATTTATTTATTGAAAAACTTTAGCATATTTTATATAGAGTTTAAAGTTGTTTAGTATTCTTGCTATTTTATATGATGTTTGATATTTTTAATTATATTGTTAAGTTTTACACTTATCTTTCTGTGATAAATTTTTAGTTTTTAAGTAATTAAGTATTTAACTAATTAAGTAATTATATAATAATGTAATATTGTATTAAACTAAGGCTTTTATTAAATTGAATATTATTCATTAATTTGTTTAAAAGTTTATCCTAATTCCAATAGCAAATATTCCTAGATACTATTTTCTTTATACCTTAAATTTGATATAATCCTATATGATGTTTTCTTCTTTGAATGTCTAATATGTTGATGTCTACTTTTGATTGTATACAAATAAATTAATTACTATAAAAATAAAATGAGATAATAATAAGTTTTATTCTAATACTTAATTCAATTAAACTCCTTTTTAATATAAATTATATATATAGTATATTTAAATTATCTCTTATATTAAAGTATTACTAAATTAATTATATCTTAATACAGAATACTATAATAACTAAGCTTCTATTAACGGAGTACAAAAATACATGAATATTGTATCTTAAACAAAATATGGGAAGTAATTAATAAAACCAATATTAAATAATTTTATTTATATAAACACCCTTAATTTCAGCATTAAACTAATAAACTAACTAAATAAATAAATTACAATCACTCAATATGGAATAACTTGTTAATAAATACCAAATTCGTAAAATGATAACAAAATCGATGATCAACACACAATAATCATATTATTAAGTAAATGAATATAAAATTGATGAATTATTTACGGTAAATTTAGATATAAAGTTTTAAAGAGAAAAAATAAAAACTAACAAACTAAGCACCACAAAAATCTTCAAAAAGAAAAATCTTTAGAAATTTGAATTTAGACTATCTTCTAAAAGTGATATAATTTTAAGAATGTATGAGATTTTCTATTTAAGTGGGTTTTGAGTTTTACCTTCTGTTAACAATGTGGAATAGATTTTTAAAGGTTACTAAAAAGTTTATGAAAAATTTGATCGAACTTTTACTATTTTAGTTACCCTTTAGCCACTAAGTACTGTTACTTTTTATATAAAATTTTTATTGAAGCGTTTTAACGAATTTTTATAATTTTTACTTTTGTATCTTTTTTATTTTAGCTTGTTGCTTTTAGCATTGGTTATTTTAAGGTATTTTATATAGTTTTTGGTTAAATTGAGTCAAAATTTTTGTCTATCTTATCGATCAATTACTTTGAATCATTTAAAATATGTGTAAAAGTACAAGAAAAATAATCAAAAGTGATTTAATTTATACGTAAAATGTAACTGAGATAATAGTAAAACTATAAATAAAAATTTACCCCAAGTTTATATTAACTAATTTAACCCGCACTAATAAATAAAATAAACATAAAAATAATTAATTACTCCTTAATTTGGACACTTAGTTAACGAAATAGTAAAAACATGAAAAATTAAAAATAAAAAATAAATTTAAATTTATTCTATTAAGCGCGCACTGTTTTAAGTAAAGTTTTTATTAAAATAATAAATTATATAAGAATACATAGTTTAGTTTATTAGAGGAAAAAATTTTAGATTTTAAAAGTATTTTAGTTAGTAATTTAGAAGTAGAAATCTTTATATAAAAGTATTTCATTTAGTGAACAGAAGTTTTAATTAAAACTATAAAAGGTTCTCAGTTATTGAATTAATTAGAATATTTTAAATTAAAAAGTAAACAAAGTAGACGCTTCGCCACCATTTAATATCCGGCTAATATTTTACTTTAATAAATTAAAGGCTAACTTAATCTGCGCACCATTGTAATCTACATGTACTAATTATATTTATCTAATTTAATAAATAGTATTAAACTGTACCTTATAGTTACCAATTAATATGAATTTTATATAAATTTTATAAAAATGTGATTTTGTATCACTATAGCTAGCTAGTAATATTTAATTTAATTTTTGTATAGTTAATATTAACTTGTGTCTCATAGGATTTTAGACTGATAAATATTTAAATTAATAGCTAAAATTATATGTATTACTATAGTTACCAAGTAGTAATTAATTTTAAGAATTTTTATTAATAGATAATATTAACTTGCGTCTACTTTAATCTCCTAGTAGAAAAATATTTATATAATTTTATTTTATATATTATTAATTTGTATCTACTTTAGTTACCAAGTATTAATAACTATTTAATTTTTATTGTAAATAATATTAATTTGCATCTCCCATTAATACCAAGTAATAGTTTGATGAATTAAATCATATTAACATGTGTCTCCTTTAACACCAATTAAAATTTAAATTAATATAATAGTTAATAAATAGTATTAACTCGTGTCACCTTTAATAACAACTTATAATTAATATATTTTAATAATATTAACTTGTGTATACTGTGATTTCCAAGTAAAATTTAAAGAAATAGATAGTATTATTTTGTGTCTCAGATTATTCCCAAGTATATAATATATTTAATTGTTACAATAATGTAACCTGCGATTCTCCTTTAATATCAGGATACTATTTTATTTAAATAAAATTAAATTTAAAATCAAAAAGTAAATACAAATCATGATAACTCTATTAAAAATAGAATTGAAAATAAAAGGTGTTATTATAAGAAGCCTAATAGACTGAGATTTTTATCTAATCTTGATAATTTATCATAAACCCTAAAGTCTCAAATTAAATTATCATAATAAGAATTTATTTTCTAGTTTTTAAAAAACTAATAAAACTTAACTACTTATAAATAAAAATACAAACTAAAAATAACACCAAAATAAAATTTACAAAATTAAAGAATACTAAAAATTAACCAAAAGTTAAAAAGGTGAGCATAAAATATTAAACAAAACTAAAATCAAGATTTCTAAATAAAATTTTGCTTTATAACTTACCCTTAAAATAAATAAAAATAAATAAAAGAAAATCAAATTTATTTAGAGAATCACAGTGGCATAAAGAATTCCGAAGATATCCAAAATAACTGTGGCATGTATACTCAATAAAAATAAGAGAATCCCTAATAAAAATAAAAATTGTACTAAAATTATAATAAATGCTCGAAAGTCTCGGTTTACATGAATTTTCATGTGCTAAAAATAACAAAAAAACATTATAAAAAACTAAAAGAGTGTTGGATAT
>Ga0153959_1000228_pt1 | contig 33733 bp, 33 predicted proteins | sample TSFL043MetaG_FD_104685 | JGI IMG/M metagenome (GOLD analysis project Ga0153959, IMG submission 104685) | Attine ant fungus gardens microbial communities from Florida, USA - TSFL043 MetaG | ecosystem: Host-associated > Fungi > Mycelium > Unclassified | place: USA: Florida, Wekiwa Springs...
GCCTTCCACTTGTCTCCCTCCTTTATCCTCACATTGTTATAGTCCCATTGGAGGTCCATTTTAGTAAATACTCTTTTATTGCCCATAGAGTCTACTAGGTCTGTAATCAATGGCAGAGGGTAGTTATTCTTGATTGTTTACTTATTGAGCCTCCTATAATCCATAACCATGTGCTTTCCTCCATCTTTCTTACCCACAAAGAACACTAGCAACGTCTGGGGCAATTTAGAAGGTCTGATGTATCCCTTTCTTAAATGCTTGTCAACAAATTTCTGTACCTCTTCCCTTTTGTTTTTAGAGAGAGAATACACTCTTGCTTTGCTTGCCTTGAAATCATCATTGAGATCTATCACATGATCCCATACCTTTCTAACCAGCATTCTTTCTAACTCCACTTTCCCAAACACCTTTAACCACTCATGGAACCTCTTGGGTACCATTTCCTCTACCTTCTTATGATCTACTTCTATCTCCTCCTCTTTTTCCCAGTCTTCCTTCTCATCCACAGCCCATCGTACAATTTTCTTCTTGTCCTCTCTGATCTCTTTCTTTCCTTTTATTCTTACTGTCTTTTCACATAGTGGTGGACATCTCATCATCCTCACTTCCTCTTTCTCCCAGTCTATCTCAGGGTTGTGGGCCGCCAGCCATAGCATGCCCAGAATCACATCTGTCTTTCCCAATTCACAAACATCCATCCGTACTCTTTCCACATGTCCTTTGTAGAACATATTCACTTCCACTTCATGTGTTATTGCATCTCCACTGTTACCGGTGCCATCTACGTTTCTCACTTGTAAAGGTTGATCTAATTTAATCAACCTGTATCCTCCCTTTTGAGCTAAGCTTTTGCTCATGAACATCTCTGTTGCTCCACTATCTAACAATGCTTTCACTGTTCTCCCTTCATGAGTATCTACTTTCTCTATTCCCACATTCATCCATACTTCTCTCAGAGGCTTAAATGTTTGCCTCACTTCTCTTGCTTCCACCTTTTGTACTGCCTTCTGATTGACAGTTTCTGCCACTCTTCTTGGATCAGTGATTCTAGCCCTCCCCTTCTGGGCCCTAGGCACTGTCCATTCCACTTTTCCACCCCAATTCCACTACAGTGTTTTCTTTCCTGTCCTACAAGGTGGACAGAAAATTTCTCCTCTTTCATTTCTTTTCACTTTCTCCCCTACCACTGTGTCTTTACCTCCACATGTGCTGCATTTTATCCTTTCTGCTCTTCTGCTCTCCACTTCTCTGTCTCTCTAGTTCCATGCTTCCTTACAGCTTCTGTACCATATGTTGCACAACTACACCTTCTCCAGGAACTCCTGTCCCTGATTTTCCTCAGTCTTTGTCCCCTTATAATTATACTCTCTATACTCTACAAATGTTACCACTTCTCTGGGTATTGTCCACCCTTCCATACATATTGCCGCTCCTCTTAGAGGTAGCCCTCTTACCCTGCTATGCTCCTTCACCTTCTCCCACACCTTCTGCAGTGGTGCCACTTTCTCTTGTTTTCTCTTCTTTATATTCAGACACTCCCATTTCTTGTGTCCCTTCTCTTCATACCCAAAACACTTCACCATTTCTTCAACTTTCTCTTGCCTCCTCACCTCTCATACTCCACACTGCATTATTCTGCTCCTTAGCACTTCAAATCTATTGCCCACCACCGTCCTCTTCTTCTGTTCTTCTCCATTCCTGCACTTCCAGGCGAGGTGCCTGAACCTCCCACACCTCCTACAAATTCTTCCCTCTCTCCCTTTTAGTTCTGCCCTTAATTGGGTGAGGGCACGCCTTTCATTGAGCATGTCACTCATGAGTTTGTTGTATTAGTCTAGAGACATTGTATTATGTTCTGGATGGGTGAAATGGTTTGTTAAAAAAAAAAAAGGATCTGTATTTCTTGAGGGTGACTCGTTGTCTTTTTCAGAGGGCTCACAGTATGTCTGCTGGGGCACACAGATCTTCTCCCAGCCAGGTGCCTACTGCCTTACTGACTACTGCCCTAATAGTACTTTGGCTATCACCCCATGGAGGAGATCCCTACACTAATTGCCTTCTTAAGAATACAGCGATATTCCTCTGCATAGACTGATCACAATGGACCAGTAGCACAAAGTTGATAAAATGAAGAAGTGTACACGTATACTAACAAGCACCACTCAATTGCAAGGTTAGGTCTTAGATATGATACCTGAGTATGGTACCATACTGCCACCATTAGTCCCTAACTGACTAATAAGTCCCCTTAAGCTTAGGGCCTAGCTATCAGGAAGTTGGGAGTGATCTGAGTTGATCACCCACCCAGGGAGCAATGAGAGTTAAGTTTGCTTGGAACCAAGGCAGTTAGGAGCTGGATATGAGAAACGAGTTCTAGTGTAAGGATCTTAGTTGTGGTTGAGTAACCTTAACCTTAATCCTACTCTAAATCAAAGTTGACAAAGAGAACTCATTAGAGTCCTCACTAAATTGTGTGCGATACTTATACAAGTCCAATTATTTGTACATGTTTACTGATCCAATGTAATTACCTAATTAAATGAAAAAGAAAAGAAAAGAAAAATAAATAATGACTTAGGGGAATTTAGCGGTTTATGTCAATAATAGTATATTAGCTGAACATAATATGGGAAAATAGTCTACATACTATGATGAAAAAGGAAATAAAGAAAATAAAGACAAGCAGGTGAACTGATCTGAGATCTTGGAATGATGGCATATTATCTTGGGAGTTAGTGCCCCAGATGTTGTAGTTCCATCCAACAGTATCATACAAAAGTTGAATAACTGTCATTATACTTACATACTGACTACATTCTATTGTTTTGTGTTCTCTTGCCAACAGAATTTGTATCATACAAGAGATGAGAGATTATTATTGTACTTATGTAGTGACTACATCCTATTGTCTTGCATTCTTTTACTAACACAACCTACTACTTTGATAGACTGTTGAAGAAAGGAAGTGTAGTGGACTGACTTCAACACATACTTAATACCATTCAGAATTAGTAGAGGGATCAAGCCAAGCCAGGCCAGAGGCCCAGATGAAAACCTTGTATAAGTCTAAAGGGTTGTTATTTTAACAAAAAACAGCTGTCAAGTAATGCTCAAGACTCATGTTTATATCATGCTTATTCAATACTTAAGAGGGAAGATGGAGCAGCAAGAACACCTTAGACTTATCTTCATGGTCAGATCAGTGGAGTGTATTTAGGTTGTTTGTACATTATTCTTATCCAGATTATGCCCCACGATCGCGCATTTTCATGACCAGTTGAACATTTCTGCGTACCTATGAAGCATTAGGTTGAGAACTTGGATAATGATATCAGAACACACACTTCGTTCGCAAAACTTTTTCTCCAACGCTCGCTTGCAAGCCTCCGGCGTTTAACCCCTTTCTTTTCATGCCGCTCAGTCGACCGTAGCTCAGACCTAACCTTGTTACGAGAAAGGATCCCATCGAGTACTCTCAGTGAGTCGCCAAGATTCTTCGTTACAGAAACAGTGCGACCTTGACGAACTCATAAAAAGCAGAAGCTGGACAGCAGACAGAACTACTATACCGGAGTAAGAGTTCAACTGGGCTTGACTTGTAATGCTGGCCATTGCATGTTGAGCCTTTTCAGACCATTGGGACTCTTCGCCACGTTCAACTTCAGTCTTGTCTGGGATATCTGGCACAGTCGAGATAGAAGACATAGGAGAGTGATGGGTGCTTGGGAAAGGGAGGAAGGAATTTTTGAGGGTACTAACAAGACGGCAGGTAGACACAATGCGAGAGAATGTCAATGACGACATTTGCGAAAAGTACACGGCGGTCAGAAATAACGCACTTGAGTCACGTGTCAACAGCTGCTTTGCACGATTTTTAGCACGATCTATGTCTACTATGGCTTCTGATGTCCTCGCAGAGGAAATGGAGGTGTGTCGTATTATTCGTATGTGAGATTGAGTTGATAAATCATCAGGTCCTGGGGGCTATATATCCCACAGAGCTTACAAGTTTGTATCACGGAATCAATTTGCGACTATGTTGCTGAGATACATGCAAAGAGCTCTCCGACTCTGACGTCCAGATTGACGCAGAACCAGAAGAGTTAGAGGACGGAGTAGAAATTCGTGCGTCAAATCCGCTATATCTACGTCAGTGTCCTTATTACGAGCCAGCCAAGATTAGTTTGAAAGTGCACTATACCGATGATTACCCTCAGACAATACCGGAACTTTCCTTGGAACCAATTGAGACGTATTTCACAGATGGAGAAATTGACGAACTCATTTGCGAATTGCAAAATGTCGTATGTTTGAATGTAGTTTTTATACTATCAGCGGCTGATTTGTTCAAGGGTAGAGAAAATATCGGAATGGCTATGACATTTACCCTTGTTTCCCATCTTCGGGAACACTTATCACGACTCCTTCGGACACGAATGGAAACGCAGAAGAAAGAAGAACAAGAAAAGGAACGTCTAGAACTTGAAGTATGTACTGTTTGGGTATCTATTCTTGGAAACAGGCAGTTACAATGATTATTTACCAGGCAGAAGCAGCGCGCACATGCGGCATGCCAGTGACACCAGTAACATTTTTGGCTTGGAGGACCAGATACAATGAGAAAATGGCACAAAAGAAAGCCATGGAAGACGAGGAAAAATTCAGAGCTTTGACACCTAAGGAACGCGAGGAATACAAGAAGCATGCAACGAGACTCAGTGGTATGACTAACATATACAAGATGAACTTATAACCCATGGAACATTTTTTGTAGGCCGACAACTATTCGAACATAACAGACATCTCGAAGAAGGGAGTTTGATGGAAGAAGGTATTGGTATCGTCTCTGTCGATGCTAGCCAGTATGAAAGAACAAGAGACGAAGAACAAGAAAATGAAAGTATTATATTTAGTGATAGTGATTAACCAATTTATCAAATGCATCATTGCGAGTCTATATCGTACTAGTATTCCTCTCTGTGATATCACAGGCCCTGCAAGATGTTGGGCTCGCCAGTGTTCCCCTCGATGATGATATCTTCTATTGCCTTGCAACCGAGTCGAGATTGACCTTCTTCTCTCAACCAGCCATCATTGTCTATAAATATCCGGCCTCCCTTGGCAATTGAGTTGTGAACGACATCATCCCCCATTAATTTTAACCATTCAAGGACCGATTGATTTGTCCATCGATCTACATTACCCGCACTTCCAGCCTGAAACCAGCCGAGATGTCCACCTCCTCGGGTAAGTACCATCACCACGAATGGGTTATCACCAACATCGTCTGGCATGCGACGAACGATCGGGTCATCTTCAGCGTTAATGGCTAGGTACGGTACGCGTATATCTGCCACAATGTTGTCGGTAGACATATATTTATAGTATTCGTGAGAGGACGGGAAAGGAAAGGCAGGAGGCGGGCCACCAGCAACCGCGGTGAAGACGTTGTCAAATTGTTCAATCGTAGGGTTCTTAAGAGCCATGGCTTTATCCGCAGCCTGGCTCACATAGTGACCTGAATAAGCTGAAAACCCCTTATGATGACGTTTGAGGAGTTTTTGAAGATTACTGCCCATTCCTTTTGAATATAGATGTTTCCCAAGATAGGTGCTCTCTAATCTGCAATAACGAGAATTAAGCGACAGTAATGGGTTTGAGTCAATTGTACCTACCTTGCATTATTATCTTCCAGGTTCCAAGGCTAAAACTCGGGAATCAGTATATACAACGAATAAAAAATTCGGATCTAGTCATACACAAGCTAAGGCGCATGCCGCATGAAACCGAGCATTCTCTTGTTCCTCACCGAGATAACGCGTCAGTACATTAGAACCAAGTGAGAATCCAAGGGCCAGAAGTGGCGCTTTCGGGTACTGATTCGCGATGAAAAGCAACGCGTTCCGCGTATCGTCTGTATGTCCAGCAGAATAAAAACGTGGGCTTGTGACAGGTACCCCAGCACCTATAACAAATCAGAAGTCAAAAAAAACATCGTCAGAATTCATGATCGGATAGGCGGAGGACACACATCCTCGGAAATTAATCACAACTGCCCGATACCCCAGGCCTCCCTTTTCCTTGGATAGAATGGCTCGACTAAGAATGGCTCGAACGTATGCTTCATATGATCCTTAACGTTAAACGTTACGATGCGTTAATTCAAACTCGTTTCTCAAATTCCGTCAAGGACTCACCTCCAGTCAATCCATGCTGGACGACGATGACAGGGGTACTGTCCATCAGGTATGGGTTGCTTCTCTCATCTATAGGAGCAAAGTCGAGGCCACTTTCAAGAATTGACACAGGGCAACATATCAGATTATGACAAACTTACAGAGTACCACCATCAGCTAGCTGCAGATATGTTCTATCTCGCTTGGTCATTGGTTTGCAGTCGAAGATGTCAGAAGCACATACCGTTTATATGATACTTGATCATCCTTAGAGAAATCCCCGAGGACGCAGTAAATGGTCTGAAGGTGGCCGCTGGATGAATATTCCTTCAATCGAATGGTTAATGTAGCTAGGGCTGGAGTACAAACTTGAAAAGCCACCAGAGTGGCCTGAAATCCTTAAGCACACTGGAAACTCTAGTTTCCACTAGCTGTCGAAGATGCTGTTGCTCTACACTGCTAACGTCATCTCCCTTGCGCACCACGAGCATGCTTGGCTTTGAAGAAAATATGATGGTAGAGGAACTCGAAGAGTATTTACCGCTGGCAACAGAGAGAAAGGCTGCCATCATGCCTAATCCATAAAATCCGCAGCTGAGAGCAGAAGTCATGTTAGGAATCAAAATATCCTAATAATGCAGATAACCCTCGAAAGAGGATGCCAGTGGTCAAACCTTCTCACGCTCTTACCACCCCAGATTTAGTTGAAGCGTGGACGATATTGTTTTTTTTTTCTACTTCTGGTAGTCAATTCTTTCTTCTGGCAGAATTTTCCATTTCTGAAACACTTTATCATGATCATTTCTTTCATGTTTCATGTCTCATGTCTCACTTAGAAAAAGGTATACTTTTACGTCTGACACTTAGACGTGTCCTACCGCTAATATTGGGCTACAGCTCCTATGTAGCAGTCTTGTTCCACTCGATAGGCCTAAGCACTCGCTATCCACTGATAATGATCCGACATGATGGCCGAATTTCTGCCGGTACCCAAAGGTCGGGGACCTTAAGGTTACCTCAAACAAAAAGTACTATTCGTTGTCAGGAAACGTCGGTCACGTGTGATAAATTATAGGTGCCACCCGAATCATTATTGTTCCAAGATAGGCAGCAGTTGCGTTCACCTTTGTCTTCGGTGCATAGTATTGTTCAAGCGTGCACCACGCTTGGGTACATAATGAACTTGATTTTCCAAAGTTACCAACATCTACTCGCCGCATCCTCATCAACGAACGTCCGCAAACATGCCTCGTCCAGGCCTTCATCAATATGTCACCAACACTACACTTCCTCACATACGAGGCACTGCGGGCATGCCCCTAATGCCCCTTCCTGGTAATAGGAATAGCCGAAATTGCTTAACAGTCAGGTCTGAAGCATGGAGACGCCTAGAAATCATATATCAGATTGATGCTCCTGATTTCGCTCGAAAAGTCATTAGCTGTGAGTATGAATCAAAGCATTTTGCGAAAAGACCACATGCTCACCTTATGGCCGGTGCAAGGGGCGTCATTAAACATCCGTAACGTAGCTTTTGAACACAGAAATGCACGATCTACTGAAGCCATGTCGCTCGGTACCCGTAGGCGGGATGGCCATTCCGATAGAATAAATTATCCCATCGATACGATTGATCAGTGCGTGTGTGAAGTGGCTTTCTTATGGCCATTGTCATTCATTTTTTGGACAGGCTTGCAGCACTTTTAGATATGCTACCCTTGAAATCAGCTCAGAGGCTGCTACATATTCTCTTTCCCGATACACGGCAATGGAAATTCAAACAACAAGAAGGCTTTGATGTTGACCGCAAAATTTTTGGTTACTTCACATGGACAAAGACCCAACGGTATGATACAGGTTCACAAAACGCGGTTGTCCTAGCGTATCAACCCCCCTGGATCTTGAGTCAGACTGATTTTGAGGATTTTATCAAATGTGGTTCGGTGGGTATGTTATCCTCTTACAAGGACAAATACTGAAATCTTCAGCTTCCTCCACACGTGCCTCCGGGGCGTCTATATCCTAGTGACCTTCAGAGTAAACATAAAATTTGGGCCAAGGTGAGCATATCTGTCAATGAGTTGTATCCAACTCATCCTGGTCAGCTTTGGGACACATGTGTCAAACATAACACAATGTGGTTTGTGATTACATCTTGGAACATTTGGGTATTCGGTTGTTTCTCTAATGGTGAGTGCTATACCGCTTCTAGCTATTCTGAATGTTGACTCGTGACAAGGTTGGTGTTCAGGAATGATATCTGACGTCTGGAATTTGGATGAACATACACCTAACATCCTCGAGTGTCTGACCTACTGGATAGCCTCCGCTATGGGGTGCTCAGGTACCTATCAGAGACCCAAGGTGGGTTGTATTGACTCCAGTAACCCCAGGCACATCAATAGGCCTGCTCAGCTTTCCGACGTCGCTTACCAGGGCCATGGCGTCTTCTTGGCGCTATCAAAGATCTCAGCTTGACTGATTACAGGCTATACGTAGGTTCCTGCGCCACTGAATGCACCACAGATTGAAACCCTACTTCCCATTGTCCAGGCCGATATCGCTGCACTAATAGTCTCGGGATTCAATTGGGAGGGAAAGAGCTGGGGTATGCTATACAATGATTTAGAACCAATATTCTACATGCTGATTGGGTCGAAGATGCAGGCACGTCTGCTCATCTGACCTCACTGCCAACTATTTTATCCCATCAAGGTATATAGCGGCACCTACTGAGAAGGATTTATGTCGATCGGTTAATTTCATTCTGGAATGTCGTGAATCGATCAAGGATACTGGAGAGGATTTCGATGGCACAGCTTGGAGATTTGACAGAAGTGTACCTGTGGTGGAACCATATGGTAAATGGTTGATTTGTATTTCACTGGGCCCTCAAGCCTTCGTCGCAGAGGTACAACCGCCGTGAGAAGGGTTGGGTGTTCTGCTACTCTCGAATAATTCTCGTGCACCAACTTCGTTGGATGTTATTTGTGCCATCATGGAAAACGAATCATATAATCCACGAGAGAGAGAGGATGTTGGTGGAACAACCTATGTGTGCACGAAACTGCTATCAGGTGTCCAATTCATACCATGAACATGGACGTACTGCGATGATGTTCGATATGTATGGATAGGAATCTACATCTTGTGCATTGTAGAAATCGAGAAGTATCACGAGAACGACTGTTTGGAGGATATAGTTAGAGCAAGAAGCACAAACAGAGTTTACCAATACCAGCAATAGATGTTAATTCATCCTCAGTAAGCCGGAAATGTTCTATTGCAAACCTTGTTGCATCAGGAGATGGAGGTTTGTGAGTGGGAGGGGTTGGCAAGGACATCGAAGGAGCAGTGGCAGAAATTCGAGCGTCTAAGGAGGGCGAATTAGGTCCATCATGGACTCGTTGAGCGAGAACGTAACAGGCAGCTGCTATGATTTTCGGAGAGAAAAAGACACAAAGTGGTGTACGGTATCTGTACTCAATCTATGAAGACGTTAATTGCGTGGTTTGCTTTCAAGACTCACGAATCGTGTGCAATGCTCCATGCGTACTCTTGCATTATGTCATCCAGTGAAGCAGCGTTGAAAATATCAACCAAATGTGAATGAGGATTCTCAATAACAAAATCAAAGCAAATTGCCTCCAGGAGTACTTCTTCTATGAAGAGAATAGTTGCCTGACATTGCTCAACCTCCTAAAAAAAAAGAACCAATTCACGATAATCAAGCGATTGTTACGGTTCAACGAACTTTACCATCAGCGGGAATGTTGTTGACATCTGTGCTGTGTACCTTCGCTTGGCATATCCTCGCTACATCTCTAAGTTTTCGGCCGCATTCTTCCGTTTTTGTGGCCAAAAAAATGCAAGTGGCAGCAACGTCCTTCTAAGATGGTGAGCTAGGTATTTTGAGCGGTGAGGATTGATGTACTTGACGGTGAAAGTCATTCATGGAGTATCTCATATAGAAGCGATGAAACCAAGTTGCTGCTGTGCACATGGCTGAAGTAGGTCTGAGGAAAGCGTCAGACGATGATGGCTGAAACTGCAAAACTGACAATGCCAAGGATGAACCCAACCGAAAGAGAAACTCGATACCTCTCGCTCTATCATAGAGTTCTCTTGGTCTTGGAGAAGCGGAAGGCGTCAATGCAAGAGCCGACAAGGGGAAATACCACTGCGTGTTGGCTCCCATGGTAGAGTGCAACATGACTGCCATGCCTCAATTGGATAACGTAATGCGAGTCAATCATCCAATTTACTCATCTAACCACTTGGGATATCTTCTTCTGGTGACAATCCCAGGGCTGGTTCCATGAGGACAGTCAATTTTCTTTCGATTCTGGTCCTTTCAAACCGCCCTCCGATTCCAGTCATATTCTCCGACTGCACCAACTCCGCGGTACTTCTATACATACCTCCAATCTGATATTAGCAGCTTAATTTCAATCCAACATCTCAGGTTCACTTATCAAGTATGTGGAAGCCTATTTCAATGTCTTTCCTATACTCAAAATGACATCGTGAAGCTCGAAGGCTACGTCACAAAGTTTCTAATTTTGAGCCTTCTGAACAGTGCGACAGGTTCTCGACCCAAGTCACGAGATAGAGAGAAGATCCTAGTCTCCTGGAATGCTATTGCCTTACTTTGGTCTTGCTCCAGGAATACCCCTTGAGCATTATAATTGTGCATGATGCAGGCATGCACCAGATGCACCAGATGCACCAACGATTAGTTGGCGTAGTTCTACGTGTCTGGTACCCTTTGGTGACAGTTAAGAAGTCCGGTCTGATTCCTTGGCCGACCAGCGGACATGGAAATCCCGGTTATTCGTATCCGGTCAGTCGTATGATCAGTGCCATTCCTAGGCTGCATAATTCATAGCGAACGGGGATAGGTTCACTGGAAAACAGATTCCTTCTGCGATTCACACCTCATGTACCTCGTGGACAAGGAGCTTTTATTCATGGGTTTTCACAATCCATGGTATTTTGGGATATTCTTCACAAACAATTCAATAGTCTCCTTATCCATTATTCTCATAGGTCTCAACACGGTGGTTGTTTTCCCACCTTTCCGAATACTCAGAGCTTCTGTTCATTGCGTCATCATGTCCCTCAGGGCCTTGCATCTCCTTGTCGCAGTTCATGCATTGGCGGCACATCTCGGACAAAGTCCTTGATGCGTGATGTCTACCGATATAAGTGACTTCCAAGAATTATCATCATCAAGGGAGCTTACCATATTGCTCTGGAAATTGACGACTGGGAATTCAGGATCGAGGTGAGGGGATCCATTTGCGTTCAATTTGCAGGGAAGCTCACTATTGCCAACAGGTCGAGGTACAACTGGGCCCACATTGTGGAGGGTGATTCGGACTGAATTTACAGAAACGGTTCCCGCACTCGACCTGAAAAGTGCACCTTAGAACAGAGAGAGATCTCGTCAGTTCAACGAATTACCAGTTCATCGGGCTATTCAGGTGTCATCTACTAGTGGTATAGAAAGAGCTAAATCTGACATACCACAGCCGTAGAGTGTCCACACTCAGCATATAGATGTCTCACTCTGTTAAGTCATTTTAGACGTTCCTTCATATGCTCAGTTCCCACTCACTGTCGCCAGCGGCACATCATCAGAAGATAGATTGTCTGGGTGGGAAGAAGGAATGAAGCTAGCCATTCACTGGATGGTTTTCGGTTTTATACTGTTGGAATTCTCGAAACTTGCTCGGATGTGGCCGAGTTCTGTCAGGCGAACCAATTGAATTTTGATTGACCGTACCAGGCTACAAACATTTTCTCGAGGTGTATCACGATGCTCGCCATATCGGCTTCTTGTAATTCTGAGCCTCAGGACTGATCCAGCTGTATATAGTGAAATTTCTGGAAGCTGTACTTTGAAACATAAGATAAGAATCCCAAAACCTGACCCTGTAGCCCTCGGAAACGGACTATGACACCATTCTCTGGATATGGTGCGTCGTAGACGTCACCACAGTAAGTGAATTCCAATCGAATTTCTCAGTGCTGCTGATGGAAGGCATACTTCGATAAGATGGTATATCTACATGGATCATAGACCACCATAATGGCTATTGCACTCAATATCATGACGTGGAAGACATGAGACATTAATACTCGCACATGCGGAAGTTGTCTATTATTCAGAAAGAAAGATCCTCGGACAACAACCGTAATCACCTAGCAAAAGCCTGCAGTCAGGTTCAGTGCTAATTCGGTAAATCGACCTGCATATAGAACAGCAAAGGAGCACAAACGAATACATTTCTCACCCAGCAAACATGCCGACAAGATACTGACTAACACCTTCTGGTGTGAGACTACCTACGTCAGAGAATACTAGGGAGATCAAGTCCGGCCTTAAATGAATGTCAGTGGACTGAAGGAACACTTCAGAGTCAAAATACCTCGTATAATCAACGTTGGGATTATTTTCACATATGTGTTCCTGTGTAATTCTTACGGGGGAGTCCGTAGTAGAGACGCTGAAGTTCTTCTGGTTGTCATCAACGGAAGGTGTAGTAATCAAATCATCTGTAGCAGAAGCTTGCACAAATGAGAGTATATTGGAGTTGTGGCTCGGCAGATCGTATTGTGATAAAGGAAAGAGGCGATGGAACTTATAGCTACAGTGAACGAAATCAGGTCGTGGTTACAATGTGATAGAATCACCCACCTTTCTGCCAGGGCATAAAACGGTTTCTTGGCGGCTTTTGCAATGATCGCTATCTGGTTGCTGCCTACTGCGTTTATGAGCCCTCCACTTTCTACCACAGCTTCCGAGCCGACGAGAACAAAATCGACTTTGTCCATGACATATGCTACGGCCGCGTCCAATATCACAGAACATGGTATACCGGCTGCAATTAACGCCTCAGCTGTCTTGATTCTGAACAACTTGTTAATGCATGCTCGAAAGAACCGAAGAGACGCACCCAAGTCCTCGAGGGCGTGCTTCGGTCACAAAGACTATGGGGTAAGATACGATAAGAAGACAAAAAAAGCTAGTATTCCATCAGGGAAAACAGACCAGATATTCTTTTGCACTTGTGAGCTAGAAGCAAGGTTTGCATGACCACCCTGGAGTGAGAATGTGTCAAAATCTATGATATCAATTTTAGCAAACGCATTTGATTGATCATAGTAGCACCCACAACTGAGCCATCTTTGATGAATCCAACAGCCAAATCGGCTATCTTTTGGCGATAGGTCAAAGCCTCCGCAACATATTGTTGGCCTTGCCGAATGAGTTCTCTCTTAAGATCCAGAAAATTCTGGCCTCTCAATTAGATGGCCGGCCTGTAGAAATAGATTTGAAAACGCACAACAGAGTTATGTGGGAACAAGGTCACAAAGGTAATGAATAACTTGCAACCTGCATTAGGACTGATAGGGTTTGGGGTCCGACATTTCAATACTTCTGCCCCATCATTGAGGGCTTTTACCAGCTCAAACATAGTGTCAGCTAGAAGAAGATGAGCTTGGAGTTCCAGTTGTATAGCGAGTCGTTTACCGTTGGAGTTTTCGATAACCTCGGTGAGGGTCAGTATCGCAGCAAGGGGTGGAGACATCTTTGAGGATATCAGAAACAACTATAGGTATCCCCGTAGTAGATACACGCCTGGTCATCCTTCAAGATGTGCTGAAAGGTACCATAGATGTTAAAATTGATATCATCTGTGTGACCTGCTTGAGAGATCGGTTGTGAAGGCGTCATAGTTGTTATTGGGTAATAGATCTTGACACTCTGATCTGTTTATAGAACGATGATGAAACTTGATGGGTGGGAAGTCTCAAAAACGAATTGTGCACATGATTGAGTCATCCTCTGTTGCAGCTAGCAGCTAGCGGATCATGTAACTAACCATCATAATTGACGCCAGCAAGACATATGGAGGCAGTTTCTTCTTTTTCCAAAATCAAAATTTGATAACACAGTGCTTAAGTGCAGTCTGTGGTAGTGTAGAAAGTTTTCAAATGGGAGTAGACATGTAGGAGAATTTAGTAAACAGTAGGTGACTCAGGCATCTTTGGGTAGTGTAGACAACTGAGGTAGGCTAATTTCATACTCACAGTGCATACCTCACAAAAGTCTACAAACAGAATAAAACATGAATGCTGAAGATAGTTGCCACACACCTGGAATCCACATTCCAGGCTCAACTATTACAGATCAGATTGGTACACTAGACAACAAGGGACATTTGTAGCTCAAAAAACTGTCTTTGTCATGGAGTGCATCTGAAATAATAGTGTTAGAGCAGAATATGCTCAAAACTGTGAATTCTGGAGCTTGTTTATGAGTATGCCATCAAGAAAACCACCAGTTCAAGGTGTTGAACCATCAAGTCTAGAGTTCATTGACAATAGAGTATGTCATAAAATTTATCTAGCCATCACTCTATGAATACTTAATTGTTTTTGATAATGAAGGTGTTGGAATTTGGATCTCATATGAGCCTGCGTGATTCTCTTTTATTTCTATTAGACAATGGCTCAGACGTTATAGTAAAGCATAGACGGCTGTATTTACCTATCAGACAATGGCTACTAGAGTATAATATGAGTTAACTGCTAAGGACTATGTTGAGAAGATCATACCTCAGACGTCGTAGTAAAGCATAGACGGCTGAGGTGTAATGAAAAGACAATTGCTATATATATAGACATCCTCTCTATGCTTTGGGTAATTGTTCAGGTGCTTTTGGAGTATCTGAAATAATGATAGTGATAATGATGGATAGAGTGGAGCTGTAAGAATGTATGGTTGTATCAGTCCATATCAACAATTTCATATTTCTATTGTTCTAAGTGAGTATATAAGTAGTGTACTTAATTTGTATTTGCTATCCATTTGTACCCTTCTCTGATTGTATTTCAACAGAAGGCCTTCTGGATAACATGCAAAATGTCTTGAAGTACTCAAAACTCACTAAGATATCAGGTTATCAGTATAGTACCAGACACTAATCTACTAATATCTTGGAAATCACTGAATGTAAACATTCACTTTTATCTATATCTAAAAGCTCTCTTCAATATGCTTCTAATGGCCATAAATAGAACATAAGGTAATAAGATTCTATGGAAATGCAAGGCTCTTAATGTTTGGACATAATACTAATCTATAGTAAGAGATAAAACTATTCAAATATTTTCATTAAGTTCAATAAAATACAGATATCTCTTGAACCAGTATAGGTATTATAAGAGTTCAGTCCTTGGTGAGTGACCTTAGACTCAACTCTACTCTAAGTCAAAGTTAATAAAGAAAGCTTGTTAGAGTCTTCGCTAATTTATATACACTACTTATACAAGTCCAATTATTTGTTCTTATTTACTGATCCAACAATATTACATAATTAAAATAATATAAATATAAATATTGACTTAAAAAAATTGAGTAATTCATGATACTATTATGAATTGCCCAATTCTCTCTAAGTTGATATTTATTTTTAATTTTATTTAATTATGTAATATCATTGGATCAGTAAATAAGGACAAACAATTGGACTTGTATAAGTAGTATACACAATTTAGCAAGGACTCTAACGAGTTTTCTTTGTCAATTCTGACTTAGAGTAGAGTTAAGCCTGAGATCACTCACCAAAAGACTGAACTCTTACAGATACCACTCTCCTCTCAAGGGTCTTTGTCCTAAGGACTTTTATATAATTTGTCATATGAGTCTCTTAGATTACCCATATTATTTTCTTCATTCTTTAAATCTTCTAGATATCTTCTATCTTCTTTGATTCTTTATTGATTTTCCTTATCTTCTTCTTTGTTTTACTCTTCTATTATTCTTCTCTTATATTCGTTCTTTTTTTTTTTACTTTTTTCAGGAATAAGTTCCTGTTGTATTTTGAGAATGGATTTTTCTTCTATCATTTTCAGTTCTCCTCCATTTGTTTCCAATACTCTCTATCATACTTCTTATTTCTCCAATCATGGAGCAACTTTGCTATATATTTTCTAGGTAGTTTTCTACTAAATACCTTTCTGTAATAAAATGGCAGGCAAGCTAGAGAATCTACAGTGGCAGAACATTTTATTTCTTTTTCATTTTCATTTATTATGTAATAGTTTGAAGTGTGTGAGATACTATAACTCAAAAGAGATCCGCAAGATAATTCAAGTAGATAAATACTGGTAAATATATATTTGTGTATAAGTAGCTAGGTCAATTAGCGAGGACTTTAACAAGTTCTCTTTGTCAACTCTGACTTAGAGTGTGGTCTTAAGCTAACTTAGCTAATGATCACTACACTAGAACTCATTAACACATCTAGAGCACCAATCGTCTCAATCTATACTCTGTTACAAACTTCATTTGGCCATATCTCCACAAATAATTGCACAATTCCCATGGTCTAAGATGCGTCTAAACGCCCTTAAGAAGACCTTTCAAAAGATGCCCAAAACATGTCAAAGCAATCAGTACTCATTGAGATATCAGTTAATCAGTGCTGGACACTGATTAGCAGATATCTCAGGAACTGCCAAACATGAATGTTTGCTTCCATGTGCACATGGAAGCTCTCTTCAATATGCTTCTGATGATTATAAATAGACCTTAGGGCAATAAGATCCTGTGGAGATACAAGGATCTCAAGGTTTGGCATGACATTGATCTATTACTCATAGATGTACATTAATCCTTGAACACAAACAAGGACTGCCCCTTTTATGATTAAGTTATTGCTATTCTGGACACAAAAGGACCACCAAATGTAGAACAATAGGCAGTAGAACATGTGATGCTCTGTCCAGATGCATAGACCATCTATTCATATATATAAGGCTTCATAGTCTGAGGATTAGACCTCAGACTTAACAACATCTTTTGTTGCTTATTCTACCTTGCTTGAGAACCAAGAACTCTTCAATCACAAACTCAGTAAGTAACTATTTGTGATACACTCACTCTTACTCTTACACACTCGACCCTTGACCAGTGATCAACTCTGATCACTAGTCACCTCCATACATAGCTGGATCACAGGCTTAAGTGGACTGACTGGGAAGTTTAGACCCTGGAGGTGGATGACTGGGACCATACCTGGGCCCCAGTGTAGACCAGACCTTACAACTAGGTGGGCTTAGTGGTTACTTATAAACTTTTTGCTTTATCAGTCTTGTGCTACTGGTCCATTGTGACTAGTACACGCAAAGGAACATTGCTGCATTCTTAAGAAGATGATTAGAAAAGAGATCTTCTCTGAGAAGTGATAGTGTAACCCTAGTATTAGGGCAGTAGCTAGTAAGGCAGTAGGAACCTGGCTAGGTGAAGATTTGCACCCCAGCAGACGTAAGTAGTTGGTAAAATAGTTAGCCAAAGAAACATTGGTCAGTAAAACCTGCAAAAAATACACTTTTCCTACACAACCAAAATTTTCACCCTTCCTTAGACACAACACCATGTCTTTGGAAGCATACAATCAAACTATGAGCAATGTGCTCAAACAAAGGCAAGCACTTACCAAACTGAAATGGGAGATAGAAGAAAGAGAGGAATGCAGATGTTAGAACTGCAGATTGTTTGACCACTTGGCTAAAAACTATAGAAATAGGAAAGGAAAGGAAGAGGAGAAGATGAAGAAGATAAGCAATAGATTTGAAGCATTAACAAGCAGGGTAATGCAATGTGGAGTAAGGGAAGTAAGATGACAGAAAGTAGTAGAAGAAAAAAGGTAATGTTTCAAGTATGAGGAGGAAGGGCATAAGAAATAAGAGTGTCCAAAAGAAAACAGGAAGAGGAGAGAAGAAGCACTACCACCACAAGCAGTATGGAAGAAAGTGAAGGAACACAGTGGAGCGAGGGGACTACCCCCAAGGGGAGCAGTGGTGTGTATGGAGGGATGGACGACATCTAGGGAAGTGGTAACATTTGTGGAGTGTAGAAAATGTGAGTACAAAGAGTATAGAGGATGTGAGTACAAAGGGATAAAGACTTAGGAAAACAGAGGGCAGAGTTTCCTGAGTAAAGAGCAGAGATATAACATGTAATGTGAAAGATGTAAAAAGGTGTGGAATTGGAGAGACAGAGAAGCAGAATGTGGAAGAGTAAAAAGAGTAAGGTGTAGCACTTGTGGAGGTAAAGATGTGGTGACAGGAGGAAAGGTAGAGAGAAATGAGAAGGAAAAAGTGTTCTGTCTACCCTATAGGACAGGCAAGAAAGTTCCATGGTGGAACTGGGGGAAAAAGGTGGAACAATCAGTGCCTAAGGCCCAGAAAGGGAGGGTTGGAATCACTGATCCAAAGAAAGAAGTTAGAAGGACCTTGAAGGGTCTACAAGAAGTGTGGATGCAAATAGGAGTAGAGAGAATTGACACTCATGAAAGAATCTCAGTAAAGGTGTTGTTAGATAGTAGAGCCACAGGACTCTTCATAAGTAAGAAGTGTGCAGAAAGGGGGGGCTTCAAGTTAATGAAACTTGAAAAGCCAATAGTGGTAAAGAATGTGAATGGTACAGGAAACAATGGAGGTGTAATTCTGCATGAGGTAGAAGTAAACTTGTACTTCAAGGGGTATGTAGAAAGAGTAAGAATGGATGTGTGCAATCTAGGAAAGATAGAAGTGATATTGGGGATGCCTTGGCTATAGGCACATAACCCAGAAATAGATTGGGAGAAAGGGGAAGTAAAGATGATGAGATGTTCACCCATATGTGGATGATATGTGGGCAAGAAGGAAATGGGCCCAGAAATTAAGAAAAGAAGAAAAGGGAAGAAAGAGATTCAAGGGGATGAAATCAAAAAAATTAGGTGGGCAGCAGATGAGAAGAAAGATTGGGGAAGAGAGGAGGAGATAGAGTTAGACCATAGGAAGGTTGAGGCGATGGTACCTTAAAAGTTCCACAAGTGGCTAAAGGTGTTTGGAAAAGTGGAGTCGGAGAGAATACTGACAAAGAAGATATGGGATCATGTTACCAATCTTAAGGAGGAGTTCAAGGCTAGTAAAGCATGAGTGTATCCACTCTCTAGGAACAAGAGGAAGAAGGTTCAACAATTCATTCAGGACCACCTAAGAAAAGGGTACATAAGGCCTTCAAAATCACCACAGACTTCTCCAGTTTTCTTTGTAGGAAAGAAAAATGGTGGAAAGCATATGGTCATGGACTATTGTAAACTCAACAAGCAGACAGTGAAAAATAACTACCCATTGTCATTGATTACTGACTTTGTAGATGCAATGGAAAACAAGAAACTGTTTACTAAGATGGATTTACAATGGGGTTACAATAATGTATATATTAAGAAAGGTGATGAGTAGAAGGTAGCCTTCACTACACATATGGGGTCATTCAAACCAGTGGTGATGTTCTTTGGAATAACAAACTTGCCAGCAATATTTCAGAGGATGATGAATGAGATTATAAGGGATCTCATAAATGAAGAGAAGGTGGCAGTCTTTGTGGATGACGTACTAGTAGGCACAGAAGGAGAGGAAGGACATAATGAAATTGTGGTAGAAGTGTTAAGGCAATTAGAGGAGAACAACTTGTACATAAAACCAGAAAAGTGTTTATGAAAAACAAATAAAGTAAACTTTCTGGGAGTAGTAATGGATCAGGGGGAAATTGAGATGGAGGAGGATAAAGTGGTAGAAGTGTTGAACTGGCCAATACCAAAGACAGTCAGAGATGTCAGAAAATTCTTGGGACTCGCCAATTATTATAGGTGATTTATTAAGAACTTTGCAGCACTCACAAAACTCTTGAATATGTTGACAAGAAAGGATGAGAAGTGGAGGTGGGAGGAAGCCTAGTAGAAGGCATTCAAACAGTTAAAAGGGATCTTCATAACCAAACTATTGTTGGTAGCAGTGGATTTAGACAAGGAGTTTAGAATTGAGGCAGATGCCTCCAACTTTGCAACAGGAGGCATACTATCCATTAAGTGCAAAGACAACAAATGGAGACCAGTAGCTTATATTTCCAAATCTCTAGATGAAACAGAATGTAATTATGAGATTTACAATAAGGAGATGTTAGCAGTAATTCAATGTCTGGAGGCCTAGAGGCACTTCCTAGAAGGTACTAAGGAGAAGTTTGAGATTTGGTTGGACCATAAAAATCTAGAGTACTTTATAAGTAATCAAAGTTAAATAGATGACAAGCTAGATGGGCACTCTATTTATCTAGATTCAACTTTGTTTTAAAACATATACCAAGGAATAGGATAGGAAAGGCAAATGACCTAAGTAGAAGACTAGACTGGGAGGTGAGAGTGGAAAAGGATAATGAGGAACAGACGCTAGTAAAGAAGGAATAGTTGGAAGCCAGAGTGGCACAAGTATTGGAAGTGGTAATCAAAGGAGTAGACATCCTGGATAGAATGAAAAAGAGTGAGGTAAAAGACAACAAGGTTGTCAAAGCAGTGGAGAAAATGAAACAAGCAAGAGTAAAAGTTTTATGAGATGAAGAATAGAGGGAGTATAAGAGATTGATGTTGAAAGAAAAGAAGGTATATGTGCCCAAAGATGAAAAGTTAAGGGCAGAAATTATCAGGCTACATCATAACACGTCTGTAGGAGAGCATGGAGGATAGTGGAAGACAATGGAGTTGGTAACAAGGAACTTTTGGTGGCCAGGAGTAAGCAGGGAGGTGAAGCAGTATGTGGAAGGATATAATGCATGCCAATGAAATAAAAATTGTATATAAGCACCTGCTAGCAAATTAATGCCAAACTCAATACCAGAGAAACCATGGAGTTATATATCAGCTGATTTCATTATGAAGTTACCATTAGCACAAGGATATGACTTGATTCTAGTAGTAGTAGATAGGCTGACAAAGATGGCTCATTTTATACCTATTATGAAGAAGACAACAGCAGAGAGACTAGTTAGATTATTTAGAGATAACATTTGGAAGTTATATGGCTTGCCAGAAAGCATTATTTCCAATAGAGGGCTGCAATTTGCAGCAGGAGTGATGAGAGAGTTGAATGCAATGCTGGAGATCGATAGTAAATTATCAACGGCGTTCTACCCACAGATAGATGGGCAAACTGAAAGAATGAATCAAGAATTAGAACAATACTTACAAATGTTCATCAATCATTGTTTGGAGCAGTGGCTGGAATGGTTGGGAACTGCAGAATTTACCTACAATAATAAGGTACAGACAAGTACAAAAGTGTCACTCTTCAGGGCAAATAGCAGAAGAGATCCTTGCATGGGATTTGAACTCAGGAAGAAGGGGAGGTTTGAAGAAGCGAGCAAGTTTGTAGAAAGGATGCAAAGAATACAGGAAGAAGTGAAGGCAGCATTAGGAAAGGCACAAAAAGATATAAAGAGATATGTCATAAATCATTCAAATCTCTCAAAGGTAATATTTATTTTTCTTTTCTTTTCTTTTCCATTTAATTATGTAATATCATCGAATCAGTAAATAGGAACAAATAATTGGATGTGTATAAGTAGTGTATGCAATTTAGCAAGGACTCTAACAAGTTCTCTTTGTCAACTCTGACTTAGAGTGGAGGTTGCTCACCAAAGACTAAAACTCTTACAAGGTATGTGGATAGGCATAGGGGAGAAGTAGAAGAGTATTGAGTGGGAGACCTAGTGCTACTCAGCACCAAGGACCTCAAATATCAGATGGTAGGAAGAAGAATGGAAAAGCTTACAGAGAGGTTTGTCAGATTTTATAAGGTCAAAGCAATAGTCTTGACAAATGTAATAGAATTAGAACTACCTAGTACAGTAAAGATACATCTGGTAGTTAACATAAGTAGAGTATGAAGGTATACAGAACAGATAGAGGAACAAAGGAAGGAGCTGCCATAACCTATAGTAATTGAAGGAGAGAAAGAGTGGGAAGTAGAAAAGATAATGAATAAGAGACAGGTACAGGGAAAAGATAAGTACCTAGTATGATAGAAGGGGTGTATGGCAGAAAAAGACACTTGGGAAAGCAAGAAAAATCTCAAGAATGCAAATGAGCTAGTAAAAGAGTTTGAAAAGGAATACAGAAGGGCAAAAGAGAAAGAAGCAAGACAACAAGAAATGGAAGAGAATAAAAGAATATTTAACAGAGGACTGCTAGGGAAGTACACAGCAAAGTTATTATATGGATGGGGGGAAAGGAAATACGAGCAGGAGTATTGGAAGAAGTTGGAGGAAAATTAGTAGTGATGGAAAAGGAATCCATTCACAAAAGTGAGCCACAATCTGTTCTTATGGATAAAACAACAAGAAAAAGAAGAGGATGAGATGGGGAACATCAGTGATTGGGACAGTGAGCTATAAGAAAAATCCTCGAGGACAAGGAAGCTTGAGAAGAGGGTAGTATAATAAAATGATAGACGAGCTAGAGAATCTTCTTCTCTTCTCTACTCCCTTTCATCCTCATGCTGATGTATAGGTGGCAGGCATTAATGAATCCTACCACCTTCTCTCTTTCTCTGTCAAATAAAGGAGACTTTGCTGCCTTCCCCTGGATTTGCCCCCTGGATAGGAGCTGCTCAATTGCCATGATGTGTTGAGCAAGGTATTGAAGGATTTGGTCCATTGTCAGACCTCCTTTTTTTTATAGTTGTTGTTGTTGTTGTTGGCCCTGGGATGATTGTTGGTAGGACATATTGTTGTTCCAGGTGTCTTCTTCATCTGTTGTTTCCTTGTACAAGGAGCAGTTGCTTTCTTCTTCTGAACTAATGTTTATACCTACTGGGGAGCACATCTTCTCCCAGCTAGGCATCTACTTCCCTACTGACTACTGCCCTAGTACTAGGGTTATACTATTGCTGCAAAGATGCGAACCCCTAAACTAGACAGCTCCTTAAGGAATGACTGTCACTCCTCTGCATGTAGGAACTACAATGAGCTCCCAGCACAAGTGTCAGGACCCATGGAACAATCCTGGATCCCCCTCTGAGGTTAAGAGGTTAAAAACAAGGAGAACTCAACAGAGTTCCTCTATGAATTGACTAGTTATTTATATATGTACATGTAGCTGTGGCTAATCTATTTTAAGAGTAATCATGGTACCTATGTACTACTATCTATCAAGTCCTGAGTAATTCCCCATGTCAGACGGCTTCTACCCACATGTTTTCCCACACATGGTGACTATCTAATTGTCATGTGATCTGCCTCAGATCATTACTTGATCCTTTCTATGCTTATCACTTTTTATGTTCATGACATTCCCATGTCATAGTCATTATGTCATGATGTCATTAATTAATTAATTAATAAAGAAAAAGAATAAGTGTCAGAGTGAATCATAACAACAAGGTTGATAATGTGAAGAAAAAACAAGTATTCAAAAGAGCCCGCTCAGTTGCTAGGTCTGGTCTCAAGATGGGACTTAGTCCTAACTTATTCACCTCCAGGGTTCCTGGTCAGTCCTCTTAAGCCTAGGGCCTGGCTATGTCATAGTGGTCATTGGTTGTGATGACCAGCATACCAAGGGCAAGGTTAGAGTAAAGGAAAAAGGGTATATAGGGTTTGAGACAAATAGTACGGAGTGTAGGATATTGAGTTCTAATGTAATAACAAGTAAGTTGAGACAACCACCTTATCACACTCAATATTATAAGAGAATGAAGAGAACTTGATGGAGTCTCTCTGGAAATTGCTCTACCTACTTATATACAATTTCTATTTGTCTATGTATATGCTTAAGTAACTTCCCACAATCCTTCCAGAAGGTTCCATTATGTAACCTGTCATGTGACCAGGTCATGTGACTTTATCTTATCTAATATTATCTCTCATGCTATTTTTAGAATCCCTCATCTAATCCATCCGAGAATAGGTCCTATTCTTCCTATCCCTCTAGTTGTACAATTTTAGGTTCGGGTGGGTTTATGATATATATCAAGAAAGCAAATGTACATAGAATACAAGCTACAATGTAATTCTATAGGAGATCTGGAAACAGTGAGTTTTACTTGAAAAGGAGAATAATTGATTAATTAAAATAAAATAAATAAAAAGAAAATAAATATAAAAATTAGGCATATGACACTGAGAATAAGTAAGAAAATATATATATTACAAGTTCAATGACAAAGATTCAAAGTTGTGGAAACTAAATTTAAATGTGTTATCACAACAAGTACAAGAGAGAAACCCTTGGTATACCAATTCAAGCAGCAATAGAATATATGCTGTTGTGACATCAATTAGTTGACATCAAACCTCAGTTGACAGCTGTTTGTTCACCCTACTCCCTAACGAGATTGTAGTAGCCTACCTAATCAGTTGACAGCTATTTGTCCGCCGTAATTAGCACAGAGGGAGGTTTTCGTTGACTCTTTCTTACTCTGTTATGGCTTCTCCAATTAAGCATCTGCAGGCAAAGCAGCCCTTCAAGTTTGAGGCTGTTATGCTATTTTGGAGAATCATTACCCAAATCTTCTTCCGGGAAATTCGACCACGAGGAGCATTCCATATCCCCCGAGATGGCCCTGTAATTTTTGTTGGTGCTCCTCATCACAATCAGGTATGCCGGTTTTCGGCCTTCTTACTGGACCTAAGTCTGCTTCTTCAGTTCCTCGATCCACTACTGTTGTCCCTCGAAGTGTTCCGCGAGACGCGTAGACAAGTACAGTTTTTAACTGCCGCGAGAAGCATGGAGAGAAAATGGGTTGGCTTTTTCGCTCGCCTCATGGATAGCAGTGAGTTTGATAGGTACCTGCCTCTGCGAGTAGATTCAGAAATCCTTCCAGTCCCTGTTGCTCGAGCTGCTGATTCTGCAAAGCCTGCTGCTGGCCGCATATGGCTGTCACCTAATGACCCTTGTCTTATCCTGGGAGAGGGAACACAATTCACCAAAGATTTTCTCCCCAAAATGCAGATTATGCTCCCAAAATCAATAAATAACTTAGTAGCCGAGGTTAGCGAAGTTCTCTCAGATACCGAACTCCTAATCAAGCGTGAGTTTGGTGGGGAAAGCGGGAAGGGAACGGCAAAGATCAGGGAACAGGTCATGGAACTACGTCAGGATGGAATTTCTGGTCTTGAATTCAAGAAAATGCCCTATGTCGATCAAAATGGCATGTACAGAGAGGTTTATCAATGTCTGAATGATTATGGTAGTATTGGCATATTCCCAGAAGGTGAATCAGGCATTGGCTCAAGCATCTTGTGATGAACCTCCCCTCTTACAGGTGGTAGTCATGATCGAACAGACCTCTTGCCTCTTAAGGCCGGAGTCTCTATCATGGCTCTCGGGGCGATGGCTAATGACCCAAATATCAAAGTCAAGATTGTCCCTGTAGGATTGTCTTACTTTCACGCTCACCGCTTCCGTTCTCGTGCCGTTGTTGAGTTTGGAACTGCACTCGATGTGCCTCCAGAGTACGTGGAAATGTTTAAACAAGGAGGATCACAAAAGCGCGAAGCGGTGTCCAAGTTCCTCGATCTTATTTATGATGGACTCAAGACCGTAACTATCCGTGCTCCTGATTACGACACCCTGATGGTAAAATTTTTAATACTCAAGTTCCTGCTTGGATGACTGACCCCATCGACCAGTTGATTCAAGCTGTCCGTCGATTATACAAAATCCCGAGCCAGCATCTTACCCTTGGACAAGTTGTCGAACTAAATCGTCGTTTACTCGAAGGCTATACCCGCTTCAAAGACGAACCCAGGGTCCAGAAGCTGCGTACCGATGTTCTCAGATATAACCGTCTCCTCAGAGACATTGGAGTACGCGATCATCAGGTATGTGAAAAAAATCAAAGCTACATGTATTTCACCGAGCACATCGGTTACAGGTTCCACGAGCGAAGAAAGCCAGTTGGAAAACTCTTGGCCTTTTGACTTATCGGATGATTCTCCTTACCATTTGGACACTTCTCGCCTTGCCTGGGACAATCCTGAATGCTCCCATGTTCATAATTGCCTCAATGCTCTCGAGGAAAAAGGCGAAAGGTAGGTCTAGGCCAATAATGTAATGTTGAATTTTGATTTATCTTCCTCTCAGAGGCTCTCGCCGCTTCTGCTGTCAAGATTGCTGGGCGCGATGTATTAGCAAGCTGGAAGATCTTAATAGCTCTGGGTGTTACCCCTGTTCTATATACTTTTTATGCTATCCTCTCCACTATCCTAGGCATTAAGGCTCAACTTCCGATGCAATGGCAGATTGCAACCCCATTCCTCACAATAACCACCCTCCCTTTCATGAACTATGCTGCCCTCAAATTTGGCGAGGCAGGGATGGACGTACTCAAGTAAGTAGATACTTGATGTCTATTGTCAGCATATTGACACTTGGAGAGATCTTTGCCACCGCTCATAATCACTCTTATACCTGGTCAACAACGATCGCTGGACAAGGCCAAGCAACAACGTGTTCATCTTACGAATGAACTAGCCGATATCATCAACGAGTTCGCACCCAAACTGTATGAAGATTTTGATCAGGTCAGTAATCACACTTCCAGTTTCCGAGGCCTGATTTTCATTTCGTCTCTAGTCTCGAATACTTGTCCCATCAGCCAGTGTACCTCCTTCCACTGGGATATCTGGAGTATGGCGCCGGAAGAGTGGGGCAGGTGCTGTTGGTGCACAAGGCTTACTGATTAATCATCCTATGGCCTGGTTTGATGAACGCCTCTTTGGTTGGAGTCGCAATTCAAAACACGGAACATCTGCGTGGTTAGGTTTCTCTGGAGACGAATCTAGCCGCTTAGGGACTCCTGATGAAACGGACGAGGAAGACATCGGAGACTATGACAACGTCGTCGGAATTGTTACTTCCACCGAGGACACCAGGCTGCAAAGTCACCGTAGCTCTTACGCCGATTTGCAGAAACTTAAATCGGCGAGTGCTCCCGAAACAACTCCAGAGAGTATTGACAACCATAGGAAACGAAAACATCTGAATCATGACGCTTGACAGCAAATGCAGGTATATTCACATCGCAGGGATTGTCTAGATTAACTGCCCACCTTCCATTACAAATTTCTGGACCTCTAGTTCGAATCCATCCCCCAACCTATTTATTGTTTTCATCCACACCAACAACGTAATTGACTTTTGAGGTGGCAAGCAGTGGTCATCGAAATAACCGTCTACTCGGAACCAGGATTTACCCACATCTCTCATTATATCCTATCGCTTTCCGGCTGTGAGGATCTCTACTCCGGTCTCCGTAATCCTGAAAGCAGGGAGTTAGGCAGCAAGTTTTTTGTTCATATGACATACATACAAAAGAGTATCTTCAAATTGAGCACTGCGCTTTCCGTCGACAGTGGTGGCGGTCCAATTATCTGGCCAGTGCACGTCACCCCAGTTATGTCCAAGGTTGATCATCTGAGGGACAACACCATCATCAGTATCAAATCATGAAGAATGATAAATGACTGCGAACTGGTTCAATTGTAAAGCACTATGTTTTCGTCATCATTCGAAAGTGGCTCGGAAGTAAAAAACTCACCATACCAGCCTTCATCGTGCCGACAGCTTTATTTTTCGCATAGTGTGGGATATTAGGTGCACAGTGGAAAAGATTGTTGATGCCATGGCCAGTGTATGTGCGCACAACTGCACAGTTGTTGGAACGCGCGATAGGCTCACTGTACAGAGATTAAAATTCCAGAGGAGCTGCACAAGGCTGGTACGGACATAGTCTTCCCAATATCTCGGAACAAAGTTCCAGGCTTGCATATAGCGATAGCAGCGTCGAGAGCTTTTCGAGTTGTGCTGATAAGCTTCTTAGAATCCTCATCGATTTCACCGACAGCATAAGTTTCGTTGAGGTCTCCATGGAAGCCTGAATGAAAAGGTTTATATTGAGCTTGTTCAATATCTTTTAATTACCTTCGTGATAAAGCGTTACATCTGTATCCCTTCATTTAAGTACATGCAGAAAAGAAAAAACAGGGATAATCACCAATGTTAATGATATCTCCCTCCTGGAGCTTCCTTTTGTCAGGGATACCATGGCATATAACTTCATTAACGGAACTGAATATGACGGGATAGTAATTCATTGCAAGCCAAATATCAAGGTGAGAAACATACGTGCAGACCGACTTGGGAAAATTCCGATAATTCAGGGGGGAAGGATATGCATTTCGCTCAATAGTGGCTTTGTGCACAATTTCATCGATCTCATCAGTAGTAATGCCAGGTCGGATAGCTGATGCTGCAATATCCAAAACTTCCCTCGCAAGCTGGTCTTGATGAATTTTTAATGGGACAATGAGGAGTTCCTAACTTGCCTTACACACTTTACGCATTTTATCCTGTTCTTCCAGGCTCAACACTCGAGGTGGTTGGCCCATCATACACCTTTCCAACTGTGGGATGCCTGCGTAGGGTTTGCATAACATGATTATATTGTAGACTGTGCACTTACCGTTCTCCGCATAATCAGGACGGGAAATGTGGGCAGGAACCATGCGAGTCAGGGACAAGGGGTATAAAGGTCTCAAGGTTCCAGTGTAATTAAAAGTGCCCCAAGGAACGTAAGAGTCGTCTGCTAGCAGAATGAATGGTGCATGGCCTAAAACAATCCATGAATGACCACGTACTTGGATGTGTTAGCAATACACCCGGTTTGGTGAGTTCATGGATGGCCTTGTGCTTTTTCTTGAGAATCAAGGTCCAAGTGAGACTGTAGATAAGAATCGGAGGCAAGACCTTACCCCTGGGAGTCTGGGTCAAACTTGTCAATACGTGGATTGAAGATACTCACAAGCACCCTTGAAACACTCCTGACTACAGAAAAAAGAACCTCTAATCTCGAGTCTGATCCGCAAACAAATAGGTGAGTATGTTTTGAGACAAGCAGAGGGAAATTAGAACAACTTATTGCATGTTGGGCACTCTAGTCGCGACGGTGGGTTCCCATTTGGACAAGACTTACTCTGGCAAGTAATGGTCGTAGTCATAGTGGAATGAGTTACGTAAGGTAAATTTCTGACAGACAAATCAAGTTTCGTGAAGCGTTCTGGTGGATCCGGTCATGATCTGAAGACAGCAGACTATTAACAAAAATGCTGGAGGGCCTCCAAGGGTGTTGATCTCACAACCCGTATTCGGCATCCTTCTACTAACTGTTACGGGCTATCTAAAATTGATCGGAACCTTTTCAAGTATGTCATAGCATTTTTTGAAGGTCACAGTCATCGATAGGTCCCCCGCATTGGTCTTTGGATAGCCTTGAGACCACCATCCGTACTTTTCCAGCACCTTTCCAGCCTTGGTCAAAATACTGTCCGGATCTTGAAGATAACAAAAAAGCTGAAATGAAGTTCCTAAACAATGTTTAATCATATGGTACATCCTGCCGTGACTAGCTTATCCTATCCTTCAAGAACTCAGCAATCCAACTTTTGACTTCGGGTCAGTGCATAGGATCAAAGGGTTTCTAACCCAAGCTATCAAGGATGGGAAAGAAGAGGTGTCATGATAGGGCGCAATGTTAATGTGAGCTATAGCTTACCCAAGCCATCACCGTCGTTGACCATGCTGGATGGTCTGTAGTGTTGATTGATGATATGAACATCGTGTAAAGTGGTAGAAACTGTTCCCACCAAAACATGACATGATTACCATTCAATAATAGGCTATTTAGAGTGATGGAGGCCTCAGAGAGAAGGACCAGAAGATGTTCGGGCGATGTTTGTAGCTCAAACCAGGTGATAAACTACTCAGCCATCTGGAGTCAGACTGCAGGTCAGGTCTGATCACTGTACAAGTCCCCATTGATGCCCGAATTGCAGTATATTAAAAAGAAAAAAATAAAAATAAAAAATTAGATGATTCAATTTGATTCGCTGTGGCATGAACACTGTTACAGAACTACATATTAGTTATATTGAGAGGTTCTCGGGAAGTAAACATGTGCGTATTAGTCTATGTTAATGGAATTGATACAAATAAAATTAAACTGATGCAAGCTCGAGAGCAACATGGGCGAAACGTAGGGACGAAAACATGCTTTGACAAAAACAATAGTCATAGTGTATCTTTGCACGAGTGGAAACCATAGTCAAAGAAAGTAAGTCCTTGATCAACGAGAGATCAACGAGATAGAACCGTCACTAAGGGAAGACGTCGAGTTTAAATGCCACATTGGTGTCACTGCACGCCTTCCTCAAGGCTTTGAAGTGTACTTGTCCAAAGATCTCAACAAGCGCCGCTTCGTTTTCACTGATCCATGATACTGGTGGGATACCTCGCGTTGTTTGATAGTGGCCATCAGGAAGGTGCTCTTCGAATACGAGTGTGACTAGGCCAGTAAGCAGACATTGAATCAAATTCAAAATGTCACTGATAGGAGGGCAAATCTTCCGCATAGATTCAAAAGTATCACTATGGAAAACCATTTCCCACTGAACTCGCCTCTCAGGTGAGAAAAAAGAGCTGGCATGAATAGGAAGCTGAAGTTTCATCTTGGGACCAGCAGGTAGACCAATAGAAGAACGCCAGATTGAGGTAGACTCAAGAGAAATCAAGAGTCGATGGTCGTCTGTGGGTACCTCAACCCAACCATGTTCCCGAATAAGACAATTCTTGATTTGCTGCAGCCAGCGATGGGAACGAGCATACGTGGACCCGAGAGCCCCTGCTGTTGTGAGTGGGATACGAGTACGGCGGGCCCAGTCATCCATATTGCTGACATCGCTGGAGAAAACGACTTGAGGTTTGGACTGAGGAGGGTGCATGCTTTGGATGTGATGCCCTGGAGATAGACATGGAAGGCTACTAAAAGTGCGAAATTTCAGCAGGGGACAGAGCTGCTTACGGGAAGGCAGAAGTGTTGTAGGCGTGGAGGAGATTGACGAGGGATGCAAGATGGAGAGCGGGAGGAGGACAGAGGGGGAGGAGCTCTCATAGCTCGACTGCCTTTTGTAGTGGGCGGAAAAAGACCCTTGCCTCGTCACTTTACTACGTCGGGAGAAAGTACACGTGTATTCGCCCCCGAACTTCTTCCTCTTTTGGACAGTCCCAAAACATGATCCTCTGTTCTTCCGCTGCCCCTCTTCACTAGTGAGTCTGCTTTCAGTCCTTAGCCGAAAAATACCAGACCGTCGATCAAAAATTCTCTTAGCCCCGCCGCTAATTCTAGCATATCCATCGCCTAGCTCATGTCAAATGTAGCACCTTCTCTGCTAGCCACTCTTTCATTGCTACCTGTTGCCAGATAAATGCTCTGCACACGCCTGCCGTCCACCTTATTCTGCAATCTATCGATTACCCTGGCTACAGACCACCTGAGCATAGTTCTAGAGAGCAGGTTAACAATAAAGCATGCCTAATAATTCTACTGACCTAGAGCACAACTGGGTGGCACTTCAGTGATACCCTTAGAGGTTGATGTCAATATATACTGCACCTGTAGTTTATGATCGATTACCTAATATTCATTGATTATCAACACTGCAAAAATTGCTCTGATCTACATGCATGCAAAAGTCTTGTGCTCAACCAGATGGGAACTAGCTTGAGCTCCTCTTGATCAGTTCTCTAAGACACCAATAAGAAACCCCAAGGCCTGCTCATGAAGCCAACTGAGCCTTAGGATGTTATCATATTCATATTTGGACATTGGGATTTTCTTCATAATTATTTTATTTTGTTTTGTTTTGTTATTATTCTCTTTATATTCTGTCATGCTCTGTGACCAATCCCATGCATCCTCACATGCTGACATAATCATGTCCATAGTATTATTAGTTGTGATGATTAATATAAGTAGAGTAGAGTGATAGTGATTCTAGTTTGTTCTACAACCTAGCCAACTCAATCTTATTCTTAAAATCTAATAAATCCCTCAGAAGGTAATAACTGGCATTGGAAGGAATCCTAGGCTTTACTTTTCCTCAGGACAAAACCTTTTTGTTCTTATTTTGAAATTTGTTAAATTTGTATTTAATAACCTGAAGGTCACTTTTATTGGTTATTAGTAAGGATAATATCATTCCATATTTTTCTGGTATATTCAATTTTAATATTAGATCTGATTGATTTGAGGCCAATATTTTTGTTGGTGTTCTTGAGTATAACCTTATTATTGGTCTTGCTCATAGAAATGATAATATTCTTCCTTGAGGGACCTTTGATATTGGTTTTCTTACTTAGGTTTGTTTTGCTAAAGGCAAATTCATAAACTTCAATGATTTTTTGTCTAGAAGTAACAGAAATACATTCTTTCTTGTAACTTATACAAAGGTTGGACACTAGTTGGTTTTGGTTTTGGTCTGGTATGGTAAAGAATGGGGGTATAAGAGTTTGAACTTCAGTTAAGTGATCTCAGACTTAACTCCACTCTAAGTCAGAGTTGACAAAGAGAACTTGTTAAAGTCCTTACTAATTTGTGCACACTACTTATATAAGTCCAATTATTTGTCCTTATTTACTGATCTGACAATATTACATAAGAAAAGAAAAGAAAAATAAAGAAAAATAAATATTAACTTAGAGAGAAAAGGTGATTCATGATAAGGGGAAGGGACCTTGAATGTTTTTTTTCATTTGTTTTCGATGGGGCATTAGAGCCAGTATCAGTTTGGGTTTGCTATTAGGCTTAAATTGGACTGTGACCATTTATTTGAAAGTGGCATCCAAGATAGAAGCTGTTTGGTTACACTAACTGGATTCATAAAAGGTAGAGAGGAAGATCCAAACTGCAGAACCTATGCTGGAAATTTCTGGAAGGTCAGACAAATTTTCATTTGAAAGGTTATATTGACAAATGAATATAGCAATTTTGCTTAGTGAGCATACAATGTCATTGACATTGCCTTTAAGGAATTCTCTTGTGCTAAAAAGAGAGATGGCTGAAAAGGAACCATTCCATAAGCCATATCAAGAGGCATTAGTTCATTAGCTAGTGTGACCATCTATATTCATGTCATTGTTGTTGACATGGTCTACTGTGTTGTTACTAGCATTGCCAATAGGTATATTTGCCTTATTTGGGGCAATGAGATATGTGGGCATGGGGTGTGCTTAGGGAGCAAGATACATGAGTGCTAGTTGCACTTGGGAGGTAGGTGCATGAATACTAGCTGCAGTGTCTTGGAGTGGGCTTGTGTCATTGGTATTGGTTTAGTTTTCTTCCATTTTGATCTGATCAGCCCACTGTTTGATCATTACTTTCTTGTTGGTTGGACTGTTGGATCTCTTCTGAGGTAGCTCTTCAGAGGAGGACAATAATAAGGAAGAATCCTCTTATCTGCCTAATGCAGCCAAGGCACTACAGAGACGTCTTTGGAGGCATTTTTGAATGGAGGTGTGGCCTTGTTTGCTTGTGATAGACTAGATGTCTGTACTTCTGACTGCAACAACTTCATGCAGTAGAAATCTTGTCATTAGCTGTGATGCTTAATAAAGTATAGTTATCTAAGTTGTGTCATAAACTGCTATTTTTCCCTAAGTAATATTTATATTTTCTTTTTCTTTTTTTTCTTTAATTATGTAATAACATCAGATCAGTAAACATGTACAAATAATTGGACGTGTATAAGTAGCACATACAATTTAGTGAGGACTCTAACGAGTTCTCTTTGTCTAACTCTATGTCACAAACTTCATTTGGCCATAACTCCA
>Ga0153959_1000237_pt1 | contig 33073 bp, 30 predicted proteins | sample TSFL043MetaG_FD_104685 | JGI IMG/M metagenome (GOLD analysis project Ga0153959, IMG submission 104685) | Attine ant fungus gardens microbial communities from Florida, USA - TSFL043 MetaG | ecosystem: Host-associated > Fungi > Mycelium > Unclassified | place: USA: Florida, Wekiwa Springs...
AGTACCAGGATCCTACGTTCTTGTAGCAAGCTCATCAGCATCACCCATCCATTCAACCCCCCACAAAGACCCCAGGTCCCCTCAAAATTTATTTTCCTCCGGGATCCTGAGATTCAATCCCACGTATCTCATTGTCCCTCATACCAGTAGCGATGCTCTGTCGACCGGAACAATTCCTTAATTAGAGCTGGCCTTTCAAGTTGATAGGATCACAGATGGTTTACCAATCTAATCACGACGACCACGCTAAGGCTTGTTTCAATCACATCTTTTTCCACAAATAAGTCACAAGGGTATCAAGGGATGATTCCCGCACGATAGGCGAGGCCGGGACAGATACATTTGTCGATTCAAAGTTCACTATCCAATGAGATCCACTTGGATTCTCTTGCAAGTAGAAGAGTTTTTGAAAGGGTGTCTCAAAAGTTTGTCGAAATCCCAGTTCATTAATCATCTCTCTATCTTAATTTTCATCGCTCTAACTCATGCGGCCATGCCCACCTTCGTTAATGGGTCTCGTTTACAATTGCCTTGGACGCTAGGTGTCGGTTTTGTCGAATGATTCCAAGTCACCACGAACAATCCCCTATATCGTGGGACTAACTAGAACAAAATAATACGTTTGCGAAGATGTGATTTGATGGGAAACCAGCTGCACAAGTTGAGAAAGAGACAAAGGTCTACTACCAACGAGACTCAGCAGTCAAGAGGATTCAGGATAGCATATCAACAAGACTCAGAATACCCTTGGAGTACAAACCTGGAGCATGTGCAATATGCATATGAACCTTAGACTGATCATAGACGTTTCAAGAGTGGGGAGAGTAGTGATTGTTTCGCGTTTAACGAAAACGTGAGGATCTGTGTCATCCCTTGAAACTTTGGACATTTCGGATCGGAATACAAACTTGAGGATCCCATGCCTAGAGAAACTATCCACGATTTGGGAACCGCAGTCAGATGCAGCGGGCAGGATGAGGATAAATACCGATGTTTGGTGTGGGACTAGTAATAACACCTGTCACAAACTAGAACTTGTACAACTGTGAGTTATCCATGCTAATCAGTTTCAGTCTTTCTAACTCTATTCCTGAACGCTCGAGCAGATCCAGGACACTTTTTTGCGGCCACGCATCAAATCCAAACTTCAACTCCTCCAATGCAGGCACTTCCAAGCATCCCAAAAAACTATCTATGCTCGTCCCAAAATTCGACAATATGTGCAGACGCCGCAGCTGCGTCAGCCGTATCGAAATCAAATTTCCCTTTGTTTCATAAAAAGGATATAGCGTGCACGACTGCAAGTTCGGTGATAACCTGAAGATGTCTAAATGTTGCTGCAGGTCCGCCCAGCATGTACCCTTGTACTCCTGGATTTGACTCCAAGGCAACGTGTTCTCCTCGAATTTTACCATAGCGGGGCCTAAAATCACCAAATTTTGCAGGCTGGGTGCCTGGATAGAGAACCCTCCAACATCCTTTACAAGCCAAGATGACCAAACCTCCAGCGTCCGTAAACGCAACAACGGGAGTTGAAGAATCCCACAAAACATTTCATGCGAGACATTTGTCCTGAGTCTCCAGCATCTTCTCAACATTCCCTCCAGCTGGTTCATCAGCTCCTGATCCAATATCTCCGCACAGGCTGGATCTACTTCCAAGTTCATCGCCACCTCTGTTGATCTCGAGCCCTGCAGCCACAAATGAAGAGATGCTTTCAACCCTTCCGTCAACCGTGGAATTGTATCAAGCACGAGGGAAAACGATCTCCAGAGCGATGGCGTTTCTAGCACCAATGTCCGCCAAAAGCAACATACATGCCCCAAGGTAATTGGTGACCTCCACCCATTCCGTCCGCCAAATTCGGCCGCATCGTCTGAATACTCCTTTTCCGTACTCAAAGCCAACTCGAACACGAGTACCAAAATTTCAGACGGCATTTCATTTATCCAGCATGTTGATGGAGGCATTGTAAAAGCTTTCCTTTCCCTCGGATGTTTGGACTGCAGGCCTGAAACTTCATCGTTACTCGTATATTGTCCCTGTCCCAAACTAGAATCATCGCTGTCGTCCCGGTATGCTTCGTCTGAAGATACTTTAGCAAAGTGCATCCACCTGCCTTCAAGTCTTTCCCTCTCATCTGTCTCGTTTTCCCAGTGATCTTTGTCCAACTCCCCCCGGATGCACTGCAATCTATGATACAATTGTTCTATTTGTTTGGCAGTAGTCATTGTTGGAGTACTGGGCACGGAATCTTCGTCGGAGGATTCTATATTTTCTTTGTTGTTCCAACAATCGTATATGGCAGTCTCCTGTTCCGAGGACATGACTCAGATGAATATAGGTCCTTCCGTGTGCAAGTATACGCACCATTTCCTTGTATCAAGAGCCCCAGTCCTGACGGGAAAGGTAATCCTTCCGCGCCCGGAAGTGTTGAAGGGCCAAGTAAGACCGACTGCCTCAGGGAATGACACCGGAGAAGCACAGAGTAGAGTAAAGAACACAAGAAGTCCTTCTAGAGACAAAAGACTCGCGACTTTGGTTAAATATGTCCAGCAGTACACTAACTGCATACACACGCACACGCACACGCTAATTCAGATTCCAATGAAGTAGACGGAGGTATGTCCGAGGCGTTTGAGACCACGTCGATCTTCCTCTCTGCATCGAATATGTCAAAGTTCCTTCCGATTCCGATCTTTAGAATGGTCCGCTGGCAGGTTCATATTTGTAACCACACTTGCTTCGGTGCCATGCATAAGCTTTCCAGTGTCACTATTGAGCCTTGATTATTCTTAACCAGACAATCTTTGCATAATGACAATGACAATAATGACATTAGGATGAGAGATCGCAGCAGACTAGACCCTTGATGGGTTTCAATATATCCAAAATTGTGACTATCAAACCCTGACGAAAACACAGGAGTGCTATTGTAAAACTGTCATTCCCGACAAGGATCCAACTATAAAAAAACTCTGACTGTTGGAACATAATATTCGTCATAGAGCTTGTTGAACCACAAGGGCTATCGAGTTTATTGGAGGCGGATTTATCAAAATGAGACCATCTGTTTCAAGTATGTGCTTCAGTGCTACTTGGCATCACTGATACTAGATGAACTATGATTCGCACAGCTTTGGGATACTCCAGCTTGTGCTGCGCTTCGGAATGAACGGCTAAAATACACCCTTCCCCGGTGATTGACAGCTCGGACCCGAATATCCCACTTTTCAAGAATCATTCAGACGTCTTTTGATCACGAAGAGTTGTAAAAATGGAGTTGAGTGTCTGGTATGCTAAGTTGGACTTGGTGAATCACTCTGACAGTGTGATACAGAATCTTGCTTTATCCTTTTTTGGCTCCCCAAATTTGTAACATAGGGCTTAAATGCAGTCTGCAGTTTGTATCAACCACAACGGGTAAGACATGGTGAGCATATAGACAGACCCCCAGGCACAGCCCAATGACTATCTACAGACTCAAGAGGTGACAAACTAGGAGTAGTGTTACAAACTTCATCTGCTGTCAAGAAGCTGATCACAATGATCTTACTGGTATTAGAAAGTTCTAACCAAGACCTTTCCAATTGTGCACAATTTGTGCATAAAGTGTCTTGAAGTGCTCAAAACTCTTAGACCTTCATCAGATGCTAAAGTACTGGTTGGCTAATATCTTAGGAACTGCCAGATGCAGACATGTACTTCAACTTGCATTAGATAGTATTTTTAAGATGGTTTTGATGGTATGTAGGACTGTTGGAATGGAGTGCCACACCAGTCTTTCTCCATCATTCCATGACTCTATCCTACCTTGAAACCATTGCACCATCCTATCTAGCCACTTCCCTGTCTGTGTAGGTACTTGCTTTTTATGTTATCATGTAACTAGTGTACTCTACATAGTAACATGTCAGTCATCTATACTTGTGGGATGTAAGACAAGAACTTGGCAGAGTTCCCTATGGATTAAACTACCTACTTATTACCTACTTATATATTGTAGCTACTCTGTTATAGAGAACAATATTATATAACTTATCATATGACAAAGTCATGTGCTCTAATTATCTAATCTATGAGTCATGTGCTCCTTCCTATGTAGCTATTATGTAATAAAAGATAAAATATAGCTGCCTGGCATGGTGGCTCATAGCTATTTAAGAAAGAGTATCACAAGCTTTATTCAACCATGATTTTACAAATACTAGATCATTTTTGACAACTGTAGTGGCATTGGAAAGCTCTTAGAAAGACCATTGACAAACAAAGTGTCTCAAAGTGTCTAGAACCCACTTAAATATTAGGTAATTAATAAGTGTTAAACTAGCCAATATCTTGGGAACTGCTCAATATGGGCATTCACTTTAATTTGTACCTGAAAGTACTCTTCAATACATTTCTAACAACTCTAAATAGACCCTAAGGTGATAAGATTCAAGGTCATCAATGTTTGGACATAATACTGATCAATTACATAGATAATTATGAGATCCCCATGGTGTACCCATGTTTTATGTTGTTTACCCATCCCTTTACATACAGGTACAGGTAGCAATCAGACCACCTGAGGGTCACCCATGGTGGGCCCTAAGTGAGGCATGCTAGTTACTGAATGGGGTTTACTAGAGCCAAACACATACAAACTCCGACTCGCAAGATCAAAATTTGCCACAACCAGGCTATGGACCCCTTCAGAAAATGGCCTTACCAGGCTCCAATATGGGCACCGGGCAAGGAACCTCTACCACCTGGCTTCACAGAAGAGGACCGGGCTGTACTTATACAGCAGCTAAAGTATCAGAACATAATGTCTATGGCTATGGAATCTTGTGCTGCTAAGACTCTCATAGCTGGGACTGCAGGTCAGTGTTCGCATCCTACACATAACTTGGGCTCATTGTATCCGGAGCTGTGGCTTGTAGGATTTGGACTTGGTGCCTTCTTCTCACTTATGTCTGCCTCATTCGCATACGAAGATCCCCTACTTCGACAGCGATCACAGGCGGGCATGAACACGACGCAAAAGGCTAGTCAGATATTTAAGGAGATGGGAAGAGGAATGTATACGACTGGCAAGGGATTTGGAAAAGTTGGAGCACTATTCGCCGGGATTGAATGTGTGATTGAAGGCGTACGTTTACACCAGATTTTTCGTGAGGGACGTTGTTCAGCTCAAAAACTCAGTATCGTGCTAAGAATGACATTTGGAACTCAATATCGTCAGGATTTCTTGCTGGTGGTGTTCTCGCGCGGAACTCCGGACCTAAAGCAGCTTTCGGCGGTGGTCTCGCGTTCGCAGCTTTCTCTGCGATCATTGATGTTGCATTTCTTCGGAGAGAACCTGCAGAGTATGTTTTCATTCACGTACACTTCCTGAGCGGAGCTGATCTTGATTTACCTAGGGAGGATTGATGAAAATTTAGACTTGATAATCTTCACTCCGTCAGTTACTCATGCTTACTAATTTATTACTAGATATCTCTGTCCCCATCGCATTGTACAATAGTAGGAAACTGGGCACCATATTTTACATGAATGTCCTTGCTACATGAGCCTCCAACACATAGTTTCTATAAGACAATCCAGCTTTCTGCTTCCAAGACAGTATTGATTAGCATAGTGTAACTATCAGCCTCTGTCTCCCATGATTAGTGTTTCTCCTCTTTCTTTCCTCTCTCCCCCTCTATTCTCTCCTGTTCTTTTTCTTTTTTCTTCCTCTCCTTTGTATTTAAGTAGACTCATCTACCACAGACTGCAATCAAGCACCATGAAATAAATTGATGATTTTTTTTAGAAAAGGGGGCCAAGATAAATCCAAATTTGATAGAAGACATCAATGGCTTGATAGACTGTTGATCAAACATCGAGAAGGAGCATTCTGTCTGTCCTAGTATGCAGGATTAAGGTGATATAACCCCGTGAGAATCAGATTCCGGCATCACCTGTTCTTCCAAAAATTTATTGATTTTCACTGGTAATCCACAGCCCCGTTCATCTACTTTTGAACAACAAGTCTCGCATGTCCCATGCGCCAACCTCTGGACAAGGATTTATCTAAGAGCAAGAATTCACTCAATGTCCGACTAACAGAGTCTGCTGTTTTTCTACGTTCCAGCAATTCAATACACGGCAATACCCATTCAGAAGACAAACCTTCTATCCTACGTGGCTTACTGATTTTGATTCTCGCAAAACCGACCAAAATTTCTAAGATAGATATTGAGTTAGTGGGGAAGACGGAAACGGCATGGCCTGAAGGTTAGTTCGGAATTTCTTTGATCTGATCAATTATACATCCTGTTCATTCGCTCTTCTTCGAAGGCATCGGAGCTCGTAGGATTGAAGTTGCTGAAGAGCACTGCTTTTTCCGTGCATATACCACTTTCTTTGAGGCTTCCAAGGCACATTCCCGTAGGGCCGCTTCAATAGGACCCGGTATTGCGGCGCAGGATCATGATTTACATCACGACGATTGGGAGGAACAACATCCTAATGTTTCCCAACACACCAGAAATCATGCTTATCGGGAGGGTGTCAACAGCGATCATATTTCCGATGGGGACTTGACTTCGCGAGGTTCACGCCAGTTTCGCAATGCCAGTGTTGATGTTTCCCCCTACCAATCCAATTATGTCTCTCGGCATGAATATTTTTCTGATGCTCCACCTTATTCTTCTTTGGCTTATACTCCTCCATCGAGCAATTCCCCATCTGCCCTCTCTTCCCCACATCCGCTTAGCCAAGACCCGAATCCCGTCCACGGTCTAGAGGAATTTCGCGCCGCTCTGGATAGAAGACACTATACACCTAGTGAGTAGCATACCTTGGTTGCCTAGTGGTTAGCATTCTAATGCTTCCTATAGCTTCGCCTGCGTTGACCCCATCACAAACCTACAGTCCAGCACGACATATTACAGACGGTGCATCAGATGATAACTACATGTCAATGTCAGGGCAAGCCGGCAGTCCGAGAAATGTAAACAGAGGTTCCCTTACACCCCGATCATTCTCGCTTCTACCCCCTGATCACGACCGAGGAAGGCTTAACCGGTTCAAACTAACGAGTGTTTCGCAAGCTCTGATGGATGCTGTCTCTCCCAAACTTCCACGCTCTCGAGAGTTTTCAAGAGATGACCATAGTAGTGTTGTGAGAGGACGGACAAGGGACAGGCGATATAACGCAGAACTAGCGGCTCTACAAGCTACGGAGGCCGAGGGTAGAACTTTGAGGCCAAAAGGTTTGAAAGAGCATCATATATTTGACAAATTTGGAGAGATATTGCACTTAGATGATCCCAAGGTGCACAAAGACGCAGGTCGAGGTTGGAAAGAGTTCAAGAAGGGTCAGCTCTTTTGATTTGATCTATGAAAATGGAAATAACCTACAAGTGTTTCCAGGCATCTATACGTATCCAATATATTTCCAGATCCCAGCAGATTCACCACCAACAATGCTTTGTGATTACGGCGTTGTTTCATGGCGCTTACATGCACATGTCCATCGCCCAGGAGCGTTCAAGCATAAGTATACTGCTGAGCGTTCTGTTATCGTGGTCTCATGCCCAACAGATGATGATATCGAGGAGACAGAGAATATCATCATCGAGCGACACTGGGATCATCAGTTGCAATATCTCATCGCTGTTTCTGGTCGGAGTTTTTATATCGGCGGGACACTACCCGTGACTTTCACTTTGATGCCTCTATCAAAGGTGAAAGTCTATAGGATCGCAGTATATCTTGAAGGTAAGCTCATCTTGATATCATTTTCTTTCTCTTACACTTTGGAAAATCCGCCTCTACTGAAGAGCATACCGAATACTATATCAACATGTGCAAACTCGCTCGCGCAGATCCCTCCTCTCGCACCGAACTTCTCTGCATCCGTAACGAAGGGAGAAACGCATCACATGTGCTGCCTCTAGAAGCAGATGATCCTGAAGTTTTTTATGAATCCCCTTTGTTCACAGCATTGTCTTCTCAGCTCGAGAACAATGCCGAAATCTCAGAGCTAGTTTCGAGTTTTATGGGACCTGGACCTTGGAGTTTCCATCTAGATCTAAAACTTCCGGACTCATGTTCGATGATAATGCCGACAAATAAAAACAAGCGAGCAAATATGGTCGTTAGTCATATGTTGAAGATCATCCTCAGGTTGGAAAGAGGAGATAATCAGTTGTTGGATAAAGATGGGCAAAGGAAACTATTCGACATTGTTGTGCAGACGCCAGTGCATATTCTTTCTGTGAATTTCCGTTTTCTGTGACGAAGATCGAATAATTGTCTTACCATCTTTCTAGTGTCGGTGCAATCCACAATGGTCATCTCTGCCTCGTTATTCCGAGTCATTACACCGGGTTGAGCACGTTATTCAGGGCTGTCCCTGCCGCACACCTCAAGATCTTCACTCTGGAGCAGAATCATATCATCGTCCGAGCATGTATCGACCAAAGTTAGAGCATACAGCTTCATACGACTCAACAGACTCCAATGTCACCGCAGCGGATGACCAGGCGGTGGATCCAGTTTCAATGGTTTCATTAAGACGCTCTGATGATATAATTATTGCAAATACCCTTTTTGAAAACCTGGTCTCCGGGCAGCAGAGCGAGGCAGGTGAGAGACCACCCGCATACGGAGATACCTCAGTCCAATCACCGGTGCTGGGAACTTCTGTTGATGTGGACTAACCGTTTGTTCTTCACGAAATTCTGACTTTTCTGGTTTCCAGTTCACAGAATGTTGTTTCGTTGTTTGCTTAATTTTGTAATTGTTTGTAATCGTATCGGATATGTATATGGACATTTAAAAGTATAGATATACGTAAAATTTTAAATCCGTCACTCATAAACAACCATTCTCACCCAGAAGTCCCACCTGACACGTAAATATGTCTTCGTTTGACCTCAACCGATTCGTAAAGCCCTGTAGTAGTCTTCGCAAAAGTGAAAGATACCTTACTTGTTTTTGGTGCCCTCTGCTCCCCTCTGTCGTTGCAATTCTCCAGACAACTTTGACTGCGATGATGTTTGTTCAAAATAGACGGCCTATGATCACGATGTCTACTTTGCGATGACCTAACCGGGAGGGATGAGTTGTGAATAAACGGTTCTCGAGGGCCTCACTCTTCTGAACGGTGGCCACGATGAACAGTTCGTTTTTTGTTTCCAGTGGATTGACAAGCAAGATGTTTTTGGCTCTCTATGGTTCGCATTTTGGGCTTCAGGTGATAAGAACGAATCAGAGGGAGAGATGGGGGAAGTGGGGTTTGTAAGACTGGTGGCATTGGTACCACAGAGCGGCATTTTATGTGGCTTGATATGGTAGTGATCCCCAGTTGGTTCCTCTCTGAAGCAACAGAGTTGTATCTCGCGATTGATCGGTAGGTGGGAGCAGCAGGAGTATCATTTGAGAAATGCTGTGACGATGGCCCTTTTACTGTACCATGTTGAAGGTAGTAACGGTGAGAACGTTCTGATGGATAGAGCTATTCGAACTGATTGTTAGGAAGTCAGCCTGAAAAAACTGAGAAAATACTGACAGGGTTTTCTTGATTTCTGTATAGCGTCGATTTGTGTTCGTCGTGCAGCATGCTATACCGTACACACGACCTCTTGTTATGTCATTTCTTTCGTTCTTCTTTGGTATTCAAGGGAAATGCAAATCTGAAGACCTTTGGTATTTTACGTTTCATACTTCCCCTCGCTGGATTCCTCTTCTCATCATAGTCCAAAACCTTCACGTAAGACAGACGATTTCGTCCGTCTTTGCACCTTCTAGTACTCGGTTGAGATCCCATGAAGGTGTGCTAGACGTTGTAAAAGTATTGGAGACGTAGAGCAGACTCGTCAGATTTGTGAAGGGAATGATGGTAAAGTGAATGCCACAAAGGAATTATATGTCATTTTATACCTAAATGCCGATTCAACACTAACCGTAACTAGTGGCAATGTTGATAATATTTACCCAGATAACTGATTAATTGTGGTCTATTAGTGGGACTGGATACAATAGGGGAAGATGGTGGACGTGACACAAAAGTAGGTCCAAGCTACACTATCAACAATCACTAAATTGTACTGCATTCCAACATGGGTTCACAATAGACTAAAATAGAAAATTTCTGTTTATGGAAATTTCTGGTGCGTCGCGATGCTCCGTAAGATTTGGACCACTGTGTCAATCATATTCTTTGTCTTATCCTCATTCAGAAGGGCCGGAATTGGTGTCTATCAAACGAGAAATGTCTACAGGATGTTTATAAGTACATACATAAAGCAACCGAGCATGCAAAGCCAGCCTATGTACTTGTGTGACAAGAATGTATGATTAGCCAGTTTTGATAGAAGTGGAAAAAACTCTTTTGGTATGTATTCTGTGGAGTTCACCATTATGAGTTCAGTAGTGTCTCCATGGCATTTGCTGGGATGGCAATACTGTGCTTTACTTGGAACATTTTGATTCCATGTGACAGTGCATTCCGTCTTTCTTCAAGTGGGTAATGATGCTTGGAATTCTCAGAGCTGATCCAATAGCTGTGGTCGTGTCTCATAGAGAACGAGAAGACACATTGCTGTAATGTGGAACAAATTTTCTGTTCATTGAAAAGTGGGTAATCTGGTAGTGTCAACATTTTACGTTACCTATGGCTGGTCAATATTTTTTATATCTTTGAGATTGAAGAACCTGCCTTGTTATTGTCCCTCTGCGACCTTAATTTGTTATGCAGTAAGAAAAATCGACAAGAGAATTCAACAATTTTTTCGTTTGTTCTCGACTCTCATTCTAGGTTTCCATCAAGCTAGAGGGTCCCTTTTTGATCTTTAAAGACGAATAGTAACTTAAAATTCTAAAATAAACAGTGTATCCAGGTAATGACTTATATATGAGGTCCACCAGGGCACTGGATGGGAAATCAGAATGGAGAGGTGCTTAAGCAAACCCGAGGAGCATTCATTAGAAGAAGGCAAGATGAATAAAATAAAAAAGAACATTAGCGAGGGTCCAGGAATCTTCACTGTTGGTGACGTGTGCTACTGTAGTGGAGTTGCATAAAAGTCTTAATGGCTGTACAGATAGCTCTGCTCGGAAAAATAGTCCAGGAAAAGGTAGTGGTAAGATTGTGAGTTGTCGAGAACATAAGATCATCTGATATTAACATCATCACACTAAACACAACCTAGTAATAAGCGAAAAGTTGGATGACTTCATCTTCCAATAGGAGACGAATCAATCAAGGTGCCGTCTATCTCTGGTGGTCGAAATATTGTCATTTTTGGACACTATCATCGATTTAGTCCGAACGCCGGTACGGCTAGACGAACCGGACCTTTGCGATCGTGGGAATGATATCTCATACCCGAAGTCTAATAGCTATTTATATTCAGAATAATTCCGCACAATACTCCTCTCCCATCATGGCCCAGCCAAATGTCCACCTTTCAGAATCATTCACAAACCCACCAAACTATGAATTCCCTCACCACCGCCTTCGCCGTACCCTCCGCGACCCCAAGAAAACACCAATTGTCCTTGTCGCATGTGGGTCATTCAGCCCAGTCACATATCTTCATCTTCGCATGTTCGAGATGGCCAGAGACTATGTCAGGCAAAATACCGATTTCGAAATTGTTGGCGCCTATCTGAGCCCGGTAAGCGAGGAGTACAAGAAACTCGGACTTCTCTCCGCCCGACACCGGTAAGTACATCATCTGTCCTGTCGTTTTCCTGCCTGTTGTTTTTGCGGACTTGGCATTCCGACCAGCGGATAAACCATTTGATAATTATGGTCTGAATGGTGTACTGATATGTGTATCTCGTTATTCTCTTATGGTTTTCCAACGGTGTCGACCTTTCCTCATATCTAGAGTCAACATGTGCACACTTGCATCCGAAGAATCTAACAATTTGCTGATGGTGGATTCTTGGGAAGCTTTTCAATCATATCAGCGCACGGCAATTGTACTTGACCACTTCGATCATGAAATAAATACCATCCTAGGAGGAGTCACAACACAAGGGGGCGAACGCAGAACTGTTCGTCCCATGCTACTTGCAGGCTCAGATCTTATTGCAACAATGAGTGAGCCGGGAGTGTGGAGCTATTCTGATGTACGTCGGTTCATGGTGAAGACGAGTCAAATATTTTACGTCAATATCAGCTGAACCACATACTGGGTCGATATGGGTGCTTAATTGTGGAAAGAGCTGGGACAGGGATTGACCAGGCTGTCGACAGTCTAGCACGCTGGCGTGATAACATTTATCTGATATCACAGCTGATCCAAAATGACGTTTCCAGCACCAAGGTATGTTCATGGAATTCATTCAACGGTTTAGTCGCTCATATCGCTATACCTGATCTCAGGTCCGTCTGTTCCTTAGGAGGGGACTTTCTGTGCGATACCTCCTACCAAATGCCGTAGTAGACTACATAGATCAGCATGGTTTATATCAAGATGAAGGATCAAGCTCCTCAATTACAGATAAGGACAAGGACAAGGACAAAGACAAGAAAAGGGAGCCAAATGAGAGATCTCAGAAATGTTGAATTCAGAAAGAGGAATATCCGCTTAGGAAGTTCACGTATTGTATTGTATGGTGGATTTTTGTATCCATTCTTCTCCTGTCCCAAACTCATTATTCTCTGTGTTGCGTACAGATCGGACATCCGTTCTCGTTATCATGTATCGGCTTCCTATTTTGTATCTGGTATCTCGCGGAATCATCGGTTTCTTCGGCGACTCGTTACCCCCTAAAGCTTCGCCAAGCTCACTTTCCATTACAGCTTGATGCAAATTCTGTGAATCCCCATAAAATCAGCCAGACATCACTTGTGCCTTGTTGCTTTGACTCTTGATCGAGGTCTTTTCTGTCCGTTGTCATTCACCTTCAAAGCTTTTTGCAATGTATTAGCCCTGGTGCCTTTCCAAGTCTCAAATTACATTCTGTAATTGGTGTTGGGATTCAGCCCTATGGTCAGGTGCTTAGTAACTCTATTGTGTGCCTCCAAATGGACTGAACCCTAACACTAGCCATCTTCTATAACAGACATCCAATCCCAAGAAAAACGAGGCAAGTCAGACACGGTCCTCAAAATTTCCGATTACAAGTAGCTTACAAAATTCCAGAGACGGTAGCGAAGCAGTGGAGCGAAGTCTTGACCCACTTTAAGAACCGATGCTTCTTACCTGCAATGGATTTGACCACACTTCGCAGGCTGCAATGAGTTATCCTTGAGTAGCGTAAATATGCTTGTCATGTGCTTGAAGAGCCATTGAACCTTTTCTCGGTTATTGCCGATGACCCAGGGGTTCAGCATCGCATGTCAGGTAAAGTGAAGAATGTGATCCTCAGATGCCCTATCTCACTGATCTGCAGTCACAAAGGGCTTTTTTTGACCTGCTTCTTACCCAGCGTACGGGGCTTACCTCAATAAGACTATGAGCCACGTCGGCCAGGTGCGTCTGCTGCAATCGAATATGGCGCCTTCCTTACCTTATATGAATAAAAAGCCATTCATACAGGACAAAGTTCTATCTCTTCAAGCTCCACATCACGCCAGTTTCGCTGATAAAAGGCCTTGAAGGCCAGTCATCCCTTGTGCAGCCTCAGTTCACACTCCTAGCCCGGAACGTTGAATTTTATTTATCAGTGTCCCTAGGCCCTTCATTCCCGATCGTACAGAGTGTCAAATGTCTGTCGAAAATAACTACGAGAACTTTATGCCTAATGTGGACACTGCTTTACGAGTAAATACGAAAGCTCGCAACATTGACAGACGACTTGATGAGGTCAAATGTTCGCTTCATTTACTTCAGGAAAATCAACTTATGTGAGTCATTGCGGGTCACGACTTGATATAACATTTGTGCCTAGGACTAATGGGCTCCCTATCTAATGTCGCAATTGATCATGTATCTCGGGTCGATGCATAGCCGTCGTATTGATTTCAGAATGTTGCCGTTGTTGGGATTGTTGTATGCTATTGCACTGATTGATAGGACTAACCTTAGTATTGCACGCACTGCAGGGATGGACCATGATTTGGTATGTCCTTCCAGTTTTGCTTCGGTGTCATCAAAAGAATTGCTCAAGGGTTTTGCATAGGAGCTTAGCAAGGGGTCCCGATACAGTATTGTATCCTTTATATATTTCATTCCTTACACCATTTTGTAGGTGCCATTCAATCATCCCTGATCTCCGGCATCAATCTACATTGAGTGTCTGACAGGATTAAGTGAAATGCTAATGTGTCATCATCAGCCAATTTCCCAGTACTGCTATCCTTCGTAAACTCGGGGTCAGTAATTGGTTGACATTTTGTGTTGTTTCGTGGGGGACCGTTCAGTTAGCGATGGGTTTTGTGCAGTCATGGAAGTATCTCGCCCTCTGTAGGATGTTGCTCGGAGCTTTTGAGGTATCAGATGTCCTTATCCGCACTCTAACATCAAACACTGAGGGCAAATGCCAGGCCGGCTTCTTTCCTGCTTTGGTGTTTGTCATTACGACTTGGTGAGACAACTCCATTGTGCTAGGCAATTGTGATGGACGTATTGAATGCCGTGATTGAACCACAGGTATACTCGACATGAAGTACAAAAGCGGTAAGACGCCTCGTGTCCTCTGAAATCTGCTTCTCCCTGAGGTTTTCGTGTTTTTTGTGCCCTCCTTTGGATTATGAAGGCTTGGCGCATTCTATCTTGTATCCATCTTGACAGGCGGTTTTAGCCCCTTTTTCGCGTATGTCTTGACCCTCCTTGGCGAGAAACAGGACACCCCAGTTTGGGCCTGGATCTTTGTACGCTCTAAATCAACTGAAGCTGCCCTAAAATCCTTATTTCCTGTTGGTCAGATCATCGAAGGAGTGATTACCATTGCATTTGGCGTTGTATCTTGGTTCTTCATACCCGACTTTCCGGATCAGAACACCTTCCTGACCAAGGAGGAGACGAAGTTTGTGCTTGAGCGTGTAGAGCGAGATCGTGGTGACTCTATCCCTGACGAGCTAACTTTAAGGAAGACCATCCTGCATCTTTGTGACTGGAGAATGTGGGCGTTCGGTAAGTCCTATTTCATGGACTTCTGAGATACAAAAGGTTTTAATGATTGCCGCAGGCCTGATGTATTTCTGCGCAACAGTTCCAGCGTATGCCATCGGGTAGGTACAGTAGATACTATCCCACTTGGTATTGATGCACCATCCGTCAGATTTTTCATCACAATCATACTTCGTTCCATGGGATGGTCTGTTGAACAGTCCTTACTATTGGTAGGTTTTTATGGGACTCAGAATATGTTATCCTGAATCTGATTTCCACGCTGGGTCCAGAGCGCACCCCCATATGTCTCTGCAGTGCGTTATTATTTGGGACTCGTGTCCTTTTTCTTATTGATAGTTGGATGGCATTTAGGCTATAAGCATCATGTTCTTCTCATGGCTGTCCGATAAGTATAAACAGCGAGCAGTCTTTATTGCTCTTCAGACCGGCCTTACCCTATTCGGGTTGTTTCTGATGGGGTTTGTGCGCTCTGTGTCATTGAGGTATCTTGGTATGCCATCTTTTATGGCCCTGATATCTAGGAGAATGGCTCATCTTTGGCTCATCTTCGTAAGGCATATTCATGACCAATGCCGGATCTGCCGGTTGTATTCCTGGTATACTTGCATACGTAAGTGTCACTTCCGATAATACCTTGGAAAGACGTCATCTCACCCGGTATCTTGTTCTCAGTCAGCCAATAATACCATCTCACATTCTAAACGCGCTGTGTCCACCGCAATGATAGTCTCCTTTGGAGGATTAGGCGGTATCTTTGCTACGACAGTCTTCCGGCAGATTGACTTCCCTCGTTATCTCATGGGGATCTATGCCACTATTGCATGTCAGTTGGTTCTACTAATCTTACTCTCAGCGACAACCAGATTCTTCAGACGAGAGAATCAGAAAGTTGTTTCGGGATGTCCTGTGGACGAGATAAGAATTTTGTATACTTTGTGACAAGTTTCATCAGAATAAATTCCCCTGGTTACGTGGATCCATTGTAATCTTCAAGCCACGCCGTACGGGAAGCGGTCAGATTATTTTAATCCCGTTTCTCCGTTGCATCTCCATATATTCATGCTTTTGGATCCTCTTCTGGCACAGGTGCAAATTGTGTTGATGGTTTAATGAAAGAATGATTTTCGCGCAATGTTTGAACCTTAAATGTGAGCATTATCGCACGTTGAAAGGAAAATTTATTCAAGAAGCAGGATCCAATGTTTAAAAAGCACTTGCTACGCTCACAAGATAAACCTTTTGTTAAGTGGACAGGGTTTTTGATAATAAAGTTGATAGAGAGAGTCGATGGAGGAAATTAACAACTCTATTGACAGGCTTATATTCTTATGACACAGCTGTATCACTTGAACTGAACTTGTTCATTGTGGAATTTGATTGTAATGTTACAACGAGGCAGGAATAGCTGAGTCGGGATGGTAAACAATAGGTTATACTCTAGAACCGAGTGTGTCCTAGTGAGAGCTCAACTGCAGGTTAAATACGAGTGTCGTGTAAATATTAGAGTAAGAATGAGGATGGTCTCGGAAGTAACTCATATGACAAGAGATGAGTAACAATGAAAAGGGAGAATGCTGATGACGAGATGAAAATGCTCATGCTCCAACATAAGGTCCAGTAGTGACACAGCAAAAAATAAATATGCGCGCAGGGGAGTGAGAGAAAGGAAGAAAGACTTAGATAATTCTACGTACATTCCCTATGTTATATCTAAATATCGAAACCGCTCCAAGAAATGATGTTTCCATGATATCTCGGTGTCATTCTATAACAACGATGTCATTCCGCGATAAGTAGTAATATAGCTATGTAATGACCTACTCTGCGCTGATGATCCTAGCACATTAACAAAATAATCAATAATCAGCATTACCCATATCCAAAAATCCACCCATATCTGTTTCTATTGAATAGTGTCATGAACCAGCAATACAAGATCAATTCCAATCTATCGGTTGATTCCACCACTCTTAGGGCAATTGTTTGTCGAGCTGCTAGCCAGTCATCTATGCTCTATAACAATCTTCAACCTTCCAATCAAGATGTCATTGATTTTAACGACACATGTGACCCATCCAGTGAGTGTGGTTGACAGATTCTTGAACACTTGCCGGATCACTTGTTCGGATCACTGCAATTTATCATTGATAACACATCATAAATTTGACCCCACTGATAGTAGTTTAGAGTGAAAAAGGAGACCTAAATCTTGATGCGCTGTGGAATAATCGACCAGTATCTCTTATGGTAAGCCTCTTGATAAATCCTGTAAGGTATTCTATGAAGATTTCATGGTACCCATCTAGTAAACAACGAAGCAACCGAAAACCGAGTCTCAACAGTAAGATTTTGCGTCCCAGTGCTTAGCTTTCTCGACCTCCTGGTTAGCCATGCGCCAGAAATCAGAGAGACGAACACCGCATCGGAACTCCCTCACGTCCTTCCACTCTTTTTTCCACTTGCCCAGCTCTCCTTTCAGAACCACGATTCTCGGATCGAGCGCCTCGAGCCTCGAGACCATCATCCAGATGTTTGACTTTCGCAAAGCCTCGGATGACATCTTTATAGATCCTCCAAAAATGCTGATGACCACCATCTTGAGTTTCTTTCTGGTTGCCAACAAGTGTGCGACCTCTTCAGTGAAGATGATATCATTGTCTTTGTTCGAGCCCACCCTTCGAGCCAACTGCAAATGAGTCAGGTTGGGCACACCCCGCAGCGAGGTGATGATGGACAGTGGAGATTGCCATCTATTACTGGGTTCACAGATCCGAAGATGAGTGAGAGAATTGGAAAAATAGGCTGGTAGAAGGTCCTCGGATGAGAGTGGTTCAGACGGGAGTGGTTCGGAACCGAATAGGCTATCGAAAGATTGTATCGTCAAGTCTGATGGACCATCAAGATATGGTAAGAATATGGAAGGAGAAATTTTGATTTGACAGGAAGATGCGATCGCGATTTCGCACAAGGATGGACAATGCGCGATTATTTGCCCAAGCTGTTGTCCTGTGCTGGAGGTGAAGTGTTCTGGTTTCACAGTTACAACGAGACTCTTGACGTGGGCCAAGAGATGCAAAGAGCGCTTGCATGAAGCTGTGCGATGGAACAAGGTGATAGTACGAAGGGTATCGAGGACAACGGTTCTGTAGACGATCATGTTAACGAAATGTCGGATGAGCTGAGATGTTAGGACAAGGTGTCGGGGACGGTCGTTTGATAGAGCAAGCTCCAGAATGAGGATGATAATCTCCGCGGGTAAGTCATCCAATAACGCAGAGGACCACTTCCCGAGCAGAGATGATGGTAGGGCGTGTTTCCTTTTCCTAGGGAATGAGATGTACGTTGAGACTTGTGCATAGGTGGTCATGGTGTTCACAATCAAATGCAGCTGGAGAACGAACTTCTATGGTTGAGTAAAGGAGAATGGAGAAAGGAGACTGATATATAAAGGTAGAATGATTCAGAGACAGAAATATAGCCATTGCAAGTACCGATTTCAATGGGGAAGAATATCGATGGATTACGCATATTTTGTCATATATGCTATAGCATTCTCCTATCATGCGGATGAACAGCCTTCGCGAAAAACACTTGAGCTAAAAAATTTCCGGAGTCCATCACTCATCTTAATAGGTGTGGAATGAAACGGGAACCGAGGTCCGAAAAACGAAAATCGTCTGCGATCATTTTGTATAGAATCAGAAGCTTCCAAGTACATTATATCTGTGATACCATTAGCATTCTACCAATACACATGCAAATGAAAAGTCGACTAAAACCGAGTTTCCGTATCAGGGGCAGTGAGATTGAGCCATATATACTTGCTTCCCTTTCACCCAGGTGCTCAGAACGCGTCCTTGCTTGTTGAGAACCACAAGGTCCGCATCGGCACCGGGGCAAAGCGTCCCTTTCTTCTTTTCGATACCCAGACACCTGCATAGGCATATATCAATAGATGTCCAGATACACACGATAGGATCTTACTTAGCAGGATTATACGTGGCACACTTGATAGCTTCGCCGAGGGAGCACCCAGTGAATCGCGAGAAATTACGAACACACTTATCCAAAGTTACGACGCTGTCGGAAAGCAAACATCAGTATTTTGAAGAAAGTCTCATTTGCGACCATACCTTCCTGCCAAAGTATCTGTTCCCTCCAAATATAGTTTATCTCCCTCCTTCACGTAGCGTTGTCCATCACGCCATTCATAGGTACCGTCTTGCAGATTAGGGTCCAGAATTTTCATGGCTGATAACTCCAATGAGATCGAGGTACTGCATTAGTAGGGAAGATCACCTACCATCAGTAATAAGGAGACATCCCTCGGGATGTGCGGAGTAAGCAAGCTATTGATATGGAACTAGTCAAATACAGACAACGATTTCATGATAGATAACACACTCGAACTGAATTGGGATGGCAATGAATCCCATCTACGATGATGCCGAAGTAAGGGCGTTCGAATTCCATGTCAGCAATTTGGCCTTTATCAAGGTGCAAGCTCTTCCTGCTTTTGTTGCTGGCCGCACTGGTTGGTGATGAAGTGCCGCTCTGTATTACAGGTACGGGTATTGATGAAAGGCCCACGATGTCCATGATCGAAGGAGGTTCTTCGGTGACTCCGGCTGTTGGGTTGAAGACTGGAGAAATTTTCCCAGATTCTGGTACGGGCGAAACGTGAGGAGATGCACCAAGAAGACCGATGATAGAGGGATCCCTGTGGTGAAGCTGAGGCATAGCATTGAACAAATGAGTGATGAGTTTTGCCCCGCTGCGGATTGCGTTGGTTGCAACTTGGGTAGTAGCAGTACTGGAGTCGCATATGAGAAGAATGGCTGGGCGGCAACTAATGAGCTCACCTATGGCCGATAGAAACCGTAATTCCGCGCGGCTTTAAGTTTTCAATAGCATTCATCACACCTGGTATCTCGGGGGCAGTAGTGATGATCCTAGCGGCTGCAACTTGCTCGTTGCCCATGATCCAATCTTCCTGGTGAGCGAGATTGTCGACGCCATAAACTTCTTCAAACGTCTTGATGCCGTCCTCTGCAGCCAAAAGATATGAATCGGCATGGGCGCCTCGTTTCGAGTACTCTATAAAGGGACCCTCGGCATGCCAACCGAGGAAGGCAGCTGATTTGTCAGTTTGGAATGGTTGCAGAAGGCTCAAAATCTTCGGGTACAAAGACTTTTCCTGAGTCTTGTAGAAGGAAGAATAAACTTGAAGGCCGATTGCAACTTTGGAAGACTCACGATCACAGTTGGGACCAGACTAGGCCATCACTGAATCAGACACGATACGTATCTGAGGAGTGCCGACTCACGACGTTACTCCTGTCTCAATTATCTTCTCAGCCACCATGATCAATCCTCGCTTGTATGCCTCTTCATCGCCGTCGAAAACGGAGAAATCGAACCCGTAACCACCGTTGAGTTGAAGGTCCAAGAAGCCAGGGCTGAAAAAAGCACTCCACTGTTAGAAGATGATTGCCATGTTTAAGCATAACCTACCTAAGAATGTTGCCGCTGAGATCAACGATTCTTTCTGGCCTAAGTTGGCGCAAATAAAAGGTTTTCTGGCGAGTGTGGGCAAGCTAGTAGTAGAACAGCATTGGATCAAGTTTTACCTGAGCATCGAGAATTACACCGCGAGTTTCGTCGATCCACAAGTCTTTCTCAATCAGACTACCATCTTCTTGAGGTAGCAAGCAATTGGTGAAACAGATGAGGTTATTGGAAGGGGTCATGGAGATTACGACAGGAGAAAGGAGTAGATTTCCATTCTACTTGAGTCATTCATTGGTCACGGCTCTGACAGATACCACATGGATGGATCATGACGAGGTGTGCTCTCAATTTCCCTAATCCAAGTCCTGTTTCACAGCCTGTAATCAGTAGGACATGCACGTTCGAGTGTAAAGTCTCTTTCTACTGGGCGTCTGTCACGAAACAAAGCCGCAATTGTCCTATTTGCCAACTTTTGACACATGCTCTAGGTTTGAGACCTGATTAGACTGTTTGGGAAACACAGGGCCATATGCAACCAGTGGTCGTAGAAGGCAAAGGCTGATTCAAACATGATCAATCATTTCTCCAACAACAACACTACCGTTCTCTTTCTGACTTCTGCATTTAGAGACTTCCTTACTACACAAGCTCGCCGATAGAAACGGATGACAGACGCTTGAGGCATCGAGGCGTCACTAGTTCTTACCCTGGTACTTCTAGGCTGACTGTCTATCCAGAGTTCATTTTAAAGCCAGCATCCAGTCTATGCCAAACCTTTACTCGTGATTCTTGATGTTCGATATGGACCTGCACTTTCGTTTTTGTTCACCCGATTCCTGATTAGGTGAGGAGAACCTAACGAAAAAAGCAACTTGAATGTAGAAATCTTCATACAGATCTCCAACGTCTTTGTTCGACAAGTCACTTCTCACACTCGTGCAGGCCGTGAACACGAATTGAATTTTTTTCCATTAGAAATTTATCAAGAGACGCCTTGATGATCAGTTTTTGGCCAAGCTAACAACAGCAGAAGACAGAAAAATTGCAGCGTTTCGCTCTTAGTAGCATTCAGGTCACCCTTCCACAATGGCGTGGCCTTGCTGATTACTATGAAGTTTACGTGCAGCAAAATCACGATCTTTGAGCTTCTGCTGCACTGACAGGTATTGGAACCTAAATTGCCATGAGCAGCAGTTACAGGTCAAATAGTACGTCTAATCAAAACCCACAATAATGATATGTCACAATCGAGGCGACTGTACTTCCTACTTCAGGTGCGGGAATATTCGTGAAAATCCGTCTCTCTGGCGCACGTTTGCATGATTAACAATTCACGGGATCTTTTACCGAGAATGCGATATTGATCAGGGATGGCTGCCTAGGTCAATTAGAGTAGTAGCTGTCAATTTGTAGGATAGCATTTTGTTCAATGTCGCGAACATGAGAGTCGTCTGGCAGATAAAATCAGATGTTGAGTAGTATCTTCAAAGTGAAATTCGGTCTCTCTATATGCACTCATGTGTATATTGATGGGTCACCTTCAAGGTCGACTTCCCAGTGGTATGAGGCAAGGCTAAAATCAGCCGTATCACTCAGTAATACAAAGCTTCATGACGAATTGTTTGAGACCAGGTGTGTCGTCCCCTGCGAAGATTCTTAATTACTGGGAATTATTCATTGTAATCGTCGTGAATACTACCAGCCTGTATTCACATGAATTCTGCAAAAATTCATTCATTGGACTCAAGTCTGCGTAAAGTTTGGCAATCTCGACGGATAACTTCGAGTGAAGTGGTAAATGGACAAAGACATTATTGATCTTCTGGTTAGGGTCACCTCAAACACCACTATGATGTCAACCAATACACCTACACCGAGAAGCAGGTTTTCTGTGTACACTGATGCACTCAAAACCATCTCAAAACGCACAGGAACACCTCTCCCATCACTTATTCTCTCCTTCGGTATCGTACATGAACTGACTGCACTCGTTCCACTCGTTGGGATATTTTATGCATCAAGGGCGCTAGGTTTCGGGGAGGCTGTTGTTAATAACATATCATCGTATAGAGCTGCGACTGTTGGTGAAGAGGGACCATGGGTTGTACGGTGGGGCAAGGAGAAGGTAAGGGAATGGGTCGAGGAAGGGGATCAGTGGGCCAAGAGGGTGGGCAAGAGGTATAGCCTGTTTGGATATGAGAAGCAAGCAGTGGATGGCCAAAACTCTGTATCTGAACATGGGCATAGGATTACAGGGGACGTAGCAAACGCAGTCGTTGCATACGGTATGACCAAGGTCGGTATAGCTACCATGGTGCCACCTTATCTTAACCCGTTAGACAGGCACTGCTGCCTGCCAGAGTCGGACTGTCATTGTATCTGACCCCTGGATTTGCAAGAAGTGTGTTGAATCCTGTGAAAAAAGCGATTACTGGAGTATTGAAAAGGCCTCAGCCATGAACATGTATTTATTACAAAGTTGATTATGAAAGCTTTGATCACGTTTTGTCTGATGTCACTGAATCTATCTCCTCGCCGCTAGAATGCCTAAATTGCACTTCAAGCGGACGGCAGAAGAGGAAGAAGCCCGACGCCTTAGTAAGAGAGAAGTCCGACGACGAAAACGGGGCTATGAAGATGGGAATACCAAACCATCCTCGCACAAACGCCCTCGGACGACGGAGGATTTTTCGGAGAGGAAGTGGGCATCGAGTGATGATGATTACGGCCCGCAGCCTGCTAGAAAAGACGACGAGATAGAGGAGATGCAGTTCCAAGAGAAGCTGTGTGATGCATTTGAAGACGATGAGCGACTGGATTCGCTGGAGGCGAGATTGAATGCTTATGCACACATGCCAGCCCGGTGGCGAAATCGGTTCGAGGACGATGCCTGGCTCAAGGCAGATCCTCAGACTATGGACGAGGAACAGTATGCGGAATGGATCAGGGTGGGAATGTATCGGTGTGTTAGGAGCCTCGGATGACAAACAAAGCACTCAAAGCTTGATTAAACAGGAAAACACACGCAGAAGAATATGTAGAACAGCAGAGACGCAAGGCTGAACGAGCTGCCCGTCGCGCAGACAAGAAAAGGAAAAGGAAAACAAAACCAATTGCCAAGGAGGACAGCGAACGGGCTGCCCAGGCCGATGCACGTACCACTTATGAGTACCGGTGGACGGCGCTGCTGAAGTTGGACAACAAGAATGCCGACATCGGTTTTGTTGACATACCGTGGCCGGTAAGATCCCATCACCGAACACTGGCGGACTTGACAGTCGATGCCGTGGCGGCATTTCTCCTGCCAGGCGGCATGCCGGAGCACGGCAGAAGCAGGAAGGAGGTGCTGCGAGAGACGCTTCTGCGGTTCCACCCGGACAAGTTCGAGGGCCGGCTGATGGCGGCAGTCCGGACGGAGGAGCAGGCCGTCGTCAGGGAGGGCATTGGCAGAGTTGTGCGGGCACTGAACTCGCTGATGGCCGAATAGGGTCACATGAAAATAATATTAAGGAACAAAAGCATTCACAACCTAAGTGACCTCACTCTCCTTTTTGTTTCCACAACATGAGTACCGTCGTTGATGGTGCAGGTGAAATTTTGAACAACAATTCCCGGGCGCTGGCGCCCGCCGCAGTTGGTTCCCAGGTTGCATTGATGAGCGTCGTCTCGGTGCGCAACAACATCGGTCACTTGTTGCCGACTCTTATGGCGATCTCCACAGGCTGTCACTATCTTATTTTTTAACATACTACGTCCCAGTAATAAAGTATGCCAGCCTTCACCCTTGATCGTCTCGTGTTCACTATTTCTCAGGTCGTTTATGAGCCCAAAGTCAAATACCACGAAGGTGACAAACCTCCCCCCCGCATATCAGACTCATTGTGTGGCTGGCTTCCTCCTCTTCTGCACACAAAAGAACCAGAGCTTCTCGACAAGATTGGCCTCGACGCTGTGGCATTCCTCCGGTTCCTACGGCTTATGCGCTGGCTGTTCACGGCCATTGCTCTCCTCACATGTTGCATCCTCATCCCTATTAATATAGTCTACAACCTGCACAATGTCTCTCCAGAAGGCCGTGACATCCTTAGCATGCTCACCATTCGTGATGTCTCTGGGTCATTCCTCTACGCCCACGTTGTCGTGACATACCTCATAACGTTCCTTATTATTTTCTGTGTGCATATCCATTGGAAGAAGATGGTCGAACTCCGGCATGCATGGTTCCGATCCCCAGAGTACTACAAGTCTTTCTATGCCAGGACGTTACAGGTCACGGGTGTACCGAAGAAGTTCCAGACCGACGAAGGTATCAAGGCTATCTTTGACGGACTTGGTGTTCCATATCCCACAACGAGCGTGCATATTGGAAGAAGGGTTGGCAAGCTTCCTGATTTGATCCAGTATCACAACCAGACCGTCCGGGAGTTTGAGGAAATATTGGTAAAGTACCTGAAGGGCGGGAAGATACGGTCCAAGAGGCCGACCATTCGGATCGGTGGATGGTGTGGTTGTGGTGGAATGAACAAGGATGCCATTGACTTCTATACGTGAGTGCCTTGTATTCTTATCAATTACACCGAATACAACAGTCGTCGCAGCGCCAAACTTAAACGAACTGAAGCTGCCATTGAGGAATACCGCAACCAAATTGACACTCGAAAAGCTGAGAACTATGGTTTTGCGAGCATGGCTGCTGTGCCTTATGCCCACATTGTTGCAAAATTGCTTGAGCGAAAACATCCGAAAGGGACAACAATCGAGTTGGCTCCTAATCCCAAAGACATTGTAAGCCTATTTGATCATCATTGAAACCTAGTATTGATCTGTGGCATGACAGATCTGGCGAAACATGAACAAGACTTCTGGTCAATTGGCTCGCAAGAAGATGATTGGTTTCCTCTGGCTTGTCTTTGTTTGCTTTATCAATACTGTCCCCCTTTTCATCATCTCGATATTGGCCAACTTGGATTCTGTGCGTGCTGCCTCGTCAACAGATCGACTTACTGACTTGATTCTTTCGCACTTTTGATCTAGATCAGGAAATATGTTCCCTTTCTAGAGGCATGGTATGAAGATAATGAAGCCTCATTTGCTTTCATCTCCGGTGTGTTGCCACCTGCGATCTCTGGCATCTTTGGTTTCTGCCTCCCTATCATCATGCGACGGTTAACCAAGGTAAGATTCCCAACACTTTGAAGTACGATGAAATGGTCGCTTATGATGATTCTCAAAGTACATGGGTGCCCTCACACATTCAAAGCTTGATCGTGCTGTCATCGCTCGATATTTCGCTTTTTTGGTGATCTCGCAACTTATTATCTTCACTTTAATCGGTGTCATCTTCAGTGAGGATTGAGTTTTGTTGGGTTTCAAAGCAGTTGCTGATGGATATATTACGCCAGACTCTGTCAGAGAGATTGTGGACCAGATTGGCAACAAGGCTAGCTTCTCGGAGATTGTGGATAACCTTCACAGTCAGTGTTATGGTCCTTCCCTTTTTTGTGTGCATTGACTAAGTCGTGTATCCAGAGCTGCCAGATAAGATTAACAGGACGTATATCAACCAGGCTTCTTACTGGCTGACGTTTTTCCCGTATGCCCATTCTTATGAGTTTCACATTCAGGGGACTTATTCGAACTCAGCCTCCGTGGCTTCTTAGCAGTCTTCGACCTCGCACAGATTGTTAATCTCGTTTGGTTGTCTTTCAAGACTCAGTAGGCACTCCGAAGCTATTTCTGGATTATATTGCAGATTCTTATCGGTACTTCTAGTGTCTTTGGTCGGACACCACGCGACATCCGTGAGTGGACGCAACCTCCCGAGTTCCATTATGCCATTTATTAGTGAGTCTCGTGTTCTGCCCCCTGATCATTAACTTATTGAGTTTTCGCAGCTCCAATATTGTAAGTCCTTGTGAGATTAGATATCAGTTTTACCTGCGGGACTTACCAACCCGGGCATCAGCTTTTTATGGGGGCTGTTGGACTTGTATTTGCGCCTCTTGCGCCACTGGTTGTCGTCGCCGCTGCTATTGTGTTCTGGATCAGCTCTTGGGTATACAAATATCAGCTCATGTATGTCTTCATTTCCAAGGTAGAAAGTGGCGGAGTACGTGTTTCGTCTGAATTCTCTGAGGTCAGGGTATTGAGGTTGTTACAGCGAATCTGGAATGTCGTTATTAATCGCTTGCTTACCTGCGTTGTTCTCATGCAATTATTGATGATTCTTAGTACGTCAAGTTTCTGCTGCAAGCCAACCTTCTAACTCATGATTTTTGCAGCAATTGGCCTCCAATACCGATTCAGCTCCTTCCAATGGGTATCTACAGTCCCTCCCATTCTCATCGTCTTGGTTTACAAGATCTACATCAACCGCACCTTCCTTCCATTGTTTCAGTATTTTTCGCCCAACGAAGAAGAGCTTCGTCAAGCTCAAGTTCATTCTGAGCGTGCCGATCATAAGGGTCAGAGGCTCGAGAAGCGCTTTGGACATCCTGCCCTTCATACGGACCTTTTCACTCCTATGTTGCACGCCAAGATGATGCCGCTTCTCGGTCAAGTGTACTCTGGTAAGATTAGCAACGACAAAGCCAAGCTTGACGAGTATCATGGCCAGGGCATGGATGCGCAGATTGTTCCCGGTGGTATCACTATTGCGGCCATCAGTCAAAGTGATTTAGAGTATGATCCAGTGCTCTACCAGAGGGATCGAGGAGAGTTGGACTGGGATACTAGATCTATTGCGTCTACTACCTTGATGGATAATGCATCGATAATACAGACTAGCAAGCCCTCGTTCTATGCTGGTGGCAATGCGAACAAACTTCAGGGATATGATGTGTATTTGGCCAAAGGTCCTCAACCGTCGGCGATGAACCAGAGTCAGATGGATATCGAGATGACGCCAATCGATTCAATGGACCAGCCATTGCTCCCTCATCGTCAAGACACATATGCTGCAGACTACTCTCCACAACCAGTCCATTTACAACAAAATTCAATGTTATCTGATGGCTCATCGCAATTGTATACCCGATCCTCCTTGTTCTTGGCTGGAACTAGTACAAGAGAGGCACCACTTTATAGACCGCAAGAACAACGATCATATTCGCCTACCCCGTCATATCATAGCGAGCCGCATCACAGCGGGAGATCTACACCCAGAGGACATGCTTTGCATCCGTCACAACAATGGGCCAGGGTCGGTGATATATCAGGACAGTCACCACCTCAACAGTGGAATAGTATGCCGAGATCTGGGACACCTGTTAGAGAAGTGCCATGGGAGAGTAGTAGCAGAGCAGGGTCACCTGTTCAGCAGAACACACTTCCATCTGTATATCATCATTCTCGACAGGCTACCCAGGCGTCGATGTCGGACCTCCAGCATAGAAGACAAGGAAGTGGGACGAATATGGCGGGGAGAGGAACTTTTGGGAGGGCATATTAACTGTTTGAGATTGACTGGATGGATCAAAATTTTGCTGATGGACTCTTTTGTGTGGAGAGAACTTGTAACTTGGGAATTTTTCTTTGTATATTGTCTATTTTTCCGGCTGTTCGCTGTCGTATACTGACAACATCATCACTCATTACAGAGTCGTACTTGTCTTGTCAACGCTCACTTGCATACATTTCTTTCTTGTTCTAAGTTGATAATTACAGTCTGACATTTCTTGGGATTGTATTTGTCATATCAACCGTTACATGCTCACAGAAATAATTTTTGTGGTTATAGCAGCCAGAAGCTTAAGTTTTTGTCGGACGATTGGGTTATCAGTGTGACAAAAAGCAAGGCGAGGCTTAATGACATCATCGAAAAGATGAAGCCTAATAATAGACTTAACAACTCTGATCACTCCATTATGTCGAAAGTGCAGGGAAGCTTGATTGGTTCTCTGCTGCGCATCAAAACCGTTCCCGTGGGCTTGTTTCCTGGATTTGGATCTTGTTGTTTAGGCCTCTGACTACCTTTCTGCTCTACCATGGGATCCAGTCAACTATCTGCCACCCATACCACCAAATGTGCAGCGACGTCTTCTTCCTTGAATTCGATCGGTCCAGGCAGTGCCGAGGATTCTATCGACTTGCCCTCACTAGATCCTCAGGTCAAAGATCTCCTCAGCAAGTTAACGATGGAAACGTTTGACTCGATCTCTGATCAGGTTATCGAATGGGTGAATAAGAGGGATGGAAAGACACTTGGTCGTGTCATTCAGCTTGTCTTGGAGAGAGCGATAGACGACACGATGTCGTACGAGATGTATGCTCAACTTTGCTATAGAATCATGAAAGGGGTGAGCGAAGAGATGGAAGATCGTGAAGTTCGGGATGAGGAGGGTAAACCGGTCTTGGGTGGTCAGCTTTTCAGAAGGTTTCTTTTGCTTTGTTGTCAAGACTTTTTCGAGAGGATTTGGATACAGAAGGAGGTTACTGCGGTAGCAGTAGCATCGAAGAATGCGGAGGGTGAAATTATAGAGACGTTATCAAAAAAGAAGAAGAAGGCCAGAGTCAGAAAGCATTCGAAGGAATCTCGTGCTGCGCAAAAGGCAAACGAACGAAACTTAGCCTTTGTCACAATGATCAGCGAGCTTTTCAGACTCGAAATGTTGACAGAAGATATCATGCATGAACAGTTGAAGAAACTCTTGGGTAATCTGGACCCTGAAGAGGAAGATATAAAGAGTTTACGTGTTATGTTGACAAAAGTTGGGTTTATCTTGGACACGCCAAAGGCGCGCGCGCGTATGGATGTATATTTTCAACGTATCGGGGAACTGACCAAGAATCCGAAAGTCACCCCTCGTTTGCAGTCCATACTCCAGGTTCGACGACCCTTTTTGAATATCGGGCTTGGCTGATGTCGTTGTAGGATGTCATCATGTTGCGTGAAAACAATTGGAGTGTTATGACACCTATGACTTATGAACCGGTAGGCTAATCAGTTTCTTCAGCTGTTTATGAGTTTTGACTGGTGCGCCATCTAGAAGGAACATTCTCGAAAAGTGAAGGAAAAACATGAGTCTGAACGCAGAAAAGGGAGAGGGAAAATTGTGCAACTAGAAAGACCTGGTACAATTGGGCATGGTGAGGAAGCAGGAAAATTAATTGGTGCATCTGGGCGCGACTCCCAAGGTGCAATGTCTCTCGGAACCCTCAAGAAACGCCCTCCCCCCCTCAATTTGGATGAATCCCCTTCTTCTCCCGACCTCTATTTTACCACTACCCCTGCCGTTCGAGCCATAGATGATCTCGAGCGTATCTCGTATCCTGAAGGAATCTCTGGACCCAAACGTGAGCTAAATGTCAATGCCAAGGAAGGCAGGTTTCGGTGAGTGACTCAAAAAAAGACAGATTTGTGTATCTTGGGAAATGAAACCGCATCTAGATATGATCGCGAGTTCCTCCTGCAGTTCATGAATATCTGTCTGGATAAGCCTGATAAGCTCCCTCCTCTCAGCCATGTCGGGCTGGGATTTCTTGACCAAGGAATTAGTGTTCAAGTTTTGCAGGGTGGATCAAATCATCGAGGAGGTCGGAAACGGCGGAACTGACCTTCTGCGCGTGTTGTCGGAAGTCGTGATGTTTTCAAGTGATTTATGCTTCAATAGATAATATTTCTTGGCATCCAGTATGATGTCATTTGAGTGGTAGCGGTGATCAGGCTTGGGCTCGTTTATCCATGTACTATAAAATTTGGATCCATTGATCAATTTTATCTTGTATTATGCTTGTGTTGAGTTTCAAGCCAAGCCTTGGATTTCTACTCAAAAAATGTTGGAGAAGCGGGAGGGACAGTCAAGAACAAAGGTTCTTATTGTCTACTACTTGATTTCAGGTTGCCAGCAGTTCTAGCCTGCATTCCCAGCACAGCTTTCTAGGTGTGTTGACTGTCTGATTAGAACTATACAGTTTCACAGGATAGCTTTTTTCAATAAGAGTAGGGTGATAAATGAATATAATATCCTTTCTTTTGGGTATCAACAGTACACTTATCTTTAAAAAAAAGCTGGTTTATCTTTTTTTCCACATCTGAAGCTGTCACCATGGAGCTAGGCAAATGTATACAATGCTAATACCAGTCTTGGTGTGACAGCTACAAGCGTGATGCGGCATTTCGACGAACAACTCTATCCCTCATACACACTTGCCATTCAGTCCGATGCCTGCCCAACGAGTTCGTCAAGCCAAAGGACCTACTGAAAGAGTCTCCCATCCTTATAAACTACGACCTGCAAGGAAATACACACGAGAAAACATGGCTCGAGACCAACCAGCCGAAAAGCTCAAGCACCAGAAAGCCTCACAAGAACAGGCTTTACGCTTACTCGATCACAAAGACCTCAGGAATATTCCAGTTCAACAGCTTAGACGCTTAGCAGGGGTATGCTAATGTACGGTCCAGGCACCGCTGTTGAATATTGACGTCTGTTCTCTTCTAAGGTCAAGAAAATCCAGGGATGGCGAAAACAAAGCATCATGTTATCTTTCAAAAGAATCTACGGGGATAGTGTTCCCTTATATCCCAGTGAGGGTCGAGTAGAAATGAGGGAGTGCTCAAGAGAAGAGTATCAAATTGGGGAGAGAAAAGTTGTCAGAATCGATGCGTATCAAGAGGTCGTGATTAAAGAAGAAGCTCTAGAGGAAATCTCCCTTCTCCAAGATATTCCCTATCTAAGGAGGAGTAATAGATTGCAAAAAAGAGTGTTACCACTGGTGGACCGATCGGCAGCTGCGTCTTCTCGTAAGTGACCCTTCTCTTGTTCATTTCAGGTCAGACAGGCTTAGCATTGTCACCAGCAATTTTACGAGGCAGACCTCATCGAAAGGCTTAGATGATCGATTTCAGAAGTAACTGCATTCTGGCCGGAGTACAATGGTCCACCTTCGTATTGTATTCCTTGCCTACTCCCACCATATGCATCATCACTCCGATTCCATCCCTCATCACCGACTTCTGATAATGACACCGTGTGGCGGATTCCTATTTCATACGCCACGCTTTGTCCTTTGTTGCGAAATTTCCGGTATTCCGTATCGCGTGTTCCGCACTGGATCACACGATGGAATAACAACAACGCCTTGTAGTTCTACCCAAGAAGTCAGTTGCCTCTGTCGAGGACATGGCAGTGGAAATCTGGGGTTTCATCATGTATCTTCATTCTGCATGATTGATTAACGTCAATGTAGCTGTCTGCTTTAGTCCTTGCAGACGTTTACCTTTGGGAAGGTATCAGCTTTTGGATGCTCCTATTTGCTACAACATGTGAATAACGGACCACCGTGTTCGACGAGATGTCGTGCACACATCCATGATTATTCTTTTCAAGATTTCTGGGCCAGGAGTTCATATCTCATATCTGTCAACTGATTGATCAAGCTCACGAGATCTCCAGACTCTTGAACCCTTCTCAGCTCTTGCAGCGTCTACAGCAGCATTATCCAAATAGCCAATATTTATCTGGTCGTAGATAATTCCAGGCTCAACATATGGTCATGGCTACCTTTTTAGCCATTACTCTTTTTTGTTCTGGTTATCGGAGACCTCAAGGACAGCGAGCTTGAAAAATCTTGAGCAACATGAATATTAGCTATCCATTTTCCGGAGGAATTTCATCATTTCCAGGTTATTCAGCTCAAATCAAGTTCGTTTCTGAAGATTACCCTCAGAATAGCTAATATTGAACGAAGTTATTCAATGTAAGAGGACCCGGAGTTGACCCGGAGTTGATGTTTGTTGGCACTGCTGTGTGGTCATCTCCAGGCATTTTTTCTAAATTACAAATTTATAACGCGGTGCTGAAACGCAGCCCGCATTGACTCGCTTCAATCGATAACTCACTACTTTTCAGAAATTTTCTTCTTTCTCATTTTTTCCCTGTTGTTATTCACATTTAAATGATGTATATTAAAGTCTCTGAGTCTGATAACATTTACATCCATGACAGAAATCACCTGCAAAATAGGTTTCTCTATTGTATTCCAACATTGCTTCTATCAACATTTCCAGCTACCTTGGATCAATTTAACCTTTCTCCTGCATTTTCAGATCCCAATCAATTAATAAAAAGGAGAGCAATCTTTTTTGATCATCAATTATAAAGCCAACTATTCTAAATACAAATGAGCAGGAGGCAATTGGGAATATGGTGGCAGACCTTGCTTCCAAGTATCAATTATGTAGTTAGTAGCCAAGGTAGCAAAGAGCAAGAAAACTACACTTAATGATAGACTCTTTACCTCTGATTATTTGCCCTCCAAAACAGTCCCAGAAAAAGCCTTTGCCTCTGTCCCCGCCACAACACTCCATCTTCAGAAAAGCACAACTAGAACACAGATTATGCCACACAGGACTCTATGAAAATCACTCAGCAACATATCTAGAAAACGATAGCAATTCATGGACTATCCACGTATTTATAATAGTTATAGGTTGTCATAATCCAATTACAGATCTCCTGCAGAGGAGCCTTGCCATCGATAGCCTTGACAGCTCA
>Ga0153959_1000245_pt1 | contig 32054 bp, 24 predicted proteins | sample TSFL043MetaG_FD_104685 | JGI IMG/M metagenome (GOLD analysis project Ga0153959, IMG submission 104685) | Attine ant fungus gardens microbial communities from Florida, USA - TSFL043 MetaG | ecosystem: Host-associated > Fungi > Mycelium > Unclassified | place: USA: Florida, Wekiwa Springs...
GCGTACTGCGTACTGCGTACTGCGTACTGCGTACTGCGTACTGCGTACTGCGTACTGCGTACTGCGTACTGCGTACTGCGTACTGCTTGCACTAAAAAAAAAAGAATTCGTCCTTTACTTTACGAAGTATAGTACTGCACAAAGTTATGGAGGCAGGATGCTACTACAATATACTAGTAAGAAAGATCCTAATAAGTTAAGTATGGTTATATATACTATAAACAAAATAAAAAAAAATTACATATTAAAAAAAAAATTCTACGAAACGTATATTTATAGTTTTCTATACTTACTAATAATATCTCACCAATTAGGAGAAATTGAAATATATGCGTGCTGCTCTTTCGGTAGCACGCATGGAGAGTCTGCACTTAAATTTTCTTTTATTTTAAATCCCTCTTTAGAGTTAAAATATCCATCATTATTTTGTAAATTACTTACCCTTTTAAACGAATTATTACTTATAACAGGATCAGAACTTGACTCTTTTTCACTTTGAGGTCTCTTTTATTCTATATTAAAAGTTAAAAATAACTTGGTGGCCACTTAAATTTCATAATAAGAGGATCATAATTATATATTATAATTATAATATTTTGGTGCAAGCAATACTTAGCTAATGAAAAACAATAGAAAAGAATAGAAATTAAATTAACTTAATATTATTACCGAAATAACTGGCGTTTATCACCGTCGACCAGTAATTGAAAATCTTAGAAGTTCTTTTCTAACTTCATTAGAATTATACCGTATATCTTTTCTACTATCTTCCTTTAGATATAACCAAAATTCATTTAGGTAATTAGAAGCTGCCTCGTCTAATTCGGGTAATTTTATTTTTTTATTCCCATTAAAATCATGATGGTATTTAAGTGCATTCAAAATATTTCCAGCATACGCTTTGCAATCAGGTCTATCTCAATGGACAAAATTGTAAAATCCCCTTGGGTTATCAATAGTAATACGACCATTTGCAACACGAAAACCGTTACCGGTATAATTATGAGATGTTCAATTATTATCTGGAATAGTATCAACAGGATTAGTATTAGCAGTAGCAGGTTGAGTATTAGTAAAAGCAGGTTGAGTATTAGCTGCAGGAGCAGGTTGAATATTAGCTGGAACAGGTTGAGTATTAGCTGCAGGAGCAGGTTGAATATTAGCTGGAACAGGTTGAGTATTAGCTGCAGGAGCAGGTTGAATATTAGCTGGAACAGGTTGAGTATTAGCTGCAGGAGCAGGATTAGTATTAACTGGAGCAGGTTGAGTATTAGCAGGAGCAGGTTGAATAGTAAGTAGTCTAGGATCTATATATTCAGGTTGAGAAGGACCAGCTATAGGAGGTTGAGCCGGTGGTATTTGAGGTACAGGGCGTGGAGCAGTACCACTTCATCAACCGCTTAATGCGCTAGGAGTGGACTGAGGTCTTGGAGGTTGACCTGATTGAGTGGGTTGAGGTCCTTGAGGTTGACCTGATTGAATGGGTTGAGGTCCTGGAGGGCGACGACTAGGACCCTCTAGATCTGACTCAGCAGGCCGTTTCATAGGGGCACTAGAATTTATTTTACCAGCTGGGAGATTATGATCGGGGTTATTCATAGTCATATATTGTGGGAAATATTCACTAAATTTATCTTCAATAATTCCTTTTATACCTAATTTAACAGTTATAGCCAAAAACCCGGATAAAATATTTTTATGAATTTCATGAGGATTTTCAATAAAACATTCTAAAATCTTTTCAGGTAAACCAGAATACCTCAAGGAAATACCTAATAATAAGACAAAGCAAGATACTATCACATTTACTAATGTGAAATGCTTAAGGAAAGATTTTAAAAAATTTTTTTTTCTAAGTTTATTCATTTTTTTAAGTTTATTCATTTTTTTAAGTTTATTCATTTTTTTTATAATCATTTCTTATAATTCTGGGTTGGGTTTTGTTTTTTTTGCTAAGTTTATTACTTTGAAGAATTGTTTCTTCTAGATAATTCCTCTTCTAATTCGGATTTACGCTCTTCTCATCTTTCTCTGTCCTGGTCGTCATCTAAATCAGTTAGAAGATCCTCTATATCTTCTATAAAGCTTTCTATAGTTTCAGTATCTATTTCTTTTGGATCTCCTGATCAAAGATCATCTGACATACTAAAACTTCTTCTACGATGCTCATCGCTATCTTCATCACTATCTTTATTAGGGTTATCCTCTTTTTCTGAGTTATTATCTTCCTCAGAGCTACTATCTTCATCAGAGCTATTATCTTCAGAGTCGGAACTTTCAGCGAAAGCTACAGAAATTAAAAAAGAAAGAGTAATAAAAATTAAAATTAAAAAAACTATAAAAAAATCTTTAAAATTTTTACCTATATTATATAAATTAGTAATGTATCCATAGTTTTTATTAGATGGAGAATCTACGGCTGAAAGAGATAAATCTATTAAAGTATTTTCTAATATACTTAATACAGGGACTATGAAAATAAAATATGCAAAATATAAACCTGTACTTAATTGCCCAAATTCTATAAAAGGTGATTCTACATGTTTAGCTCCTAATTGCATTAATACTAAGAAATTAGCTACAAAAAGATAAAAGGCTATTTTATTCAAAAGTCTGAATTGAAGACCCTTTGATCTTTTTAGATCGGTAACAGGCAGTAACATAATGGCTAAAATTGCACTAAACATTGCGATAACTCCTAATAATTTATTAGGTATAGATCTTAATATAGCATAGAAAGGTAATAAATCGATTGTCAATTAAGGTTATATCCCCCCCCCCGTAAGGGTGGGAAACTTTAAAATGACAGCTTTATAACCCTAATTTATATAACATTTCTTTAATAAAATAAGGTTTTACTAAAGTTATTAAAGATCTTTCTTTATTGAATAGATACCTTTGAAAAGTTTATTGCTTTTAAGATATTTACCTATCATAGTAGTAGAAATATTAAGAAATATTCTTCTTTCATGGTGGAAAACTTTGTGGAAACTCCCGTTTGATTGTCAATAACTACCACGGCTTGTCTTTTGTGGTTTTTTTTCTGACATTTTTAATCTAGCATCTTTAGATGCTATACGGGTTTTCATTTTTAATAACACTTCTTCGGAATGTTTATATCCAAAACTTGAGCCAGCTACTTTTAAAATGTTGTATTCAGGCTTTAAAAAATCTAAATAATATTGTTCCCTTTCTAATATAAAAGCAGGATCACAGTATTCTAAAATCTCTAATGTAAAATTTTCATACCCATAAGCTAACAAAGCTTTATAAATAATCATGAAGTTTTTAAGTCTAGTAAGGTAAGATTCATTAAAATAATTTTTAAGTCTTTTAGTTAGATTCACACTGCTACCTATATACATCTTCCCATTAATTTTATTTCTTCATAAGTATACCCCAGACTTGTCTCTGTTGTCAGCATAAATTGAAGATTTTTCTGATTTTAGGTTGGAGTATATAACAGCAGGAGTAGGGCTCGAAATACTAGTAGAATATTTTAAAATAAAAGGGTTATTTTTAATTAAGTTAATTTTATTAGCTCTCCTTCGGAGCAGAAAAATAAACTTTGTTTATTGAATAACCTCTGTAATATGTATATATATTTAAACCATTAAATTGTATGCCTGAAAACGATTCAACTTTTCTACCAAAAAAGCCAACAACTATATTTTCTCATAAAGAAATAGGAAACTTCAATCCAGTTTTTCTATTAATAACTGTCTGACTATTCAATAAGAAGAAGGATATAGCAAAATTTACAGCATTTTTTCCTAATATGTTGTTCTTGTTGTAAAACAAAAAAAAGTACTTGTGTGATTTGCATTGTATATGATTAAATTTTAAATTATTGTCTGTTGGTAAATAAATAACACTAGGTGTAGTAAAATAAAATACTACAGACCTAGCAGTATATTACTTACCATCACTTAATATTTCTAGTTACGTAACCATATCACAACCATTTGCAAGTTTTCATGTGTAGCGTAGCATGGTATAATAAAAATCAGCAAAGCTGCCCTCCCCCCCCCCCTTTGGTTTTACGACCGTTTTTAGTTAGTAAAAACTAAAAAGAAGCAGAAAGGACTACCATAAAAGTATTGCATTAATACTAGATCGCCGGCTCTACCTAAATTAGATTCTTTAAATATATAAATACGGGGTTTGTTATCTCTGTTATAATGTATAGAGCATTTTAGATTAAATTTATCTTGTAAAGTAAACATTAATTTATCGACATCTGTGTTAGAGAATCCATAAACACTTATATGTAAACCGCTACCTTGTTTACTTCCGTCTAGAAGTTAACCAACATTTTTAAATATGTATCTACCTTTATAAGAGCTTTTTTGGTTACGTTTCAAATATGTTGCTATCGAAACATATCCTATATCCAAAGCTCTACCTGCAGCACGAATAGAATCATAATAATTAACTGTATTAGACTCTAAATCAATAACTTCAATTTTTTTTGAATTAGGGTGATTTAAATAATTTGAATCATAATTAGACGGAGATAAATTAGACTCTAACTTATAAATACCCTTATAAGGCTTCGATTTTAAAATATATTCTTTTAAAACGGTCTTATTAGTATTCAGACTTTTAGCTGCCTCAGTTAAAGATACATATTTTAAAGAAACATTTGTTTCTAAGTTAGTTACCTTAACCGGAATAGATTTACTTAAATTTAATTTTTGAAGATTACTATGCACTTTTACTAATGCATCCCCAGTATGTTTATAACCTTCGCTTTCGCGACCCAGCAGAGCTCCGCTCCGCGTGGGGAAAGGAGAATAAGCAGTTTTCAAGACATTATAATAAGGGGATAACTTATCCATATAATATTGCTCTCTTTTTACTAGTTCTTTTGGGTCACAGTATTCAAGAATATCTAACTTAAATTTTGAATAACCGTATTTTAAAAGAGCTTTATTAATAACCATCAACTTACGAGTAGTATGAGAAATAAAAGGATTACTATAATAATTTCTTAATCTTCTACCTAAATTAACGCTACTTCCTACATAAGACTTTCCCGAATCTAATTGAGTTCAACGGTATACACCAGTTTTTCCCTCATTATCCGAGATGGCTTTTTTTTTATTGGAGAGCGCATCATTATAAGATGTAATTGGTATAAATAAATTACTATAATTTCTTCTTCCCAGTGGGGTGCTTGCGCGGCTTATAAAAAGGACAAAAATGTATTTTTTTATTGGCCTAAATATCGGAGTCCCACAGGTTCCAGCCGCATTAAAGGTGGCGGTCGGGACTAAATTTACACTACTTCCTACATAAGTCTTTTCCGAATCTAATGGAGTTAAACGGTATACACCAGTTTTTCCTTCATTATCCGAGATGGCTTTTTTTTTATTGGAGAGCGCATCTTTATAAGATGCAGCAAGTATAAATGCTAAACAGTTAAGATTCTCAAATAAATCAAAAAATCCAAAGGATTTATCCCTTAAATATTCACGTAAAAATAAACCTTAAGGCTTCAATTTAAATTTATCTTAAAAATAACAAAATTATCTAGTTTTATTGTATAAATAATAAAGCTGCGATAATAAACTTGGATTATGGCCCCTCCCTTGTTCACGATCTTAGATAAGTCTTTATTTATGTTTAATGCTTTTTTAACCTTTATAGTAAATCACTCCTACGAAGTCAGGAGAGGAAAAAAGATATTTTAGTATACCTTATTACATAGAAGCACGTAGAAGTGCTTCGCTGCTTCGCGTCACCCTAGGTTAGTAATCGCAAAAAATTATTAAAAAAGCTAAACCGTATCCCCTCCCCCCCCCCTTGGGGGGGCCCCCCTCAAGGGGGGGGGGATTAGGGGTGTTAACAATTCTCTTATGTTTTCGGTAACTATTTTTTTTCTATTTAAATCATAAAATAACTCTCTATATTCATTAAAACAAGGGAGTTGCATAGTGGTGAATGATATAGCACTGTAGATTTTTTTAGTACTATTATCCACTACTAGTCTAGATTGAGGTTTATAATCATTTGCACAAAAAGGTAAAAAGAAACTTAATACATAATCGAAATATTCTTTATGTTTTACAGCAGTTTGAGCATAAACTAATCTAGAGTTAGCAGTTGGTGATCTTCTTACTATGTTAGATATAGATCATCCTTTACTATGTATGTAGAAGGAGACTATAAACTAGTTATATTTTAAACTTTTTATAATAAATTACTTAGATATTTTAGTTATTAAATACTTATCTAAATAAAGCTTTTCTTTTACTATGCATCTACGAATAATTTCAGGATGAACTTAAAAGAACTTTGCCGCTTGAGTAATAGACCTAAATTCAATACTCTCACCGTTTAATGTATCAAGCACAATAACAGGATTAGCGGTTTTAGCTATTTGCTCTATAGATGTGTTAAGTCTAATCAAATGCTCTTTATGTTCTTGACTAGAATTTAATTTATTTAAATGCTCTAAGTTTTTGGCTAAAGCTTCTTCTGAACGATTTAAAGCAGCAGCTTTTATTTTGGCTATACTAAAGTGTGTTTAACTCCTAATCTTGAACCAGCTATTTTTAAAATATTATATTCAGGATTCAAAAGATCAATATAATATTGTTCTCTTTCTATTAAAGCCGTCCGTAGGGGGCTCACAATATTCTAAAATTTCCGCCGTAGGAGGAAAAATTTGCAAAACCATGAGCTAATAAAGCTTTATAGATAATCATGATATCTTTACCATCTTCAAGATAAGAAGCATTAAAATAATTTCTAAGTCTATTACTTAGATCTACTGCACTTCCTACGTATCTTTTCCCGTTAATTTTATTTGTTCATAAATAAATACCAGATTTTCCTTTATTTCCTTTTAAAATTGTAGCTTTTTCAACCTTAGGGTTATAATAAACAACTTTTAAGTTAGCAAAATTTACATAAATTCTATAAAAAGTTAAAAAATATGTGAAGCAATAAAAACCAAAAAGTACTAATCTTTTCACAACTATCCCACGAATGTGGGCATCACCAAGTAAAAACCCTATCCCTATTAATACTTCTTTTGCTTTGTCAGGTAATTTTATTGAAGCTCTTTCAGTAGGAGATAAACGAGTTACTCCTTTTGTTGAACGTGCAGCAAATAATACTGGACTATACATAAAGAATAGTATAGAGGATAAATCAATTGATGGTGTGTTAAATTCATAGTATCACTACTATGATCGGACTATCTCTTCAATTAAAACCAAGCGCCTTTAATTGTCTCGTACATAGTCTCTGAAGATTCCTTAATTAGCTTAGTATATATTAGCTTAATAAAAGGTTTTCCTGCTGATTGTCATATTTAAATTTAAATTAAAAAGGGTTTCCAACAATTCGCGAGATTTTAGAATGACATTTATTTTACTTTATCATTCAGGAACTATAGCAGGAGGAGTTTGCATAGGATTTGCCCAGATCGAATTAGTATGACATAATGTTATTCCTTCTAGCACCCTGACTCTAAAGCTTATTTATTAGTTAAAAAGTACCCATAAGTAAAGAAAACAGTAGTTTATCTTCCTTGCGTACTCGTAGTTAGCCGGGCCGCTAATAAATACAGCGGCCCCGCCCTGACGCCAAATTTGCCTCCTCCCTTACGTAGTTGGGAAGGACGCATTGAGGTACGCAAAAAAAATTAAAAATTTTGGTTAATTCAATCTGAAAGAATTTTATCTCTATATTGCACAGCAGCTGCTAAAGCTTTATCTTGACCATCTCAAGTTGAACACATAAATGCTTTATTAGACTTCGGTAATTTCAAAGTAGAAGGGAAACGTACTTGTATACCTCGAACTTTGCGGTCCGACGTATATATAAAAGAAATATAGCATTCTCCCCCGTCCCTACGAGCAGAAGCTGCTTTTAATCAATCCTCTATACGACCCATTCAAACTTCTTTATCTGTGAAACGTTCATTAGTATTTGCATATATTTTATTAACAAGCGCTCTTAAACCAAAATAAGTGTGATGGCCTCCTGAGTTAACCAACCGCTCTACTCAAACTAATAAATTAAAACTATCACTTTTTCCGTACAAGAAATGTGAATATTTTTTCAACAAAGGAAATAGAGAATTAAATACCCTATTAATACCTTTAACTACTAAAGTGTACGTAGTAGCACTTTTCTCCAAAGAAGTTGGAATATTAAGTGCGTTTAAAGTGTCAGTCATTATTTCCATAATATATTTATTAGATTCGGTATTAGATTGTACTATATTAAATAAAGGACAAATAACCACAGTACTATTTTTCTCTTTCCATTCGAGTTTCAAATGTAAAGTACCATCACCTAAAAAGAATCCCAGTATAAATAAGAAAGAAGGTTTTCTAGCATTATCTTTATAAGAAACCTTTGGTAATTCTTTCAATAAAGCTGGATCTAACCCTAAAGAAAGTAATTTCTCTTCTAAACTTACTTTATAATGAGATGAATAACCTGTTAAAGAATAAACAAGGCTCACTAAATGAACTTTAGACATATTATCCGAAGTCTGTTTTATGTGATTTTTTAATGTATAAATTTTATTTAGTTTAAATATAGCACGGTATTTTTCACCATATAGCATATTGAAATACGGAACAAACACAGAAAAAAAAGTATCTCAACCGGACAATCTATAAGCGATAACAAATTTTCCAAAACTATTTAAAGTTATACTAAAAGTCCCTTTGTTACATAAAGCTTTGTTTAATCTAATAAAAAATTTGGCACTTTCTATCGAAAACAATTGAGTTGCCGTGCAAAGAGGATAAAAATTTAACCCAGATCTAAAAATACCACCAATATACCCTTCCGCTTGCCAGAAACCGTTGGCAAGTAAACAAAATTCTTTATCTGAACCACCTTCTGAGGGACCCGAAGAGGTTTTTAGGGTCAAAAATAAACTTTTAACTTCAGAAAGAGTCATTAATTTATTACCTACTTTTCCTTTAACCGTAGATTTAATATCGTGTTCCGATTCAGTTAGGTGAGATTTCTCTTGATCTCTAGAAGATATAATACTTTCAGTCTTTAAGTAAGTATAGAAAGTAGCTAAATAACAGATATGCCTGACTAAGGCCTTCTCCCTAAATAAGTTTAAACCTATCCATTTAACAGAACCCCCTCAACGAAACCTTATCGTAAAAGAACTTCCTGCATCCTTTCAGATGGGGCTTGACTATATCTTAAGCTTGCGCCAACCTACATTTAGCCGATGAACTGCACACCATTTATTATTGGTGCTTGGCTGCGGATTACCCATTTATCTATATTCCTTGCTACGGGGCGCCCCAAAGGACAATAAGTTTTATGAAAACCCTTTATGCCTCCTCACAAAGTGTAGGAAGGATGGCAAGGGTAGGGGGTAAAAAATATATGGGGTTATATTTTTTTTTTTATTATAAAACTCTCCTTCCTCCGAAGGCAGGACTGACTTCGTAGGAGGAGGGCCCTTTCTCCTTCGGAGAATTTAGTAGCTATCACATAAAAAATCAATTTCGATTTTACCATACCCCGAGTCATTACCTGGGCCATAGGGGTATTACTACTCCTACTTGGTTGAAATTGTTTTAGGGACTTCCCGCAATTTGAAGGTTTAATAGCCAGAAGTTCATTCTGACAATAACTAAGACTTCCTTAATTATATAATTTTCACTATCACCAAGATAATTAGGCATGAAGAATGCAAATAAACTTAATACAAATATAAATATAAAGATAGTTATTAAATCTTTAAATAAGAAATAAGGGGCAAAAGGTAATCTATCATAATTACCTGAAACACCTAAAGGGTTACTTGCATAACAAATTCGACTGTACATTAAGCATTCTATAAAGAATACCCACCGGCGACCCAGTCTGTAGCGACCATATTTTAGACAAAGTAAGGATTAATATGCCCGACGGTCTTGTATTAAATAAGATAATCTTTGACCGTATTCACCTGGCATTGCCAAACCTAAAATATCGTATAGATATTTTGATTTAAGTCTCCTGTCGGAAACTTAGAGATTCAAGGTTGAATCTCACAACTACTTCTATATATATGTTATAATCCTAACTTGTAAAGCATACTAGGTACCATATATATGGCAATACTAATTTTCTTAATAAAGGAAGAGATTCTTGTTTAATATATAATTGATAACTCTAACGCAGACCGAGACGGAAAGAAGAACACTAACTTCTTCCTTTATTCATTCTACCTTTTAATATAAGAATATCTTTTAACCCTTCTTCTTTTAAATGTCCTTTAGCTTTAATAATTTCAGCTGCTTTGCAAAAATCAGAGAAATCTTCACCTTTAATACCTATAATAGGGTATTGATTAAAAACCGGAATAATCTTTTCCAAAATATCTGAAAACTTAGCTACAATAAAATGAACCATGTCACCTTTTGACTGTGTTAATATTCTTCCACACCCTAAATAAGAAATTAAACCTTCTATTAAAAATAAGTCCTTAACATTCTGGGATACAGTAAAACGTAAAGAAACCTGACATCCTTTCTTATAAGCAGTAGAATTTTGAATTATTATCTGAAAACTACCATCCCCAGAAGTAAAACCCGCTAGCCAGTAAGAATTTATATTTTTAATATTCAGAGCTGGAACTAAAGGTCTAGGTACTTGCACAACCTCACTAAAAGATTCTTTAAGCGAGTCAGGCAACCCTAAATTAATAGAAGCCGAAGGGGGCGAGTGGCCCTTCAGGGTCCGAGTCCCCTTCGGCCCCCTCGCCTTTATACCTAAAATTTTATGTAACCCTTCCAAAGTTAAATGATCTTTATTAATTACGCATTCAACCGCCAACTTGAATAACTCAAAATCTGCCCATTTTTGTTGCGTGCCTACAATAAAGGGTACTTATTAAAATGAGGTATTATTATATTATTTAAGTCCGTAGGTTTAGTTATAATATAGATAAAAGAATTTCTACCTTGATTTTCAACTATTCTTCTTACACCGTAGAAAAAAGATTGTATAAGGTTCAATAACCCTAAATCTTTCCTATGTAATTCAATAGTAAATTCACAGCGAACACTTCAACCTAATTTTACAGTTTTACTTTGAAAGATTACGACTTTAAAAGATGACTCAGCGTCTGCAAATCCCGTTATAGATCAAGGTTCGATTTTAACAGGTGATCCTGAGATAGTATGATAACGGGATACACCTACCTTACGTATTAAATTTTTACGAGTTGAATTCATAATGTTGCTTGAGGTAAGAGGTTTAGTATCAGGATAAAGATTCTGAAGATAGCTAGGAAGTAGATAAGGTCTAACAATACTTATTAATAAATCTCGAGAATCCTCAGAAATTAGTAAAGAATAATTACTATTATTTTTATGTAAGCTACTTTTTAAATTAAACTTTGAATCTAAAACTAATGACAAAAGTTCTACCTCTTCTTTTGTGAAACAGTTAGTAGCTATTCTCACACCAGGTTTTCAAGTACCATCCTCCATTATTCAAACTGCTAACGCCAAAGGTGTTAAAAATTCATAAATATTTTTAGGTATCACTTTGACCTTATTATTAGTGTAAAACAATTTATATAATCACATTCAACTTGAAAACCCTAGGGTACCAAAACGATATGCTTGATAAATTTTATCCCCGTATTTTTGCTCAAAAAGAACAGGTAAGTTTTTAGTACAATAACCCCTTTCATATAAAAAACCATGCAGCCAGAATATATATTCTTTATGCTTTACTTGCTGTCTAAATCTTATTCTTACACCTCCATTTTGCAATCTCTCAGCGTGTCCATCCCCTAACAATGAACCTACTATAACAGAGAGAACCTCCTCATTGTGAGGACCGATTCGTGTATTGGGTTTAAAATTAGGTAATATAAAAGCCAAGGTCGCTTTAAGAGATGAAAGAGCTTTCATATATAGAAATTTGGGGCCAAATAACGAAGACCCCGCTCGGTCATGGAGTGATATTAAATGCATTAAAGCTAATGCTGCTAAAACAACAATTATATTAAATTATAATAATAAATTTGTATGTAAGTAAATAGAATACCGAAATATATTAATACATAAAGATATATTAATGCATAAAGATATCTATATCCATCTATTTATATAGAGGCATTGCAATTTTGTTTTAACCTCATCACTAGGAAGTAAGCCTTTTTACTGCCTAGAGATATAAAGTAAGTTTTCCACCCTGCCTGCGCTTCGCTCTTAGGACAAAAGAAAACTATAAAGTTTGAAGTACAAATTGCTAATTTTAGCAGTAAAAGGAAGAAAAATAAACTTAACTTTTTATGCTGCGTAGAAGTCAGCACTAAAATTAAGATTTTAACATAGTCTAGTAGTACTTAATAGCGACAAACAAGAGTATGCACCTTAAAATAGTTTTCTTTGTTTGACCAATCAATCCAATTGGAGACAAGGGTCAAATACGAAAACGCTAATCCAAAGGATAAAAAGCCGTTCAACAAAAAATAATATTTTTTGCAACAAAGTATTTTTTTTTTGAGGTACGTCTAAAAAAATATTAAAAAAAAATGAAAAGGAGCAGCTTTGCGAAAACAAGCCAGGCTATACCTTGACACTCCTACTACTACTTATTATTATTCTTCTTCTTTTACTGCATATAAGTTTTATAATAAAACTAAGAATACTTATTCACTATTATATATACTAATCTTGAAGAAACTTTAGTTTTTTGTATCTGTCTGATTCCTTAAGATTATTCAATCAAATTAAATAAGATTCTTTTTTGTAACCTATTAACGGGTAATGATTTTCAAAAGAAAAAAAGTTTACAACCTTCTGGATATCTTTAAGCGCTGCCATTCTAACTATATATACATTATTCTTTTCTGAATAATATATATTTCTACTTGGTTTAAACAAGAGATGGATAGCTTTCATTAAAATACTATTTCCCTTCTGACCAATGCTGAACCCTATTTCTTTATTGGCTTGTACGAAAAATGAACCTTCTGCCACTACAAAACCAACCAATCAATTTTTAAAGTATCAAACCTTTGATAAGATATCAACAGGATTGTTAAATACAAAAGGGCTATAGTTAGGTATAACCTCGGGTAGTAGCTCTCATTTCTTAATATTATTTTCTAAAGTATATAAAAGTAAATTGTATTGTTTTATTCTATTCTCGGTTAAAAAAAATAAATTATGTTTTAACAATAAAGGAACCAATACGTGCTTTAATTCGTAATAATATAAAACTAACTTACTGCTATCACTATTTACTTTAATAATAGACCCACAATGTAATTTACCTAATATATACTCTAGAGTAGACAAATCTCTATTTTGAAGAGCTATAACCAAATTAAACTCTATATATCCATTAGATCTTTTTTTAGCGAAGATATAACCATCACCGTCAATAACACCAACAAAAAAAGCTAAAAAGCTAACATCCACATTAGGATGTATTAATTCCCTTTTACTAGTAACAGGAGTTTTAGTTAATTCTATTTTCTCAACTCAATACTCGTAAGTTTTAGTTCTTAAAATATTAAATTCTGCCACTAATTCAGGAATGATAAAACATACAATATTATTATAAAAGAGAGTATATCCACCAACCCAACCTTTTTTGGCCCGCCCCTTGGGGTCTGGCCCTCTTTAGATTGGGGGTAAAAATTGCTATACTATCATCATTATTTCACAACAATGTTTAGACTATTTCTTATAAAATATATTTGTTATATTTTACTTTACCGTATAGTCGTTGAACACATATACTTAAAGAATTAACCTAATTATTTAATTAATCTCTTAATATATATCTGGCTTTGTTACCCCCCCCCCTTTTGCTACTTACTATTTAGCTATTCTATTAAGGATGTAAGAAACTTTAATTAAATATAGGATAATTTTTAAATATACTTTGCTGCTTATTAACACATAGTTTTTTTTTTGAAACTTTCAAAATAATATTCTATTGTCCTTCAAGCAATTAGATAAATTTTTATACCCCATATTTTAATTTTTTAGACCGGCCGGCTTTGCAGGCAGCCTCTAAAAAATGCGCCCACCCTTCGGACGGTGTTTACGGCGTCAATAAAGGGTAATACAAAATGCAATGCGAAAAATCTATTTAAAGTAGCGTTATTAACGCTGAAACCTCCTCAAATGAACTCAACTACGTCACCACCTATTCAGGGAATTGCACTAATTAAATTGGTGATCACGGTAGCCGAATCTTTAATTTACTTAGTCTAGTCTAGCCTTTTATTTATAAAAACAATAATATATAAATAAAATTCTAGAAGCTTAAATGTTTAAACCAAAAGTAAACCCTGTACTTTAAACTAATCCTAATCCAAATTATTGAAATAGAATACAGTAAAAAGCCTTGTGCTTAAATAAAATTATGAAAAAAGATTCCGACTGTACATTAAGCACCATTTCAGGCACCCACCGGTAAACCAGTCTGTAGTGGTAATTTACTTTACCAAGGGTCTTTATGCTAAACAAACATATTTGACCTCTTAATACCAGCATAGCTATATAGCTTATTATATAAATTCTTAGTAAAAATTACTTTATTTTTTTTTTACTATATAACTATATATAATTCTGTATTTAAATAATTTTATATTTCATTTCAGGTATCATATAAGGATATACAATTTTTCTAAGATCTTGCATAGATTCTTTAAATATATAAATAGTGTATTTGTCTTTAGATCCTGTTAATTCTACAGAAGCCTTTAAATTGAAATTGTCGTTTAAAGCTTTAATTAAAATTAAACATTCTTTATATGTATAATAATTATTTGAAAATTTTAAAATTTTTCCTACTTTAGCTCCACTGTTCATTACTCAAATAGCTAAAGTTAAGGAAGTCAAATATGAACCTATACATTCTGGTACACATTTAATTTTGTCTTTATATCATAAATCATAAATCCAATTAAAACTTGTATAAGATCAAGTAGATAATTTTACTTTTTTTAAAATTTTACCTTTTACCCCTAATTTCGTTGTTATTTTAGGTAGCTTATAACTACAATAACCTAAATATGAAAACAATTTATACAAAAAAAAAAGATATTCTATATGGATACCTTCCTGAAAAATAGTAATTATAGTACCCTGCTCTTTATTAAAAGATAATTTTTCAGCCTGAGCGTTACCCAATAAAGACCCAAAAATTATAGAAATAATTTCTATATTGTGTGGGCTTTGTATGCCTTCAAGTCTATTTACTTGAGACATGGTTCGACTCAAACTCGCAGAGGTAATTGTTAATAATATTAATTTATTTAAATAAAAATTATACATTTGGGGCTCTAATTCAAAAATTTCGTTACTTGAGTCCACTAACACTTTCATCAGCAAATTATAAAATTTATTCGCTAAATTTATCTTTAATAAACCCATATAATTTACTCGTTTTAAGTGCAGCAATAAAAATTTGGTATTGTTTTAATTTATAGCCATATAGAGGATGATGACCTGAAAAGGAAAAAAAAGAAACAACTTGTTCTATATTTTTTTTTGAAGATAAAGCCAATTGATAACCACCATTAGAATCTGGTTTAAATGAAGCAGTAGATTGCTCTCCTGTGATAGCTAAACTTGCAGTTTTTAATAAATTAACATTATCATCCCCAGATTGTTTTAATTGAAAGAAAGCAGAACCTCTTGTTTTAAACCCAAAAGAACCTTCTGCCATAGTAAAACCAACTAATCAATCACAAAAATAGTCTAATTTTATTAATTCATGCTCAGATTTAGCTACAAACTCATATTCTTTAAAGTTAACATTATCTCAATGAGTAATAGAATTTTCTAATATATAATTAGCTAAAGCAAATTGTTTTGCACGTTGACTAGTTAAAAATTGAAGATTGTATTCTTTAATTAAAGGTAATATTACGGCTAATAAATCTTTTTTGGAAAATATAACTCTAACTTGTTCTCTATTTCCAGACATAGTATCTATTTTTCCTACTTTTAAAGTTTCTACAAAATATTCTAGTAAAGTTAAATCTCTAATATTTACATTAGAAGCTAAACGAATTCTAATAGTACTTCTAGCCAGAGCTTTAGTTTTTTTATTATATTGTTTTTGTTCACCAATATCAAAATAACCATCTCCATCTATAAAGCCAATAAGCATAGCCATAAATTTTTTATCTGGTTTGGTTGGAGTAAGAGTATGAAATGTTGAATTTTTATTGTCTAAACCCCATAGCGACATTTGCCCATACACGACACTCAGATTTATCCTGCAAATAGCAGATTTATTATTTTAAATCAAAACTACCTTTCACTAATTTATTATATAATAATAAATGTATTTTATTTATTAATAAATAAATAGCGCAAAGATGCTTAATTTAAATAAGCAAGCTCTCCTTTACGAAGTATAGGCAGGTCTCTATTTGTTTAGAAGGGATTCTGATTAAAGATTTATTTATAAAATCTAGTAGAGTACACCTTAAATGTAGAATATTCTACATTAACTACCGTCCACTCGTTGCTCTTTTACATAATTAATTATGACTTAGATACGCGATTGCCTATTGATTTTTCAATAATCTTATGAATTATTACCATACATGAGTAATTACTTCATCCACTTATAATTTTTCAATTATAGTTTGGTATCATAAGCTTTAAGGTTTACCCGTAATTTGATAGTTTAGCCCCTTGGCGCGAATTCCACTTCGCTTTGTAGGCAGTACATACAAACTAACTTTCGTTAGATTCTAGTTTATAATTTCAGGATAATAAGATTCAAAAGTATATCTGTTTTTATATACTTTTCCTGTATTTATTTTTTTTGTTATTACAGAAGAGATATTTATATTACCTAAAGCTAAAGCTGCTTGAGTATATGAAGAAAAAGGAGAACCCTCTACTAATTTACCTTCATCGTAAACATTTACACCATAACCTGATTGACCTCCTTTACTTACTTTAATAATATCGGAATAAGCTTTATAAGATAAACCTGCAGCTAAATCATATACAGGTGGTAGATCAAATATTTTATTAATATCTTTAGGAGCTTTAGCTAAATTTAATTTAGTTGAATAACGTTTATTAATATATTTAGAAATATCAACTAAAAGTTTTTTTCCTTGAGGTAATGTAGTATAACCTAAAGATTTCAATTTAACTGCTACTTCTCAATATTCAAAATCTACAACTTTTCTAGATTTAAATTCTAAAGTTTTAAAGAAAGGTAAAATATAATTATAGAGCTGTAAGATATTTGATACATTAAGAGATGAAGAATCCTCTGATATATATACACCTGGAACAGGTTTAGTATTTAATATATCATTAAGAGGTCCAATAGTTGGATTATAAGGTAAATTATTTAAAAATTCGGCAATTTCATGTAAAAAATGCACATTTTTAGAGTGTTGTTTAATTGAAAACTGAGGTATTAAATTTGATATATAAAAAGTTCCATCTCCTTCTACAAAACCTAATACTCTATATGGAGTTAAATTACGCTTAGGAAGACTTAAAATATCATAATTCCTTCTTAAAGAATTCATACCTGATTTTAATATCAGTATCTCATCTAATTCTGATTTAGATAATTTTCTTTTTTTAATTGCAGTAATAGATGCCTTTTTTATTTCAGCTGCAGTTTTAAAACATTGAAAATCTAAATATTTTGTTGTAGTAAAATAGTATTTAGTGAAGATTGGTATAATTATATAATAAAGGTCATTAAACTTATCGACTGAAAAATAAGACTCATGTTTATCTTTTGAATCTACAATTACTCCTACATCTCTACTTGCTAATCTACTTAATAAATTTTTAATGTATACTAATGTATTTCTATCGTCATAGCGTAATTTTATTCTAAACTTTAAAGCTCCTGTATTTGAAATAAAAAATAAAGATTCAGCTTCTGAAAATCCACATAATCACTCTAGTTCATTTTTTTCTTTTTCTAAATTCTCTTCTGTTAATATTAAACTTTCAGTTTGATTTTGAGTATTTATATTAATATCTTTAGAATCTCTTATAGAGCTAATATTACTACTAAAATAAACACTTAAATACTTATCAAAAATAACTCAACTGAAAATCATAAATAATAAATACAATGAAATAATCTTTATCTCTTCATACAAACTTACTTCTTAAAATAAATTTTTATAAAAGCCATGATATCTTTCTTGTTCGTATATCATGTTTATCTATCTAGGAGATAAAAAGTTTCGACTGTGCATTAAGCGGCATTTAAGCCACCCATTAGTGACCCAGTCTGTCGCGATTATTTATGTAACCGACGATCTGAAAGTTTAAACTTTTTAATCGTTTACACTAATTTAACTTACTTATCTATAAAAGATAAGTAAGGTAAGACATACGAATTTAACTTACTTATCAATAAAAGATAAGCTAGAATACCTTTGAATTCGAATATTCTATTAGTTAGATTTATTTAACTAAAAGCTCCGGCTGTGCATTAAGCAGCATTTCAGCCACCCATTAGTGACCCAGTCTGTCGCGATCATTTATGAAACCGACGATCTGAAAGTTTAAACTTCTTTAATCGTTTTCACTAATATTGCCAAATAATCAAATTGATTATTCTATATCTCTGTCGAGTTATACCACTTTAATCTTGCTTTTTCCATAAAGATTGCCTAAAGATTTATACTCATGGGACTATAATTAAATACAATATATATAATAATAATTAATTTTTTTTTTATGGGAATCTTCTACAATTCACTGTTTTTTAACTAATCTTTTCTCTGTTTGTAGGGCTCTTCTAATAGTCTTTTCTCCACAATTTATAGCTTTAGCTGCTTCTACTATTGAAGAATATTGTCCATATACAGTTCTATCTAAGTTGTATAAAGTTAGAGGTCTTGTATTAACAATACATTTATTTCTACTTTCTTCTGACATAGGAGGTCTATTTAAAGCTGCCTGTCTCATTTTCTCTATTGTTTCTAAAGAAAAGGTTTTACCTTTATTTAAATTACGAATTCTTTCACGTCTTTCATCACTATAAATATCTTTCATTTTTTGACGATCTATTTCAGTATGTTTATAACCAAAGCTAGATCCTGCTTCTGTTAAGATATTATAGTTAGGTAATAATAACTTTAAATATTTATCTTCTAAATCTAATAATTCTTTATTATTTTCTTTAGTTACTATATTGGGAAATAATTCTAATACTAAAAAAGCAAAGTTTTCTAGTTTATACTTTTTTACTGCTAATTTAACTATTTTTGCCAAAAGAGTTAGATTTATCCTACAAATAAAATTTTTTATTTTTTTTGTGCGAAGCGACTCCTGTTCTGAAAGAAATGGACACCTCAAGTTACTAATAAAATTTTATTAAATAACTTTTACCCTATAAACTACCAATTTAATAAATATAATCAAAAAAAAAAAGTGTTTCGTATAACACTAACGTAACTAGTGTCTATTTTCTACCTTTATTCATTCTTTCTTTAATTTGTTTTATTTGTTCTAACCCATCAATAGTTAAATGAGCTTTATTTTTCATTAATTCAACAACTAGATTTCAATCTAAAAAATCTTTATGTTTTGAACCTAAAATAGGATTATCATTAAAAAACTTTCTCCGGAGGAGAAAGGCAGGCGGAGCCTCGGGTACAATTTTTTCAGCTAAATCTGAAAATTTGGTTACTTCAAATACAAAAACATCTTTTGTGCGTGCGCGTGCCTATAAAAAGGTTACCTGAATTTAAATAATTAATTAAAGATTTCATTAATTTCTCATCTTTAATATGTTGAGTTATTTGAAATATTAATTGAACACTTAATCCAAGTTTAGATTTAGGTGATTTAACCAATTTTATATAAAAACATCCTTCCCCAGTTGCAAATCCAGCTAATCATTGAGGGTTGTTAATTTTAATATTACTTACCTCAGATCTATCTAAACTAGTTATATTTGGAAAAGCTTCTTTTAATTTATCAGATAAACCTAAATTCATTGTTGCTTTTATTGATATTAATTTATCTAAACCTTCTTTAGTTAAATGCTCCTTATTTAACATAATAAAATAAGCTTGTTTAAATAATTCAAAATTTGAATATTTTGTAGTAATTAAAGGATAAGAATCAAAATGATTTATTATTGTACTTAAATCTTTAAGAGATTCTACTCTATAATGAACCATTTGTAGCCCATGATTAGAGATATTACCTATTCCATTAAAGAATTTTTGTAACATTTCTAAGATAAGCCTATCTTTTGTATGTAAACCTATTTGAAATGATAATTTAGTTGCTCATCCAGTTTTAGAATTATTATTTTTAACTGCAGATAAAATAAAAGATCCTTCAGCATCAGTAAATCCTGATACAAATCAAGGATCTAGTTTAACTACAGGCTTATTGGTAGAATAATATCTTAAAAAATTTATTTGGTTAGATGGGTTTATAACTAAACGGTTTTCTCCTCCTTTACGAAGTATAGGCAGGAAAACCTATTAGAGTACATCTTAAGGGGATATTATATATATCACCCCTACTACCGTCTACTCGTTGCTCTTTTACAGCAATATTTGCTGATTTAGATCCGCGATATTCTATCTCGTTTTCACTCATTTTACGACTTGTTACCATACCTGAAGAATTAGTTCAGCCACTCATATATTTTCATATAAGGCTTGGTACCATAAATTTTAAGACGTCCCCGGAATTTGATAGTATGAGGCGCAAAAGTAGGTACCCGCCCCACAAACTACCTCTAAAATATATTAAATGATTGCTGAATCTAGCGTAAAATCTATCAGTAGCAGCGGAACCTATATAATAATCTTGAGTAGTTTTATTGATTATCATGTATATACCACTTAATCCTTTAGTATCCTTTAATATTTGTTTTTTAACGGTCTCTAAATGTAAATCTTCATAAATATAAATAGGATTCATACCTACTTCTTTAATAATTTCTCCTAATCTTTCAGAAGATTTATTTGTAGAAATTGTACTATATTGTCTTTTATTTAAACTAAGAGAATTAATTGGTTGGTTAAATTTTTTATTTATATTATATTTTGTATTAAACCATTTTGGGCTATGCACATAACCCAGAAAAGCTGTAGCCATCATAGCAATAAGTATTACAGTACCTATAGCTCAAACTAATGTTCTTGGAAATCTGTAAGATCCGTAATACATTGAACGACCTATGTGCAAATAGACCAAGAAGAAAAAAGCAGAAGCAGTGTTAGCATGCAAGAAACGAATAAGCCATCCATTAGAAACATCACGCATAATCTTTTAAAGAAATTATTTTTTTTTTGCTATTTTTTCTTTTCATTAATCCCTAGACGCTCTATCTACGGGCTTCGATGAAAAAAGATATTTACCTTTATAAAGTTTATTAGTATCTATGTAACGATTACATGTGTTACTACTTGACTTTAATCCTAACGCCTTGTGTGCCAAACTGAATGAAGCAAAAGGAGAACCCTCTATTGAACCTTCATTTGTATAAATATATATAGTTCTAGGTTTATCTGATTTATTTGCTATTCTAAATTTACGCGCATTATCTACATGAGGAATAAAAAGCTGAACGTTAAAAGGCGATTCTATTTTTGAAAGATTATGAAACCTATCAAAAATCTTTTCAATAGCTTTATTTATATCTGCCGGATTATTAGTTGTACTATATCTTTTATTAAGAACTTCTGAAATATCTAAAAATAAATTTTTACCTTCAACTAGGTAATAATATCCCTTTACTTTTAATAATAGAACGGAGGGGCGAAGGGCGGAGACCCTGAGGGCCTAAAAAAAAAATCAAAAACTAAAATCTTTAATAATATAAAAAAAAAGACTTTCTCTTTTATGATTTTATTTTTTATTTTTTTTTTAAAGCCCCTTCGCTATTCTTCATAATTTAAAATCCTCATATTTACGAGAATAAAATTTACAAGAGTCTAATAAAGGTAAAATATAATAATACAAAGCATCTACATTGCTAACTACTATAGATACTACATTGGTTCTAATATTGGTTGTACTTACAACGTTCACAGGCAATATCTCGCTATTTTTAGGTATCTCTGAATTACACAATTCAGTTAAAAAAGTTTTGATTGCATCTAAACAATCATGACTTGTAATTTTTTGAGCTACTTGAAAGTACAATGAAGATCCTGTTTTAATCCCAAAAGTACCTTCTGCTTCTATAAATCCTATAAATCAATGAGGGTTTATTATAATTTGAGGTCCAGTAGTATCATACTTAAAAATCGTTCTACCTGAATTCATTCCATCTTTAAGAGATATAATTTTTTCCTTATCCAAAGAAGATAAATTTCCATTTTCACTTTTAGCTTTGATAAGAATAGCTGCATAAAAATCCGCTTCGCAGAAAATCTAATTTTTTACTAGTATGTAAAGGAAAGTTTATGAATATAGGACACCCTATAAATAAAAACCTGGCAAGCTACTTCCTCTATATCCTAGATAAATAATGGTCTAGACTTATTCATACCCTCTTTAATTTTTTGTATAGTTTCTAAACCTTCTTTGGTTAGATGAACTTTATTTTTCATTAATTCGGCAGCAGAGCAAAAATCGAAGAAATCTTTAGATTTTTCACCTTTAATTGGGTATTTAAAAAAAAACTTTCTCCGGAGGAGAAAGGCAGGCGGAGCCTCGGGGATAATTTTTTTATAAAGATCTCCTTCGGCAGAATTTTGTAACTTCAATATCTCCAGCTAACTTATTTTTACGTAAGGAATAGCGGCCACATTCTAAGTAAGAAATTATATTTTTCATTAAGTCCGCATCTCTGCTGTGTTGAGTTAAATAAAACGTTAACAAAACCTGACGACCTGTCAAGAGAGTTTTAGATTTAATAAAACTAATATAAAAACATCCTTCCGCACTTGAAAATCCTGCGATTCAATACGGATCTTTAATAAATTTATCTAAAACTCTGGGTCTATCTACCGGAACAACATTAATTTTTTTATATATAAAAAAATGCCCTTAGGGCCGGAAAAGTAGCTTGCAATTTTTCAGGTAGTCCCCGATTAATTGAGGCTTTTATTGCCAGAATTTTTAATAAACCTCCCTGCGTTAAATGTTCTTTATTTTTAAATAACTCTAAGGCTTGTTTAAATAACAGATAATCAGCAAATTTATCACTAATTAGAGGATAAGAATCAAAATGTTTAATTATAATACCTAAATCATCTTTAGATTGAACCATGTAAGTAGCTAAGTTTTCTTCTTTTTTATGTATATACGACCAACACCAAAAAATTTTTGAATACTTTTTAAGAGATTCATATCTTTTAAATGAAGATTTATCAAAAAAAGAATTTTACGTTCAATGGACGATTGTTATTTTGGGTAATACTAAAACTAAAGTTTCCCTCACCATCCGTAAAACCAGTAACAAATCACGGCTCTAATTTTATTAAATCTTGTTCTGTATGCTGAACAATGTGCATAGTTGTGTCAGAAGAAAAAAATCTCGCCGAGCCTGCGATTTCTTTTTTACTTACTAAAGACGCAGCTATATTATTAGGCCTTATAACGAAATATGCTGATCTATTTAAATATAAAAGCCCATTATTTATTAAACGTTTAACAACCAGTGAAGAATAATTATTACCAGACCTCTTTAATAAACCCTCGTAGTAACATGTAATCAAATAGACAAAAAAAAATAAACAATAAAAGGGAATATAAAACCAAAAGGGTAAGGACATACGTCAATAATCAAATTATTAAATAATGTAAAAAATGTGACAGTTGCCAAAACATCTTTTAAGGGCCGTTTGGGTCAGAAAAACTTTGTACTACAAATGCACAACTGTTTCTATTTTCTTCTACAATAATTTTTCCTATGTTTAAATGAGATTTAATGACATTAAGGACTTCTAAATCATCAATGTGCAAATTTATTTTAAATCTAAATCTAATATAAGTACGATCTAACATAATAGAAAAGTTACCCTCTCCATCTGTAAATCCTGAAAACCAGGATAAAAACTATTCACTAATATTTAAGTTATTGACACTTAGCTTAGTAGAAAAGTTTATTACACCAATTCCCAACCTGATTATTTAAAGTTAGGGTTTACTAAGCTTGAACCTAAAGGTAAAGGCGTATTTACTTTTACAGATAAAGGGAGGTGGTCTGGCCACTTATTCGGCAAAGCAGTATAAAGTTCTCTAGACTCCATTTTATTTTTATTACCCTGTGTAGATAAATATCTTGATAAATACACATTATCAATAAAAAATAAAAAAAAAAAATAATCCCGGACATTATTCAAGAAATTGCTTTCTTGGTTGGACTCTATCTCCATACATAATCTAACTATTAAGATTAAGAAGTCAAGCGTATAGTCTCTGAAGACTCTATAATAAAATTAGTAGATTCCCTGCTGATTGTCTTAAATTAGAATTTGTATTAGAAAGCTAGCCGACTTTGCAACACATAAAATAAGGTTTTCCAGCAATTAGCTTGATTTAAAGAGCACATTATGGGGTTAGAGTTATTATCTTCTATAGGTAATTTAACGTGTTTACATAGAATGAATTTTCAGTCTAAACTCTATAACTGAAAATTTAAAGTAAAGATGTACTACGTTTTAATGTAAAAAATTTGCCATTAAATTCTATCGTAGTACCTTTATCTAATTTACGGTTTATAGTTCTATCGCTAACTTTAAAAAATTGAGCACACTCTTTTATTGAATGAAAATTATATATTAGTTCATTATTTTGATCTAATACTTCTACATTTATATTTCCTCTACTTTTAAGATAAACTTCTAATGATTTTACTCAAATTTTTCCATTATCATGAATTTCATAGTTCGAAGGGCTAGATAATAATTTTAATACTTTTTCCCGAAGCTTTTCTCTAGTTATATGTAAATGATCTTCTGTTATATTAGTAGAAAGTCTTCCTTTATTCATACCTCTACCTAATAAAGAGATTAGCTCTTTCCCTTCTTCAGTAAAATGTTTTCCTTTATTTTTTATATTTAAAATTAGTTTTCAATCTTCATAATCTAATTTCTTCTTACTTAATCAAGTTAAATTATCAAAAAAAGGTACAAGAACATTTGTTATATAGTCCGATTTATATGTAGTTAATGTAGCCATAGGTTTAGAATTTTCATTTTTAGTTTTCTCTGATACTGTAAAACTCACAATATTAGAATCACTTCTAGTAATTTTATATTTACCCGGAAGTTCCAATAAAAATTTTTGTATAGCTTCTAGTACTACAGCTTCACTAGCTGTCTGACCTATACCAAATACTAAGCTATAATTTTTTGTACTTACTGAAAAAAAACCTTCAGCTTCTACAAAGCCTAGTAACCAGTACGGTGTAATATATACACGATGATTATCAGGTTGTTCAAAATCACTTCTTTTTCTGTTCATTTGATTTTTTAAATTAACTAATTCTTCGGTTAAATTTTTTAAATCTTTATCTAAACTATCTCTGGATTTTTTTCTATCTTGGTATAGTTTATATCCCTTTTTCCATAAAAGATAATTTAAATTTTTAGAAGTATTTAAAGGGTATTTATCAAATATATTGATAATTGTCAATAAATCTTTTTGGTTTTTAACAGAAAAATTCGCAAAATGTTCTCTTACATAAACATGCCCCACACCTAGTCGATTAGCTATATATTTTAACATAGGCCCGTCGTCTTTATGCATATAAACCTCAAATTTAAAACTAAAATAATTATCATTTCGTCCTATCATAAAACAACCTTCACCATCTACTAAGCCTCGGAATCACTCATAAAAATCTACATCCGCAAGATTAGATGATTTAGGAGTTAATATAGGCTCATTCTTCAATAAAAGCTGACTATTTTCATTAATTTGCAATATACTTGTTTGCAATATATTACAAGTATTAAAATTTTGTTGCGAGATAAAAAAGGTAGCCACCGCTGCATCTTTGACGCTAAATGCAGTACAATTACCTAAATGAAAAAGGGCACACATGCGGAAAACTACTTGATAAGAGGAAATTAAAAAACCTAAAGGGGACCTTCGGTTCCCTGCCACGGCAATTTCATGCTCTATTGAATTGAAAGCTTCTAATACATTAGGACTATAGTGAACTAGAATAACATAGTAATATATATTATTATTATTTTAATAATCATACCTAGAGGTGTCACTTAGTTATGAGTATTTACTATAATTACTTTCAGTTATTAACATTACCATCTGAATAGCTGTTAGGTAGAGGACGAACTTCTTCCGTTCAACTTTCAGGGAACTGTGAAGAATTGCTATTTACTAATTGACTAGACTTATTTGTACCAAGATCATTAGTAGTTAAGTTACGTGGTAAAGAATTACCATTACCACTACCACGACTAGCTTCCTCACTAGGAAAAGAAGTGCTAGATCCGCTATAACTAGGAACGTTACTATCTAATTCTTTATACGGAGGTAGAGTGTCCACAGAATCTGTATGTCTGGGTGGCTCAGATTCCGTAGAGCTAGATCAACGACTTTGACGATTCTCATCTTCCCCTGTATTTCGTTGATCATTATGACCTAATAATCCGTTATTATTCCCGGGATCAGGACTACCTCCTGAAGGGCCAGAACCACCGGATCCTGATGGATTAGAACCTGAAGGTTCAGATCCGCCTCCTTCAGCCATTAATAAAAATCCCCCTACTTCCCCACTTAAAAAAAAGTAGCAAATAACAAATAATACACAAAAAAGTAATATAGATATAAGTAAAAATATCTTTTTATTTATATACAAATAAACATAAAAAATTTTATTATTACTCATGAAATGCTCAAGTGTCATAAATATAAATACTAAGTGAACTAGGTAAAAAAAAAAATTTTTTTTTTGTTATCCCTTTCCCGAACCGTACGTGAAAGTTTCCCCTCATACGGCTCTCCACATCATTAATGCACTGACGGTCACATTTCCCTACTTTGTTTTATCGAATACTGTTTCTTTGTTTCTATGTTTCATCATGTGACATTGTCTACATAAGGCTATTCTCTTACGATTGTTTCTGACCATTTGTCTGTCTAGATAAGATATATTCGGATTTAGATCCCTTCATCGCTCTTATGTGATGCATTTTTACTCTGTAAGTGGATTCACATATACTACATTTAGAGTTGTCTAGTGTAGCTGTGAACTTCTTTTGATAGAGTGTTCCTATTATTGGGGATTCATTAGTTAGGAACTTAAGGGACATTTTGTAGCTGGGTTTTAAAAATGATTTTCCCTTTGGTCCCGTCAATGAGCTACCGAATTTCTTATAGACCTGTGCCATAGTACCTAAACTAAATTTTGTAGCTAGTAGTTTAGCGCAAGATTGTTTCAAAATGTATTCAGTGTAACTAACTAATCTACCGTAGTTATGTGTGAAGTTGTAATAGTTTAGGAAACCTCTCAATACCGAGTTGTACATTAGTATTATCTGGTCATGGTCGAGGTGTAACCAAAGAAATTTTGGACTGGATTTTCCGTTTTTTATGAAGCTTGCTTTTGCTAGCTTGTCCTTTATTCTATTTATGGGTGCTTCAAGACGGATACCTAATTTATTACGTTTTAGTCTTCTATAACTACCTATTCTGGTGTAGCTAGTCTGATTAGATCTAAATATCTCAGTTCCGAGGAATAGGGCTGCCTCTTCGTTTAGCGAAGTTACTTTTGTTTTTGTCTCACTTAGGTTTAATTCCAAGGTTGATAAGAACTCTTTCACTTTGCTTAGTATCGAGAAGGTTTCTAATTTAGATCCTCTTATACCTATAACTCAGTCATCCGCATATCGTATATACACTAATCTTTTCAGTTCGTCTGATCCAAAATTTGTCGCTGGAGCTCTGGATCTATCGCTTATTAACTTTCTGATTAGTTTATTGTCGTTATTTTGTCTGGCTTTGTGGTATTCGTAGTATCTACTTTCCTTGGACCTTGTGGATCTGACACCTTTGTCGAAGTCTTCCTTTAATTTCTGCATAAATTCATCGAATTGATGCAGGTATATATTAGCTAAAATAGGGCTGACTATAGAACCTTGGGGTGTTCCAATTATGTTGTTTTTGTATACTTTGAAGTCGAAATAGCCTGCTCTTAGGGCTTTTCAGATTAGGTTTGTAAACCTTCTGTCTGAAATCCTCTTTTCTATAATCTGCATTAATTTTTGATGGGGGATAGTGTCAAAGAATTTGGCTAGATCCCCTTCAATAACTCATTGAACAGGTTGGAATTCCTGCTTAATCTGTTCAAGCGCCGTATGGCAACCTTTATTAGGTCTAAATCCATGTGAACTATCTTTAAACAGAGGTTCGTATATTGCTTCTAATATTAGTCTCATAGCTTCTTGGACTATCTTGTCCATCGGTGAGGCGTCCACGCCTCGGCGCGGACGCCCCTCGGCTATTGATAAAGGTCTAGTCCCTACCGAAGGTTTGGGTATTTGGATTCTTCTACTAGGAGCAAAGTTGAATTGTTCACTTTTAAGTTTAGCCGCCAGGTTTTCTAGTTTACCCTTTGATATACCCTCCAAAGTTTCGGGGTTAACTCCGGGTGTCATGTTTCCAGGTTTACTTTTGATATTTTCGTATGCATATATTAAAGTGTCAGTATTAGATAATAGATTGTGTAGATCTCTGTCTATTATCTGGTAGGGAGCGGATTGTGATCTTGTCGAGAGTTTATTCAACTTAGAACTTACGTTGGCTCTAGTGTCCGTATCTCCTCCGGAGACATAAGTTCGGTTGAGTAATAGTGATGCTGCAACTCTTCCCTTTCCCTTAGCGTTAACTAAGTCGTATCCTACTCAGAGAGAAGTAGGTCAGGTACTATAGTTGCTCCGTTGCCGATAGAAATTACTCCTCTTAGGCAATCCTGTGTTCAGTTGTAATGTTCGTATATCTCCCTTAGATGTAATACCCATAACCTTACTTGTTCTTCCTGAACAATCTGTACTCTCTCCTTCTATGGGAAACCATGCATTACAATTTTCCAAGAGAGTAAGGCACCTGTATCCGCCGAGTGCTCCCCTTAGCTTGGGGGCAGTGGTTATTATTATTTGACTAGTAAGAGTCTCATCATAGGAGAAAGATCTTGCGAGATTCTCCGTATGCGGGTAACGGAGGTTATTCGCTTTCGTCTGAGATGCTCTGTTCAGCAATGAGTTTTCCTCATTACCTAACTCAGTTGATCTATTCGCGGTTGAAGGAACGAATGTGGTTAAAACACACGACATTATACTGTTACCACAGCGCACATGCATGGCTAAGGTAACTCCAGTTACTATTTGAACAATTAAACAAACAGCTAATAAAGAGCCAAAATTTCATAAATAGCTAATATTACTAGGCTGAGATGCATCAATAAGATAGGAATTCACTAATTTTAACAAAGGATGACTTTTAAATATTCTCATAATTCGAGTGGTTAAATATTTAGAATTATTTTTAGAACTAATTATAATTTATATGTTCTAATAAGCATCTTATGCAATTTTAGGTTCATGTACAATAAATATATTTTAGTCTTTAGGCAGCAGTCCTTCTTTGAAGGCCTTCTTTGAAGGCCTTCTTTTCCTTCGGCAGGAACAGCAGGAGTAGTAGTAGCAGCAGCTGCTGCATGTCTAACCTGTAGAAATAGGTTATATGAATACTTAACTTACATATGGCTGCTTTACTATTAAGCTAATTTATTTAAATATTAGAAATATATTTTTTATTATACTTTTATGCCTGCGCTACGAAGTACGAAGTACGAAGTACTCCTTTACGAAGTATAGTAGTGGCAAACACCTTCTGCCTTTGGGGGGACTCCTTGAATATCCAAAGGAAAAATTTTTTTGAATTTTTTTTTTTGTTTTCTTTTTAGTTTTTGCTTTCTTTTTTTTGGTTTTCTTTTTAGTTTTTTGCTAATAAGAAAACTAAAAACAAAAAAAAAAAAATAAAAAGAAAACTAAAAATTCTAAAAAAAACCAAAAAAAAAAATGCCCTAAAGGGCCGAGGTGGCTGGCATACATACTTTGTAAAGTAAAGCAGCAGCCATAAAAAAAAAAAAAGAATTCGGCAGGAGTACGGAGTACGGAGTACGGAGTATGGCAGGCTGGACTCCTTAGCTTGCGTACTAAAAAAAGAAAGATACTATTAAGTAGGAAATTAAATAACTATAAACAATTTAATAAAATTACCACTTTGTATACGTATACAGCGACGAATTAACTATCAAGTCAGTCTTTTATGTATCCTAGGATTTTTTCCGTTGTTGCGATATACTTATCTACATCTTCGAGATCTTTTTCAGTATTTTTTTGATTAGGGTCATCATTGTCTTGTTCTCTAGAATGCTGATCATTAATACGCTCACGATCTCTTTTAGCTTCCTCTAGACATTCTTCCCTTTCTTCTTTTTGTTTTAATATATCTTCCACTTCTTCAGGTCTAGCGCTAGAAGCACTACCTGGGATTCTAGGAGGCTCATTTGAAGATAATAAAATAGAATCTAGAGCTGCTTCTAATATAGAAAAAAATACAACTGAAACTAAAATTAGATAACTATTACTAAAAAAATTTTTTAAATTTAGAGGGATGTTGCCTTTACTGTTATTAATGCAAATATAACCTATTTGAAAAAGGAATCTATAATAAGTAATTCCCTTACTTGATCTAACAGGAATTATTATAAAAGACCCCTCAGCATCTGTAAATCCTACAAATCACTCAAAAAAGTTAGTATCATCATCTAACTCACTACCTTCCACGTAAGATTTAGCTTGACTTGCTCTCGAAAATTCGATAGGAAGAATAGAAGCTTTCAATGACTGTCCTCCTAGTCGAGATAAAGTTTCAGCCTTTGGATAAGACGATTCATATCTGCTATTAAATAATTTCTCCAAGATAGCTCCTAGTAAGATAAGTAATATTAGATTTTCATGTAAAAATTGCATAAGGATTAAGGAAACAAACCCTATTAAAATATATAAAGCATAAGTAGTTACAACTCCTGTGCTTAAACTTGAAATAATTTTACTAAATTCTATTAATCCTAGCTCGAGACCGAAAGGTCCCACTAACTCAATACTTCCCTTATCTAGTACTTTAGTAGTTTGTCCTCCTAATCTTAAAACTAAATTAGTAATATACTTATTATAAATCATTTCTACTAAAAACCTTTGATTAAAGAAACCGAAAATCTTGTAACCTAATCTTGAGAATTTAAAGTTAATTAAAGATTCAGGCATAAATTCAGATAATACTAAAGCTAGTGTACTAAATGTAATAGTAAATATTAAAGGTAATAATTTAAATAGGGTAGGTACTGAAAACTCAGTGTCTAACATTATTTCATGTACAGGATGAATAAAAATGCTATTATCTATAAAGAAACTTGAACCTAATCCTATGAATAAATCTTTGGTGAAATAACCAAAGAAGATAGAGAAAATAGCTAATATTACTAGAGGGAACATCAAGAAGAAATCTCCTTCATGAGCTCTTATGTAACTTACTTTAGGTCCATTAGGTAATCCCAGAAAACTTAAATATAAAATCTTTACACTGTAAAGAGTTGTAAATATTGCACCAGTTACTGAAATTACTCAAACTACCGTTCCACTAAAACTATACTGACCGAAAGCTAATTCTAAAATTAAATCTTTTGAATAGAATCCAGTCATGAAGGGGAAAGCAACTAAACTAAGACTAGCAATAAGTATAACAGAATATGTTAAAGGTAAAAATGAAATTAACCCACCGTATTTTCTAAAATCCTGATTGTCAGCTACAGCATGAATTACCGCACCAGCACCTAAAAACAATAATCCTTTATAAAAAGCATGGTTAACTAAATGGAATAGAGCTACATTATAAGAAGATAGACCTATAGCTATAACCATCATACCTAATTGCGAAATTACTATCATAAATTAATATGACGTAACCTGGACCATTTCTTTATTAATCTTTAAATTTTTCTCATTTATCTTTAAATTTTACTCATTCATTTAATTTTACAACATCTTTATTATTTTTACTTAATCTACTTAAATAAAA
>Ga0153959_1000253_pt1 | contig 30920 bp, 18 predicted proteins | sample TSFL043MetaG_FD_104685 | JGI IMG/M metagenome (GOLD analysis project Ga0153959, IMG submission 104685) | Attine ant fungus gardens microbial communities from Florida, USA - TSFL043 MetaG | ecosystem: Host-associated > Fungi > Mycelium > Unclassified | place: USA: Florida, Wekiwa Springs...
CAAACTAAAAAATTTATCCTCTCTATAAAACTCAATACTTAAAATAAAATGGATAGCCTTGAAGGTAGGGCCTTAGCCGCTATTAAAATTACAAATAAAAAAGATGTAAAAATCATAACTGTAGTAAAAAGTGGATTTATTTATTAATTTCTATTTTAACTTCTAATAGCTAATATTAGGAATAAATTTATTCCAATTAAGGAAATAAGGATTATTATGCATAATATAACTTCAATAATAATTAAAATATATGATGATTTCTCAAAATAGTTAAAAATCCTTTTAAACTTAGGAAATTTACTATCTAAGTCATATTTATATCTTAATATTATAACAGTTAAATTACCAACAACATTAGTAAAACCAAATAAAACTAATAAAGATAATATAAAAAATGAAACAGCTAAATTATGTATATCATTAAATATATTTTCTGATTCTGAGGAAGCATCAACGTTTTTAATGTCAAATTTATTTAAAATATATGGTAGTAAAAATGAATTTTGTTTTACAGAAGAAAAATAAGTATCTAAACTTTCTCTTAATTTTTTAAAAAAACCTTTAAAATTTTGTAATATCTTAATAAACATTATATTTTATATATTTATTTTATTTATTACTATTAGAAGAATTAGAGCCATTGTTTCCACTATTTCCTTTATTTCCATTTTTACCATTATTCCCATCATTACTGTTATTTCCATTATTACCATTATTACCTTTATTACCTTTAAACCTATCATACATGTTTAATCCAGCTTCTGCTCCACCAGTTATAGTAGCACCCGTAGCAAGACCTTTAACAATCTTTACTATCAATTTTTTACCTGAACTTGATGCATAATGAATACCTAATACAACAACTGTTATAATACTAATAAAGTAAATTAAAATTAATATAATCTCAATAGTATAAAGTGCATCAAATGATTGTGAATATAAATTTTGTGTTAACATCTTTGTTTTTTTTTATAATAGTTTCATCACATTCTATCTTAAAACTTATAGCTAGTATTTACTACATAACTAAAAAGTTTCATTAGGTTCGATATGTTATATAAATTTTGGTTTATATATTTTTTAATATATTACTGCTTTAGTAGCAGTTTCAATTTACAGAACAAGATTATTTAAAGACAAACTTTTAAAGGTATTGCCTATTTAAAAATAATCCAAAATCGAACAAAAAAAATTAAAATTTTGTATTTTTAACTCGGACTAGAATAGCTTAAAATATATTAACCTATAATTATAATAGTTATTTATAACTTATATCTTAATACATTATTCTTTTATATTATTATAAATTAAATTAATTAAAAAAATTAAATAATAAATAAAATTAAAAAAAATTTAAATAATCAAGTCTTTGTACTAGTATTAGGTGTTGAGTCATTTCATCTTGTACTTGTATTTCATTAATAGGTCTATTAAGTTTTGTTTGATAATATATCTTTTCCTTTTCACCACTCCAATTAGAAAATAAATTTAGATTTGTTAAGATTTTTTTGTTATTAGAATTTTTTAAAAACTATCAAAGTTACTATTGTAATAAGGTATTTTTTTGTCAATAGATTTTTTCCAAATAATCAAATGTCTTTGTCTATATTAGTATACGTAGGATTAGAATCTAATAAAAAGTTTATATCTGAACGACAAAAAGATTGCTTATTTATTTTATGATTTTAACTATTAAGTCCCAGTAAATTATATCAATAAATTTTAAATTTAATAATTGCATGCTTCGACTAAATAGTTTACCTTCTAGTATTTCTTAAAAAGTGTTTTCATAATGAGTTATTTGATGTGTATATTAAGCTAATTCGACCCCTTTAAGTCTAAATGTAAACGTAAATTTGTAAAAGTCCTGTTCCTATAAGAAGGATCAGTAAAATACAAAATTAATACTAAGAGTTCATTGAATAAATTTCGAGTTTCTACTTTTTAAAGGAATTCTAAGTCTTGGAATTGGGTCTAGCCCTTTTATTTAATTTACTTTTGTTTTTTATTTTTTAGGTAGGGAATTTTTGGAATAATTTTATTCATATTTTAATTTTATTCAGGATACTATGGAGCGTATTTACTATTAGGTTTTGATATTAGTTTAGTTTTTAGTTTATTATATTTTAATTTAGATATTTAGGGTAATAATAGGATTAGTTTAGTTATAATACTGATAATATTGGAAGTTTAGGATAGTTTAGCTAGGGAAACACGATATTTCTTAATTAAGATAATATTAATAATAAGGTTAATTTAATTTGATCTATTTAGCTAATATATTATATAAATTTAATTTATTTTATTTAGAATATTGATAATATTGGTAATTAACCAACTGTTGCCTATTGAATGAAAACTAAGAAAAATTTAACTAACCTAAATAGATTTTTAATTAATATTTAATAATACTATATTAGCTTTTTAATAAAATGATTTAACAACAAGATTTTTAATCTTTCTTTTTTATTTGTAAGTTAAGAAATAAGAACTTTTCATAAACTCTAAATTTTAAGAATTTATAATTCTTTTTATATTAGGGTAATTTAATATTTTTTTAACCTTGATCTGTAATAATATTAATAGATAAGCTAGCTACTCCCATCAGTATCTAAAGTTACCTTTGGGTTTTTTCTTATGACATATTAGATATAGGAAATCTAGTTCACAAATCTTTTGATATTGACTTAACAGAATAAAACTTCTTAAATCTCTAATTGTATCTTTATTTATAGCATAAGGGTTAGGTCAGATAGTTTGACTAGGAGTCTTACTCTTATCAGACAAATTAGTATTTACAATATTATTGGACTTGTTTGTCTTAAATTATTTAATATTAATATCTGGAAATATATTTGAGACTGTATTATTTAAATCCAATGTCAATTTTTCTGTTTGCTTGTTTTGTTTTTGTTCAAGGAGTTAAAGGATTAGATTATTTTTGTCTTAGTATAGATAATGTGTTTTGATTAGGGATTATATAAGAAATGTTAGAATTTGTATTTGTATTTATTAAATTAGACTGACCTTTTTTTTTTGTTGTTTTTTTCTAAAGGAGCCGGTGTTTTGTATTCGAACTGATTTGATTAGGTAAATTAGCAAGTGACTCGCATAGTTTGAGATATTGAAGATTGTGAATTTCGTATCTGTAGCGTCCTTTCCGTTTATGTTGTATCGTTTGCCGGTTTGCTTATGATTCAGTTATTTATTTAAAAATATGTCGGACCAACTTAGGGGTTATACATTAGTATAAAGTTATGTTTTATGGGTTCATCGTCGTTGGATCCATTATATAGGCGGGACATTAGTAAACATGAAGTCGGCAGGCAAACCACTAGGTAAAAGGTACACCTTTTTTTATATATCCTTCTTCAGGTATTTTACCTGTTCGGTCATAGACTTCAGCTAATAAGCTTCTCTTAATTGGTAGGGGTTTAGATTTCTTGTCGCGTTGAATCATTCTCCATTTTGGGTTTGAGGACGTCGTTTTAAATCAGGATTTATAGAGTAGGGTCGAAACTCGATTACTAGAAATTTTATTTTTTTTCCATTCTCCGTCTATTCTGATCCAGTTACTTTTAGAGCAGTTGGGTTTTATCCCTGTGCTGGCAACTAAAAATAGTATCTCTCGCTCGTCTAATGGGCTATTGCTATAGAGTATTCCGTAGAATTGTACAAATATTTACTTAGGTCTAGTTTTAAATAGCTTCAGATCATTCCTCGTATTCTTATAAAGGTATCTATCTATGCCAACCGGGAAACACTTAATGTAACATTCATACTCGAAAACTATCGCTTTTTAGGTTAACTCTAGAATCTTAAATTTTCTTGCTAGGGACTGTTCCAAAGGGGACTATTTCTTCAGGTTTACAGAGGCCCACCCACGTAAAGAATAATATTAAAAAGCAAGACCATGCGGTTTAGTGTCACATTGATAAGTCCACATCACTATACATGTTCGTATTTTTATCGTGTCAGTAATATTAAGGATATAGATATTGTACCAGAGTTATAAGATATTTTACGGAGTAGTTTGGTATATTTATGGTTATTTCGTAGGGTTATAGTAGAGATCGGATATAATAGAGCTATATGTTGCTATCTAATTCATTACGGGGTTATATTTATTATTTTATACTCAGCCTTAGCTCAAAGATGGCTACTTGTTTTCCATATAACGCCGAATCTACTCTATAGGGAGCCTTTTTACTTAAAACCGGAGCCACGGCTATCTTACTTCTATAAGGCATATCCCTTATCCTTGTTAATTGAAGTTAGTTTTTGAATTAGATAGTGTACAATTTTGTATTTTTTATAGCGTTAGATTGCTATTTTTGAGCTAAAAAGATTTAGAAAAGCCGATACTATAACTTTAAGTTAGGTTTACTACATTGGGTTCCTTATGCCCTTCCTCCTAACTCCACTTTCATGGCGATTATAACACACCTTAATGGGTAGATCTGAAAGAATCTTTACTCCTATGTTTTGGATTATACCTGCCATTGCCGTCTGCTCGTTGCTTTTTTATTCTGTGTCAGGAACTTAGAACCGCGGTTTTCTATTTTTCTTTCAACTATCTGAGAGACTTGTTACTATGTTTAGAGGAATTATTTCTAGCCAGGGTCTTAAGTTGACTTTTTCCCCTTTAGTATTTCTAGCTTTAAGAGGCTTCCGGAGTTTTACAATGTATAGACTATTACCACCGGCTTAAGCTGAGTTTAGTCTTAAGGTAGACTTCACCAAGCTTGTGGTAGATTTTACTAGACCCTACGCAGCTAGGAGTATTTTACCAATTTTAGTTTCATCTGTTTTTGTTTTATGTACTTACGTAGAGTAGTCGGTTTATTATCCTTGATCATAACTTTACCGAGGTTCTCTTATTCGTGTTTAGTTGGCTGTCATTGGCACCTTCCTATTGCCGTTTACCCTTCTGTGCCATTGACGTAAGGAGTCAGCTTACTGTAGACCCTTCCTCGTGCGGGTAGTGGATATAAAAATTAAATTAATAAGGTAGGGGGTTTTATTTAGAATTTTCATTCTTTTGATTTAAAAGATCTAAATTATTAAGTGAAATTGCTCCGGAACCTATTTCTAAAACGAATCCTATTGTTAAAACAATAAAGAAAATTATTGCAATTGAGAATCCGAAAGTAGCTACTTGATATAAGGTTACAGCTATAGGAAATAATAGAAGTATTTCAAGGTCGAAGATTAAGAATAGAAGAGCAACGATAAAGAAGTGAATTTGGAAAGTATTTCTTGTTTGGCCTAGGAAAGGGTTCATACCACATTCATAAGCTGATACTTTCGCTACGTCCGGCTGATGAACCGCTAATAAAATATTTAAAGCTAGTAAAGCAAAAGCTAAAATAGGAACAAAAATAAATAAAAATAATAAGTTATTCATTACCAATTAAATAAATTTAAAGATAGTAATTGTGTACTATTTAAGATTAAAGAAGGTTTTAAAATAAATAATAAGATTACTAAAGTTAACACAGATATTAAATAACTATGTACATTACTTAAGTACACAGAATTGTTTTTATCTTCAAAATTATAATTAGTAAAAACTTCTTGATTATTTTCTTGTAATAAATTTATATTACTTTCATCAGCAATAACTTTTACTATTTTTAAATAATATGAAGCACTTATTACACTAACTAATATAGCTATTATTGATATAAAGTAATATCCATTTTGTATTGCTGAATATAAAACAAATTGTTTAGAAAAGAAACCTATTAATGGAGGTATCTAACTTGTGTAAAAATGATGAAGGTGAACCCATGGTTATTTTATCAACTTTAATTATATTAGTATAGTTGATTAGTCTTGCTTTACCATCTTGGTTTTTAGGTTTAAACCTTCAAAATAAGTTATTAATTTTTTTGCCATTTAAATAATGGCATATAGATCAAAATACTTGTAACAAAACAATGAAAATTTAGATAAATAATCAAATAATAGTAATTTAAATTCTAATTTATGAGTTATAATTTCATAAGTTCTTTCTACCATATAGTCTCTATTTCTTTCCCTACTTGCTACCTCAGTATTTAAAAAGGCAGCTATTACTTGCATAAATGAATAATTAGAGACATTTTTGTTTTTTAGAAAGTCTTAGGTAATAGATAATTCCGATTGGAATATTATTTTTAATTAGTTTTCAAGTTAAATAAAAACTACCCTTTAGATCTTGGCGTTTAGTATTTCAGATAACCAACTAGATTTATTAAGTGATGTTGTATCTATACCTAATAATGGAATATTAGTATTATGATTAGAGTTTAATCTGGTTATTAATCTGTGTAAAGCTTCTATTTTAGGTGTTCTCATGTACCCTTGAAGAAATTGAACTACCTTTAACAAAATATCAGATTTTTTTTTTAATGTTATTCTACAGCTTTTACCTTTAGCTCTAATAAATAAATTACAGATATGATTTTTGTTTGCTAATTGAATATCTTTATTATCAAAAGCAATTTCTATTTGAGGGTAGCCTTTTACATTTAATCCAGGGGTATAAATATTCCCTTCAATAAGTCCAGCCAGATAAGCACCTAATTGATTATATTTTATTTGATTATTTTTGGTTGAAGTAAAGAATTCTCTTCTAAATTGCCCTAATTTATTTTGTTAAACTGTACATTGTTTATTGGTTTTTTAATACTATTTAAATTGATCTAAATAACTGAACATCTTAACATAAGTTAATTTTGGACTATATCTTCATTTTTTAATGAAATGTATCACGCATAGTCTCTGAGGAACCTACTCATATTTATATTTTTATTATAATTTACTTTGGTTTCCTGCTGATTGTCCATTGTAGCATACCTAATCTTTTAACATACACAATTAATATAAAATTTATTAGTACTGGTAGTAATTAAGTCATTAGGAGTTTCCAGCATACAGTGATATTTTCAAGTAATAGTACGACCTTTTGTCGATATAAATATAAAATAAATTTATTTATAAAGATATATTAAATATAACCTATTACAGCAAGCATACCTCATAAAATTTACCTGCCATAGAGAATAAGCATATTGCTAAACTTAAACTTAATATAGGATTAGAATAAATCTGTCCTTTTAGTTCTGTGATATATCTAATATCTCTTATTCCTTTATTATTAATAATACTTGAAGGGCTTGATGCAGTAATATAACTTAAAGCTAAAATAATTAAGAAAATATTTAAATTAGTTATAGTATATTGAATTATATAGAAAATGAAAGAATCAATAGATGATTCACTATTAATAGCTAAAGCTAATAATATAAATCCTATATGTGAAATTGTACTGTCATACAGATACAAAATTACCATACAAATCAGTCCCCCTCGCATATGCGTATAACCCTAGAAAGTAGCGGGGTAAAATTTTAAATTCAGGTATCGGTTAAAATAAATTTAAAGTGTCCTACCTTTCACTTTCACTCACTCTCACTAGAATCGCAAGAAATACTCACCTTCGCTTACTACTGATTGTGTTAAGCCACTAAAGGGTAAGCCATTTTATATTTTATATTTTATTTATATAATAATAAAAACAAAGCAGGTGCTACTAATTGAGAGTGTGAGTGATGTGAGTTCTGGTTGGAAGCTAGATAAATTCTCTTCCAGTGTTCATACCTTTTTTAATATTAATAATCTTTGAAGCTTTAGTTAAATGTTCTCCTTTATACATAATTTATGAGGCTTTTACCCAATCTAAAAAATCTTTATATTTAGTACCTCGAATAGAATGCTGAGTAAAAAATGGAATAATTGTACTATAAATATCGTAAAATCTATTACATTGGTAATAACCTCATGTTTTTGGAAAAGAATTAACATATAGACCACATTTAAAATAATTTATAAAACTTTTCATTAATTCTTGATCTCGTATATGTTGACTAACTTGAAAAACTAATTGAACACCTACACCCGCTATATTTCGACCTTCAGTTTTTGTATAAAAAAACATCCTTCACCAGTAACAAATCCGGCCATTCATTCGGGTTGAGGTATTTTTCCCTTATGAATTATAGTTCGTTTTACAGGTATTGTTTTAGGAAAAGCTCTTTTTGTTTTTTTTATGAGCAACTGATATTCCTAAATTCAATGAAGCTCGAATATTCATAATTACTTGAATACCATCTTCTGTAAGGTGTAGAGCTTGATTCATCATGCTAACTATTTGTTTAAATAAAAAATAATCACCCAATTTTTGAGTTATTAAATTATACTTATCAAAATGTGGTAAAATTTTTTCGGATAATTCTTTTAGAGAACTTACTCTAAATGCGCACATATTTTTCGATGGTTTTGTTATTAGACCTATTCCGCCATAAAAACCTTGTATTTCCTTTAAAAGCTCTAAGTCTTTTTTATGTAACCCTATTTGGTAAATTACTTCTACTCGCCATCCTAATCTATGTCCGACACTTTTTCGTATTATACATGAGAATGTACCCTCAGCGTCTGTTATTCCTGTTATAAAGAAAGGATTTAGTTTATTATTATTAGTATTACGTACGTGAGAAGTTGAATAATATCTAGATTGCGAACCCAACTTATAAAAACAACGGTGTTTTTGTATCACCTTGTTATTTAATCTATTAGCTGGTAAATCCTTAAATAAATATAAATGTTTATTTTTGGTGTTCTGATTTGGTTAGGTAACTTGTGAGATAGAAAACAAATTTTGTCTCTATTAGAGTACACCTTAATTTCATAATTATAATTATCGCTACGTGGTCAAATTTTTATGAAACAACTACCTTCTACTCGTTGCTCTTTTACAGACTTTTTAATTTAGACTGATTTAGATCCGCGATTACCCATTTCAGTTTCCCTCATCTTAGGACTTGTTACCGTACATGAGTGATTAGTTCATCCACTTATAGCCTTTCGGTTATAGTTTGGTATCCTAAGCTTTAGGGCTTCCCCGGAGTTTGATAGTTAAGCCCACACTACGTATTTTCTCATATACTCTAGGCTAATAATCTTTTTATTCTAGTTTGAGCTAAACCTACTATAGTACCTAATAATAAAGATAAGAATGAACTTATCAATAGTAAATTTTTTACTACTTCACTTAAACTATTTAAATTGATAGAATTAAATATAGTTGAGGTTGAATTAGTTATTGTATTTTCTGAGTTAGTCATTAGGCTGATAGATTCAGAAATATTAATTAAATTAAATCCATAGAATTGTAATTCTAATAATAATATTAATATAGCTATTTTAGGTATTATTGTTAAGTGAACTGGGTAAATAACTCCATATTGGACATTACTCACCTTTTCCCGAACCGTACGTGATAGTTTCCCATCATACGGCTCTCCATAAAATTATTGATCTTTGTTATGATGTTTTTCCATGTGACTTTGTCTGCAGAATGGCCTTCGACCTTTAATCATGGTTATGTCCACTTTCGAGGTTTTGGTTTTAAGATCCGCCATTTTCCTAATGTGATGCATTTCTACTTTATAAAAGGATCCACATAGTTTACAAGCTAATTTGCGATATAAACTGGTTGTACAAATGAGGAACTAGGACCTGATAAGCATCGCCCAAAATTTTTAAATACTTTGGTTGTTGTCCTTAGCTTAAAATTAGCAGCTAATAGTTTGGCACAAGAGGTTAATAGGGTATAATGGAGTGTACTAACTAGTCGTGAGTGGTTATAAGCAAATGAATAATAGTTGATATACCCTCTGTAGACTGCATTATACATGTGTATAATTTGATCGTGAGAGTTTCCCATGAGTTGAAAATTAGGGATCCGTTTTTTTATGAATCCTGCTTGTTCTAGTTTAGTTCTTATTCTGTTGATAGGCGCGCTAAGGCTAAGTATCGAAGCAAGCGTTGCTTGTTACTAAATTTAGTCTGCCGGGATCTAAAAATGTTAACCCTTTCAATGTTGAGATTAGTTATTTTTATTTTAGTTTTACTAACTTTTAAATTAAGTGATTAACAGAAAAGCTTTAGAATTTCTTTCGTGTCTTTGAGTGAACCTCGTATTCCTATTATTAATTAATCGGCGTATTTAACGTAATTTAATCTTTTATAGTTCGGCTCAGGGTAATACATCACAGGCCTAGTTTTAAATTATTTATATAGTCTTTGCACTTCTTCCATGTTTCCTTTTTCTTTTTCTACTCTTATCTTTTATCTAATATTGTTGTATTCCGGGTTATTTCGATAATTATTTGGTACCTTTGTCAAAGTTTTCCTTTAATGAAAGTACGAATTAATTTAGTTCGTGTAAGAATATATTGGCTAAGATAGGACTAATAATTGAACCCTGCCCGCTATGTTGTGTTTTATGTTTTTTAATTCCATGTAACCTGCTTTTAGGGACTTAGTAATTAGTCTGGTGAATTGTCGGTCTTTGATTTTATTTTCTATTAAAACCATAAGCTTGTTATGATCTATAGTGTCAAAGCATTTGGATAAATCTCATTCAATCATTCGAGTTGAACTTTTTAAGTTGAAATATAAATACTTTAAGGCGCTATGGCATCCTTTATTAGGATGAAATCCGTGTTAGTTTTTTACAAATATGGGTTCATAAATAGCGTTTAGGATTAGTCTCATAGCTTCTTTTACGATTTTATAGAGGTTCTAGGTTTGTGTGATCGTGATCCTATAGTTAGAGGTCTGGTACCTCCTAATTGTTTAAGGTTTTGAATTTGCCTTCCCGGTTTAAAGGTATGAGATCTTAAAGATTTGGATAAATCTTCGAAAGTGGAAAAGGATATAACATCTAGTGTTTCTGGTATTATGCCAGGGTTTAAGTTTTCCGGCTTACTTTTAATGTTATTATAAGCTAAGTTTAAAATTTCAGGGTCATTTGCAGATTATTTAGTATAGTGGGCGATCAACTGAAGAAGTTTTGTTGGCTTTATCTTTACATCGTTGGATAAGATTATTGAGTTTCTTTACTGAGTTATTTGTACATCCTGTACCAGAGTAATTTCTTCTCAATATTAATTTTACTTCAGCCCTTCCCCTTGCAACAGTGTTACCTGTTCTGTATAAACAATTACAATTGTTAACGGGTACTATGGCTGATCCGTTACCATAGGAATTACTTCCCTTAGGTAATCCCGCAGTTATTTTTTTTGTTAATTTAAATTTAACCTCCTTAGATTGCAATTTCACTCTCTTTATTCTTTTTACTAAAGAACATGCTATACCAGCTACTCTGTCGATCCACTTGATCATGATTGACAGTGGTATGAATCACCCATAGGAATAGTAATGTGATTTCCCGTAACGCGAGGACATTGAGAATTTTGCTTCGGGCAGTGTAGCCCTAATCATAGAGGTAACATCTTGCAATCTCAAAGTCGTATATTCCTTAGATATTGAGATCACTTTATCAGGCATGCTATTTTCGGTCCAGAGTTTTCCTCTTCGCCTAAACCTGTTGATGTCATTACAATGTAGCAGTAATGGAACTTTTAAAGTTCGTAACAAGAAAAACATCTTACGGCGCACCCAAATTGTTACTATGGTTGGTACTTCATCATAAACATCCACGGCTATCAAATTTATCATGCAATTAAATAACACTTCAATTTTTTTGGCGATTACCCAGATTTTAAATTTTCTTTGTATCAGAATCCCATGGTCTTCTTAGATTCATAGTAGAATTAATTCTTTGAATCTGTTCAAAACCTGAGCTAGTTAAATGTTCTTTATTCTTAACTATTTCAGCTACTTTTTTAAAGTCGGCGAAATCTAAACTTTTAGCTCCAAGAATGGGATACTTTTAAAAAAAAGGAATAACTGTATTAACAATATCTGTAAAATTTCTTATGGTAAAACTTAAAGATTGGGTTTTAACAAAAATAGGATAAGGTTTTAAAGTTAAGCTATCGGAACATTTATCTTTTATCCACCCCCGACCCTTAGGCTGGTTGGAAGACAGGATTAATAAAGAAAAGTAAGAAGCTAAAACTTGAACAACTTCTTTATCTCTAATATGTAAGACTACTTTTAAGATTAAAGAAACAATTCTTCAAATGTTAGTGCTAACTGGAGAAGTTTTAGTTCTAATACTAAAAAAAAAAGATCCATCACCACTAATGAAACCTGCTACCCAAAATGGATTGGGAATACCATTTAATTTAAATGCCGGTCTACTTACAGGAACAAAATTAGGAAAAGCTGTTTTTAACTTATCTGATAACCCTAAATTAAGTACGCTTTTTATTCTTACTATTTCCAATAAACCTTTTTCAGTTAAATGACCCTTTGTTTTAATGATTTCAAAAGCTTGCTTAAATAATAAAAAATCAGAATATTTGGCGGTGATTAAAGGGTATTTTACAAAATGATAAACGAGTACTTGCATTTCCCTTATAGAATACACATTAAAATTAGCGGTATTTTTACTATGGATTGTTACACTTCCTATACCTAAAGTTTGTTTAATTTCATTTAATAAGGCAATATCTTTAATATGCAGTTTTATCTGAAAAGTAAGAGATGTTTTCCAGATACTTTGATTTTTTTTACTTTCTTTAATTGTAACCTGAAAACAACCGTCAGCATCTGTTAATCCCGTAAAAAACCAAGGATTTATATTATTGTTTACACTGTTGTTACTTAAAGTAGAAAATTTTTGTATAGCTCCGAAGTATGTAACCGGGCCAGTATATTTTTTTAAGCCTCAAATTTTGAGGTGAATTTAATTGATTAGAAAGGACTTTGAATTGATAGCGACTTTCGCCGCCCATTAGAGTACACCTTAAGCTTCTAGCCTTGTTTGCTAGTAACCAACTACCGTCTACTCGTTGCTCTTTTACAGGCAAGATTCCTGATTTAGATCCGTGATAACCCATTTCAATTTCTTTCATTTTAGGAGTTGTTACCATACCCAGGTAATTATTCTGGCCACTGAAATTCTTTCGAATTAAGTTTGGTATCCTAAATTTTAGGGTGTCCCCGGAGTTTGATAGTTTTACCCACAGTAGTGTTTTCCTATAACACATAGCAGGACTCCAATTATGTAAAGGTGCTGCTGCTATTTTAAACAAGAATCCAATAAAAATTAATACTAAGCCTAAACTTAATCCTTGAATAGCTGCTGATGCATTATCAGTTAATTCTATACCATAATTGTTAAAGCAAGATATAGAGTTAGAAGTAGATATTATAGAATAAATTGATTCAAAATTAGTTAATCCTGTATAAGAATAAATTAATCCACATCCTAATAATATAATGCTTGAGGATAAAGCGCCTAATAAGAAGTATTTTAAACCTGCTTTAGTTGAAGTTTCAGATTCTTTATATAGAGTAGATAAAACATATAGTAGGGGTCAGTGGAATGGTTACCCTGCCCTCCGAACCGTACGTGATAGTTTCCCATCATACGGCTCTCCGTCGAAATCTTCCAAAGGGGTTTATGTTTGTTTTATAAGTTAATTGAAATAGTTACGAATAACTTTCATGTCTGCGTAATTAAGATCTCCTCTATGTAATAAATCATGGTGGTAAGCACATAGGGGAACTTGTTTCCGTTTGTATGCTCCGACCCACTGTGCATAAGTGTTATTACCAGTTCTTATTCTTCCTCTTACATCTTTTACTTTTCTAATGTGATGCATTTCTACTTGATTAGTAGATTGACATAATGCACATTTTTGGTGTAGGGTAGATTTTGTAACTTTAGAGAATCAGGATATTCTTAGATTGTCTCCTGGCTTTTTGGCTTTGAGGCCTCTGAAATTGTGTTGTACTTTAAGTACAGATGGCATGCTTAATTTAACACCTGTTTCAGGATCTGCTAGTTTTTTTCCAAATTTTCTGAATGCTTGTCTTTTTGTTCTTAGTTTGTATTTCAGCGCCAATGTAAGGGCGCAGGACATTTGTAGGAACATGAAAATGCTTCATAAACTGGAAAGATTAGCGGCAAAGCTGTAAAATTGGAGTAGTCCAGTGATACGGTGGTTGTAAAAGGTTACTATTTCGTAATGTGAGAAGTTAATTAGGTCTTTTCTAGCGGTAGCTGTAGCCATTCCATTAAAATCAGTCTTAATATATTTGTTGATTTTAAGTTTGGCAATAAGGTCCTTGATAGGTATTTCTATTCTCATTCTCATACGGTATTTAGCAGGATTTCCTGCTTGGTTTTTGGATAAACCGGCTTTAGTGGCCGATATTCTTTTGCACCACGCACCGAGGAATTTGAAGCCATCTTTGGTGGCGGTGATTATGGTTTTATCCTTATGCAGCTCTAATCCACATTTTTTGTTTAGAATATCCGCAACTTGGTGTTTTATGTGTTTAGCTTCGTCTATAGACCCGATTACTAGTATGACAAAATCGTCAGCGTATCTTAAATACATGAGACGTTTGAAGTTGGGATCAAAAGGGTCCATACTTGGAATATATCTTCTTGTGGCCGCTAGCTTTTTAATATCGGAAGATCCTGCTTTAATTTTACGTAGGCTTTGCATTCGAGATGTGATAGCGTCATATTCTTTATTTCTGGCTCTTTTTGCTCCTTTATCGAAGGATTTCTTGATGTCTTCCATCTTCTTATCTAATTCATTTAATACTATGTTCGCTAATAGTGGGCTAAATATGCTACCTTGAGCTTCAGAGGTTTTGATGTGTTCCCCGGTGTCAGGGTCAATGTAACCTACAGTAAGGGATTTTCTAATTAATTGTAGAGTTTTGTCGCATGCCATATTGGACTCTATACATTTCATAATAATTTGATGAGGGATTCTGTCAAAACATTTTGAAATATCGCCCTGTATCACTCATTGATATGCAGATCCATTTCGATATAGTTGATATAGTGCTTGTTGTAAAGATTTTCCGGCTCTAAAACCATATGAGCTGTATGATAATTTATCTTCTCAAATAGTTTCCATTAGTGTAGTTAGTGCTTTTTGTACAATTTTTTCTCTGGGGTTTCCCACACTCAGTGGTCTAAGTTCTTTGTTGGCTGGTTTGGGAATCATTACTCTTCTGGAGGGAGAGAATTTGAATTTACCTGTTTTGATCTCTTGGGCTATATTTTCGAACCAACTTAGATTTATTCCATCCAATGTTTCGTTAATTACACCTTTAGACATGTTTCCTGGTTTGCTTTTTATTTCAAGATAACTTGCTTGTAGAAATAAGGGCTTAGCCAGGATATTGATTATTCCATTGTATTTTCCGTTTTTACTCATATATTTGTTTAATTCATTCTTTGTCCACGAACTAACGGACAAACCTTTTTGTATAATTGGGTTATTCGATTTGCTGCCTTTAGATAGGTTGAGTAATTCGATGTCTTTCATGTTAGAGTCACGGTTTTCCTGAATTAACGATTTTCGACTGTTTCCCTTTGCTTTAACGCTACTATGGAAACTCCGTCCCCGCATTAAATATAAATTATATTTATAGGCGGTTAGATCCCGGGGTTGCTGTGTGCATATGTTTGAATTGGTAGTTTTAGGACTTTGCGCACTTTGGTCTTCTAGTTTGAAGTAAGTATAGGGTTTTTGGCAATTATTGTAGTTTGGACTACCTATAATAACATTTAGGTTCCCTATTAAATGCTGCGATATTCTGCTTAAAACATTTAGGCCATCTTGAGCCACTTTGTACGTATCAAATTTGTTATCCTGTCCATAACTACTCCCACTAACAGAAATATCAGAAAGGGGCAGTCCTATCTTAAATCTGCTTTTGTAATCTGCTATGCCGTCTGAGTAGTTGTTAGCTGTCTCTGGAGCATTTACCCGTGGCAGATATCTTAAACTCCTGGAATATAATCGTAGGAGGATAAGGCCAAATATACCTGATAGTATAAAATAAACCATTGTTGTGATTCTATATACCTCCTCTGCACACGCCTCGCCCGGCGCACATCCAAAAGATTGTAATTCTATACAAATATATAAAGATACTAAATCGAAACAAGATATTAATAAACAAGATCCTAAACTACTAAATAATACAATTAAAGAATAATCTTCTGATTTAGAGTTATGATTATTTGAAGCTGTGGTTAAACTCATGGCTCCGGATAATTTAACTGTGATATTAGAACTTAATTTGTTTGGGCTAGGCCATGCTATTAAGATTAATGATCCTATTATTAATAAAAAAGATTCTATTAATAGGGATAATTGTGTTATTTGGAATAAACCACTATAGATACCTATGCCTGATCCAATTGTCTGAATATATAAAGTATTTAAAGATAATACTCCGGCATATATGAATATTATAGCTGATATTCTTGTAAAATAAACTGAAGATATTTTTGTATTTATTGAAGGTAGGGCCTTAGCCACTATTAAAAATAAAATAGATGTAAAAATCATAACTGTACCTCTTTTAAATCAAAATCAATATAAATCTAAAAATTTAGCACGACCAACACAACCATAACTAAATAGAGAAAATAATAGGTATCCATAACTAAATGGGAAAAATAATTGGTATCCTGAACTAAATGGAGAAAATTCTTGGTAAAGGTCTTGAAGTTTAAGTGTTTAAGTGTTGTGCTATTAAATTAATAGTAAGAAATTGAATTAAGTTATCTTAAATTAGAATCAAATAGTAACTATATTTTTATCACTTTACTTTAAACGATTATTTAAAATTTACTACTATTTTACGCAATTAGATAATACACTAGCTACTATTCTAGAAATAATATATATTCTACTACATTGATCATATAGATTCATTAAATATAATTATAGTAAACGATTCTATGTAATAATATAGATTGACCTTTCAATAATATAGATTGTAATATTAAGAGATTATACCACTCACACGCAATTAATAAAAGATATATTATACCACTCACACGCAATTAATAAAAGATAGATTAGCGTTATTATAAGAATTTTAAATTAAATGTAAAAATTATATCTATATATTATTTCTGTCCTGTTTTTCTTTCCTTTTCTTACGATATTTTACGTATATTATTTTTTTTATTATAACACAATTCTAATAGTCGTGATCGTAAAGTAATTAAATTTTATTAAAAAAAAGATTCTTGCGTTATTGTTTACGAACAAATCGTTTGTTGACCATATCTATGATAGTATCGCCTTTCTAATATTAAAGATTTTTGAACAATAGATTATAGTGTTAAGTAAGTAGTAAGAGTACTAGTAAGTAGTAATGATATATAATAATTTCTAATAGTAGTAAAGTTAGTTATTATTAGTAAAGGGTTAGTAATTATACTCTGTTAGAAGTAATATAATATTCCTTAACCTTAATATATACTATTCTATAGTTTCAGCTACGTTGCGGATATATATTAATTATAATAATCTTAACTAAATATATATGATTTAGATTCTATAAAATTATATTAAACAAGAAGAATTCTATATAAATTATATTAATATTAAATATATATTCTATCCTTTTTCGATTAACGAAATATATCGCGATAAGATATTAGCTATATTATTTTATATTTATTCAAGTAATATTAATTAACGGAAATATATTAATTAGAATTCTATTAGAAATATTGTATATAACTAATTTATACTAATTCGAAATATAAAATTAACTAAGTATTATATATTACTAATATTCACTAATAATAAGTAAAAGATCTATTTACCGGCCGTATCCGTATCCATATCCATATCCATATCCGTATCCATGTGCGTATCCCCCGATAATCAAACCCTCCTAAGAAAATGCCTAATAAAATGATGACTCGCTGGTGCGTTGGGAAGGGCGGTAGAACCAAAAAATGTTAACTTTACCAAAAATTTATAAATTTCCTAGTCTACGTAAAATTATGCTAAAGATCCTATCCTAATAAATATTTTATCAGTTTCAAATTTGGGTTGCAAAGGTGTACTTTTTCTCTTAAATTAAATTAATAAAGTATAATCTACCTATATAATATAATGGTTCTAAAGTTTAGTTAGGTAGGAATAAGTATTCTTCAATAAAGAAAGTATAATCTCTTTATATAATCTTATGGTTGTAGGCTAAGAAATGTAAGAAATGTAAGAAATTACCTAAAATTATATACTAAAGTATAATCTTCCTATATAATATAAAGGGGTAGTACTAAAGGTCCCCTGTTTTCTATCACTTTTAGATCATTATCACAGTTAACAGTCATCACAATAGTTGTAGTATGAATTTTTGATATCAATATTACTTAATTGTTGTATAGATCCCCACTTTCAGTACCAGATCGAATCTATGTTACTCATTTCATAATATATTTATTTTTCTTCACCTCATTACAGAATATATTTTATTATTTTTCCTGATTACATTCGATTCATTTGAGTCAATTGAGTCATTTGAGTTATTGTAGTTATTGTAGTTATTGTAGTTATTCGAGTGTGAAGTAGATATTAGATAGATTTGCAAGATTAGCTAAATTAGATAGATCATATAGATTAGCTAGATTATAAAGATTAGCTAGATTAGCTAGATTAGCTAGATTAGATAGATCCTTACTATCTTTTGACAATATACTACTGAGATGGTACATACATGGTTATGTTTGTTTATCAGGTACTCGATTTACCATTTGATAAATATCTGGTCTCAATTAGCTCAAAATTGAAATCATTCGATCTAATTCCTACAAATAAAACAAGAATTCCTATAAATTCCTAAAAATTACAATAGTGGAGAGTAATTAACTAGATAAGATAGTATATTATTTATTTTGACATTATCGTTTGATTGTCTTGTCTCAACTAATCGACCTTATTCTACTAATTTCTGATAGTTTGTATTTACGAATGTCAGTGTGTTATTTATTGGAAAAAGATTATACGTTAAAAAAATAAAAACAAAAAAACAAAAAAGGTATTGGATTGTTAAATTTGAGCGGAAAATATAAAGTTTTTGTAAAGAAAAATGTTTTTGGAGTATTCCTACCATATTCTGAATTAACGACGTAATTTTATACATGAAAATAACAGAAAATAATAACAGAATAATTCTAAAAATTATAAAAATTATAAAAATAATAAAAATAACATTTACCTAATTTTAAGGAGAAGGAGGTTTAATCCAAATCTTTAAATCAATTCATCACTAAAGTCAGATCACACTATTGAATACTCTTCCAATGTGAAATTCTATTATAATAATCTATAGTCCCTTACTACTTAATACAAAATAGCTGGTTTAAATACTATTCAAGTATTAATTACTATTCTAAAATAGAAAAATGCATTTCTCCTTAAATTCTAATACAAGTATATAATACAATTCAAGTATTAAAGATAAAGTATATCTTATTAATATAAATACCTTTCTACCAAAATACAAATAGCTTGTATATCTACTCTTAATTATAAATTAATCTATATATCTAAGAAGACTTCTTCTTATTGAAAAGAAAGAAATTGCGTTCTTTAAAGTTCTTTAAATTGGGGTGTGAGTTTAATAATTAAAAACGGTAATATTATATAATTCCAATTTTTCAAGAGCCTTCTACTAAAAGACTTTTATAAGTTTAAAATTTTTAAATTTTGGCTTGGTTGAGTTACCCTCTAGTTACTAGTATTTAATACCGAAAGTATAATCTACCTGTATATTATAAAGTGGTGTTGGTGTATTCTTAATTTTTAACTAAGCTAGAGTTGGTATTGGTATTCGTATTCGTATTCGTATTCGTGTTTCTGATAACAAGGGTGGTACGCGAACTCGATTTGAACGTAGGTGTCGTAGAATATCCGATTGTGTTATAAAATTCTAATAATAAAAGATTACTATAAAATAGTGTTATTATTTTCTTTATAATTAATTTAACAGTTTGAAATATTTACTAAATTATTATTAATAAAATTAAGGCATCATCTATCAGATACTAAAAATTAATGAAATAGAAAATCTCAATTATTAGTTAAATTAAATTCTATAGTAATTTCTGATTTTTCTAATACTCTAACTTTAAATATAATATATCATCTTTCCTAATTATTCTGAAATATATCACACGATAATCAAAGATATAATCTAGATCTATACGCAATTTATTAAAATTAGTAGTGTATTCTTAACTTGAATTTACGATTTATCTCATTTGTAATACTTTCTTATTCTTATTTTGTAACTTTATCACATATCTTTTATTTTTGTAAATTTTAAAATTTGAGCGCGTATTTAGTGATTGTGAAAGAAAAATTCTGAGATACTATATTTTTTATTTTATTATATTATTAACACATGCTACACTTAAATCAGATAGAAACGAGTTGATGATGAGAAAGAAGGTAGTGTAGTCGTGTAGTCTCTCAAGATTTGATCTTCTTCTAATTATATATTTACCAATTAGTAAATTTAGTGATGTGAAAAATTAGATAAATAATCATTATATATAAAGATATATATGAAATTGAATAGTAATCTATTAGAATATATTTATTCTTAGAATATATAAATTATAACTTAACTGTTTTAGATAGAAATATATGAAATATAAATCTATGTTGAAATAATAGTAAGAATAGTATTGAAAGTTATTAATATATTATTAATAGTATAAAATGATGAAAAGTATCGAATTAAATTAATAAGGAAAAATAGATTATATTCTATTTAACGCGATCAGCCTTCGGATATATTAAATTATTAAATATTAATAAAATACCCACATGAGATAATCGGGGTATCTTTGCTTTATTCACCTTCTTTCGTATTGTCAATTTACGATTCTGTGAGGTATAATTACCGATTGTGTGAGTTAGAATTAACGATTGTGATCGGTGTGTGTGTTGTAAAAATTTGTCGATCAATCAACCATAGTGTGTATGAATAAATAAACGAAAATAAAAGCTAAATTAAATTAAACTAAACTATCCTTAGAATAATAATAAAAAGATTTTGATATTCTAGTTTAAAATAGATAGAATTTAACTTTCTATCGAAATATTACTAAAAAAAGTAGTAATAAAATGTTCAGTCGATAATAAAATATTGCTTTTAGTGGTGTATATTTTTGGAAAGTAAATTTAATAAAAAACCATTATACGAAAGGAAGTTTAAAATCTCTAACATTCAGTATAAACAGTGAAATATTGAAAAATACGGTGAAAGTACAAATCCTTTTTATAATATACAAAGTAATGGTAATTTACTATTCTACTATTTTACTACTTTTTAGTATTTACAAATAGTATTTATTTCTCAGAATATAACAGAATTATAATTACCGGCTAAACTATTAATTTATAATTAATGCAACGATATTCTAATAAAAACTCAGATTAAAAAACAAAAAAAAAAAATAGAAAATATTTTGCCTTATTTTGAAATATAAAATATATTATATATACTACAAGAAAATCTTTGATGAACTAATCTTGGATTGTCACACACTACTCACACTGCTAGTGAAATGCAATTGAAATGCGATAAAAATGTGTTGTAGTCCCCTAATATTAAAAATATTCTTTTTCCAAGAATCACCAATTTGATCTTTTTCTATGAATAAATGTAAAATGTCTTACATATCTCACCAGGTGTAATAGTTGTATTTAGGCGTGTTCCTTTTCTATATAAAAAAATGTATTAATAGAAGATTTTAAATAAATTTATTAATTCAAATAAAATCAAATCTTTTGATTGTTTTTTCACAATCCTAGCGATAAAAACGAGTAATAGGTTTCAACCCAAATTTCTAAAATTTAAAAAAGTTTCTAAAAGTTTAAAAAAGTTTTTAATTTAGAAGTGACACGATAAAAACGAGTGAAACAAACACGATAAGAAGTCGTTACTTTTTTGTGTATTAGATTGTAAGTCGTGTAAAAAGTATTTAATTTCTCATTTTCGGTAAAATTTTTGGGTTATTTGCACAGATATCTGTATCCTACCTCTCTTAATTAAAATTTTCATAGTTTAATCGTTAAAAAATATTTTAATTTTCCAATTATTGCTAATTTTCAAAATAATATAATAGTTAAATAATAACGCCTGATTAAAATACACTACACTTTATCAACTATTTTTTACATACTAACTTAACTATAATTATCTACACTACACACTAAATTAACTATAAAGTAGTAAAACAACCTTCTGCTACACCAAATTTTAATCTTTGAAAATTATCCAAAAACAACAAATTTTAACCTTATAAAATTATTTATTAGGGACTTTACTTTGTTGCTGCTATTACAGCTTATGCACGTATTATTATAATTCCATATAAAACTATCAAATTTTATCCACCTTTTTATACAGATACAAATACAGATTCAATTGTACTACAAAAACAAATTAACCCTTCACTAGTTTACGTTAATGAACTAGCTAAAATAAAACCCCCTATTGAAATCCTACAAGGTATTTTTCTTGCACCTAAAGTCTATTCTCTAAAACTTAAAAATGGAACTTTTCTAACTAGAATAGCAGGTGTAAATTCAATATATCTCTCACATATTATATTTCAATCTCTATCTTAAGGTAAAGTTGTCGAGCTTAATAATGTAAAAATTCTAGAAACAAATATAAATAATTTTTCAATTTAATATATTAATAGAAATTATAAACTACAATATTAATAATCTATTTTATATTTGAAATATTCTATAATTCACTCCCATTTTATCTTTCTATATTTATCCCCTTTTTTTCTAATTTATTATCCTTTTCTTATTTTCATCTACAAATTTTAAACTTAGAAAATTATCAAACTTAAAACACTAAATTTTAAACTTACAATAGTTTATACCCCTATTAAGAAATTACCTACTTTATTACCTAGACACTTTAATCTATAGGAAGATTATACTTAAATTCTTTAATAAAAGGTAAAAGGGTGTAAATATCAACTTGGTAGTTTGGTTAATTTAAAGGTTTGTTTAATTTAAAGTTTTGGGTTAATTTAAAGGTTTGATTTGACCGAGACCTCGTCACCACCGAATGAAAAGAATCTAGATTGTCAAAAAGGTACTTGTACTCGCATCGATAGTCTAGTCAATTAGCGGTTAGGAAAATAAAATATTATTACTTCCTCAAAAGTGAAATATTCTTACAAAATAGTAGTAGGTTGTAAAATGGAATCTAAGAGAATGATTTTGATTATCTATTTATTAATAGTAAAACGTTAATTATATAATTACAAAAATTGGTCAGATGGTAAGAAGTAAATACCCAGTTTTGATAAATTTATACAATAACTTAAAAATAAATAGTATTAAAAAAATCTAAAACCAAGAACTTTTAAAAAATAGAAAATTGTAAAAATTAGGTACTAGTAGGTGTAAATCTTCGATTGTAGGTCTAGGTACTCTTGAATCTCCGATTGTGGTGTGTGTGAAAGATTAGGGTATCTAGGGTATCAATCTTTCTTTGCCCTTTAATCTATTTGATCTATAGATTATAGTTGTGTGTAACGAAATTTATAAATTTTCATAATTTGATTTGTAGTAAGATAGTATTAGTAAAGATGATATATTATATTTAAAGTTAGAGGTATTAGGTAAGAGTTAGATAGAATTTAATTTTACATAAGAATAGTAATTTTCTATTTTATTACATTAATTTGAATTATAGTATTGATAATACTTTTATTTTTATATTAACACTATTTTTTATTCTCAGAATTTCCATTAATTAATATAATTAAGTTCTAAACACACAAATACAGAGATAAATATCTTTCTTTCATCAATTATGGATGAATATAGAATATTTCTGATAGAAAGTGAGTGATATTAAAAAATAATAAAATATTTTGTAAAATTTTATCTAACTGAAAAGTTAACTTAATAGAATTATACTATTAAAAATAAGAATTCAATTCTAAAAAGCTAGCTATTATTCTAAAATAGTATTCAATAAGAAAAGTATCTTTACTTTGTATAAAATTTAATTTTTGTAAAATGTAAGGGTGTAAACTTAAATTGTTATGTAATTTCATTGTCATTTAATAAGAAAATATAATATATTTATTTTTACCACTCCAGAAAGGAGTTACCCTCCGAATGAAATGAGTTGTAATACAATCGTGTGTTTGGTGTGTATAATCTATCCTATTCTTAATAATAGATATATATCTCTAAGTATATATTATATAGACTATTTTACTTTAATATATAGTTATAAAAATTATATTCGTATTTGATAGTATATGTCTTACGTAGATATTATAGAATATACGTCTAAGTAGAGATTAGATAGTATTAGATAGTATATCTCTAAGTAGATATTATATAATTGTATTATATAACTTAGGTATAATTAGGTATAAAATAGTAGTTTTACCACAATCAATATAGTCGTATTTACCACAATCAATACCAGAACTTTGACGATCATTCAGACCACAAATTGTAGATTGCTTTCTATCTTCCATGTCCATTACGCTACACATTCATAGATAGAAAATGACCTCGTTTCCATCGCATTTGACTTGCATTTGACTTGCATTTGACACGCATTAAATTAGGAGTAAATCTCGTGTGATAAATGATCAAAAATGAAAGTTAAGGTACCACGTTTTCTGCTTTTTTATTAAATATAATTTTATATTTTTGTTTTTTCTTACTTTTCCTATTAATTTTAGTAGATTTGTATTAATTTTAGTAGATTTGTATTAATTATTGTGAATCCGTGTTTTAGAATATCTTAATTATCAGAACTATATTTAAGTAGAAATTTAGTATTTCTTAATATTCAGATTCATGCTTACACTACTATTTTTAAGCTGTAATAATATTCTATGATTCAAAGAGGATTTAAATAGTATAGAATTTAATTACAAGACCTCATTTCTATCAGAGTTCGTAGTTTAACTAAATTGGATTACTACCCGGAAAGATAAAGATTTTCTAAGTTTTCAAATTGGTTGTTGATAATTCAATAATTAAAGACCTTTATTACCCCTTTACACTTCTCTATTATAAATATATAGGTAGATTATACTTTATTTTTTTAATGAAGAGTTTGTTCTACTCTACACAACTTTATTATATAGGAAGATTATACTTTATTTATTTAAAAATATGAAAAAAACCTTTAATTTACTTAAATTGTATAAGTATTTTACTAAAATATAATAGAATATCCAAAGTATAAAAATTATTTCGCAGGTACTCGTATCACTTGTTTTACTCGATCCGATTGTATCCGATTTTATTCGATTGTATTCGATTGTAGGTTGAGGAGTGACTCGCTACGATTGTGTTATTTTGGTTATTCGTGTTAATCTGGTCTGGTTATTTGGATGTAAAAGGAACTTGTTGTGGTATCTTACAATATTAAGGGTGTAATTAAACTTAACTAAAACTTAATGATATTTTTACACAATTCAACTTAATTGAACAGAAAATATATAATAATTCAATTTTAGGCACTTTCTATAGAGATAATTAATTGTGTGTGTGTGTTAAAATAATAATCTAAGATACTTACTCCACTTAATAGTCTTGAGATCACTAACTAGAATTATATCAAATAACAAATGAGATAGTTATATAATCGGATTTAGATCTATATAGTTAAGAAAGAAATTATAATATGATTCGAATATTGATAGTTAAGATATACTGAGATAAAATAGTTTTCAATTTCAAGAAAAGATTCTTTACAGACTAATACTATCACTTACTACTATTTTATTAAAATAATTGAGATATAATACTTATTTAATAGTAATAGAAAAATTTACAATTTGTGTGTAGATTTAGTGTTAGAGTGACAAAAGTTATATTTGATATTTTTAGTAGTACTGAAACGGAGACTTTTAAAATACTATTATTATAACTAGTTACTAGTAAAACCCTTCTTCCAAACTAATTAACACAATTTTATTTTATTTCTACAAGAGAGAAACAAGGTGTAGGTAAAATAAGAAAATAGCTAGCTATTAATCTAAGTTATATCTAACTTTCTGCGTAAATATTCTATTGTTAAAAATAAAAGATTGCAAACCCCTCCATTTTTATTCCATCTTATACGATTCTACGATTATATGATTCTACGATTCTACGATTTTACAAATCAGCCGATTATTGAAAAGAATTTTTATAACTATTATAGAAGAGAATATTAATTATAGTCAGAATAGAATTAGATTGAATTATACTTTTTACTACCAAAACACTAACCACTACCTTCGGTGACATAAATTGATATGCTATCACTTTGATCGCTTAGTAAATATTACTGAGTATAATCTAATATACACACTTTGATTAAATCACGATTCACTTTTCGTTTAAATAAAAATAGGATATAACTAAACAAATTCTTCTCTTCTATTTTACCTTTTCTATTAAAAATTTTAGGTTTATATTGCATAATGTCTTTTGCTTTATTATGATCTAATAATATTTTATATAAAAAAAATAACATCAAATCTACCTAGATTTTTACATACAATGTATACAAATTCAACCCTAATTAAATTATAGCATCAATACATTTAAGAACTAATTTATTAGCAATTGTATTATCAAAATGATCTGTAAAATAGTAAATTCTTCGAAAGGTTGTACAAGTTTATAAATATAAACCTAAAGCATAAACTCTTCTCTTGCAAATATTTCTCCATTAGGTAATGTTTCATTAAATGTCTTCAGATCCAATGTACCTATTCTAGGTTCTTTAGTTAATTAAATTATAGAGTGAATAATCTTTCATTTTTCTATTTTATTTTCTTGATCTTTATAAACAATAGGAGATAGTTTAATCCTTTTATTTAATTATTCTATTTTATTCTCTTTAAAAAAAAAACTTAAACTTAATTTTCCAATAGATAAAACAAAGTGTTTACTTGACTTGTATTTTTAATTAAATTAATAAATATTTTAGTATCAAAATTCTCTTTAGCACAGAATAATAAATTACCAGTTTAAAACTATTCGATAGTTATTATATTCATTACTTAAATATGTTATTTATAATTTATTTTTGATAGATAAACTTTACTTTGTTACTCACTAGTTTCTAGTACTTGTTTCAAGAAATCTAATTGCAATTTGTCATTATTTATTATAATATATCAGATCTGATTCTTTATTTAGGTCCTATGTTTTTATACCACTTTTATTAGATAAACTTTCATTTAAACTAAAACTACTAAATATAACCATTACCTTTGCATTTCCCTAGCAAATATAAAATATCACTCTTAATTTCCAAATCCAAGAATAAAATATTTCTTTTTTTCTAGTAGATTAATTAAGTCTATTAAATTAATTATTTCTTAAATGATATTGTATTAACGTACCATAATTTGGTAGTATAAACTAAGAGGTAAGATATTATTATTAAAATTAGTTTCCTTTATTGGAATTAAATTTGTTGTGACAGTTTACCTATTTTGGTTTATTTATCTTCGACTATTATTTCAATAAGAATGATAAAATCATGAATACCAACAATATACAAAGACAATCCACATTTCTCCCTAACTACCAATATAGACGATATTATATAACCTCATATATCCCTCATTCCGTCATCCTTATCTATCATAATCTCCATTCAACTATCCGATCCCTCTGGCTTTAAACTCTCTCTAGACCTATCAATCATCACCTAATAAAATTCCTTTTAATCACATATTTATTAAATAGCTCTTCTACACCTCAAATTAGTATATTATCTTAACCTCCTTCAAACCAACATTTATAAATCATTCATCCTTGATTAAAATCCCTCTTCATTCCCTCTTTATAGTCTAATTCTAGATTTGCCTATTTCACATAACATCACAATTTAATTTTATTACCTTATACCTATTCACTAATTTATTTTGAGCTAAATACTATTTAAAAACGAATCATAATCCGCATCCTGTTTTATATGCAAATCAGCAGCTTTCTTTAAAAGCCAAATAGCTCCTTTATAGAGCTTAACCCTCATCCTATCAATTATTCATTAGTTTTATGTATAGTACAAACTCACTCTTTATTTTTAGAGATATGAGATAGTGGACATAGTTGAGATATATGATATAGTCGATATAGATGAGATAGATCTACCTTCATACCATATGTTTAAAACAGGTTAAAGGTAATATTCCTTATAAGACGATAGTCAAATACAACTCATTCTTATCTATTATAGAATAGATATATATTTATTTATATACTAATAAAAGACTTCTTCCTTACATATTTAATTAAAAAGGTACTGTTGTTGCTAAATTTAGTATTATTAGTCTTATTTAACAGTTTAACAGTTGTAACATTTTAACAATTTAACACTTTAACTTATAAAGTATAATAAGGTTCTGTAGATTATATATATATTCAAATATAAAATTATTTTAATTATTTAACTCCTCTCACTCTTATTTATCCAGACTAGCTTTAAATTATTTACATATCAATATTTTTATTAAAAACAAATTATTTAAATTCATGACTAATTCTAAAACTTAAGGAAATATCTTAAAGTAAGTATGGATATTCATTAAATCAACATCTCTAATCAAATCTAATCAAATCTAATCAAATCTAATCTATAATTATCTAATCTTCTCTGCTCGAATCTTCTCTTATCTTTTGCTAGGATACTCTTATTATTAACCTAGTCCTTCATCATGACTTGAGTCTTAAACAGATTATCTTCGTTATATGGATTGGACTCCACTTATTCTTTAATATTCCACTTACGAAATAAATATTGTTTTATTAAACTAAATAATAAATAACTAAAACTATCCATGTCTAACATAAAATAATACTAATTTAAACTAAAGCCAATACCCCTAACTCAGTGCTCTTATAACCAACATGTGTACTTTAATAGAGATAACTATTTTCTTAGCTCGAGGGGATGTTTTTAACAGAAATCAGGGAGGTAGCTTTGATAGCTATAGTTAATAGAAACTAGTAGTAAAAAGGTAATTAAGGAAGGAAGCACAGAGTTGAGTTTTATTTATAAGGGTATAAGTATTAAGGTTTTTGTTTAATTTGTTTGTGGTTTGTTTATCCATTGGTTATTTAGCTTCATTGATTCTTTCTATTTTATTTACTCTTTATTTCTTGTTGATTCTTTTTTTATTTTCTTTAGGTTTTCTAGGTTTTTTGGAGAATGACGTAGAATATACCAAATATTTGTATTGTTTTAGATGAGGACGATTAACAATTTTATTTATCTTTATTTATTAATTACGGAGAGTATACCAAAATTATGTATTATTTGAATGGACTAGAATATACCGATTATGGGTATTGGATAATGACGTGGATAATAACTATTGCTTTATTTGTTTACTTTGTTTTAGGTATTATTTTAAGTCTAGGGAGATTTATATTAACTTTATTTACTTATTTAGGTAGTAAACTTTATTTATATTATGATATTAAGTTAATTATTTAGAATTATATGTGTAATTTTATAGTTTTTATTACTTTTTTTAAATTATTTATTGTGTAATCTTTTTTATTAACTTTCTTAATTTTATAATAATTATTATTTACTTTATTTATTGTTTTAATATGATTTATTAAATTATTTAACTAAAAATGTAGTAACATCGAGATATGGTAAAATTAATAGAATATTATAAACTAGTTTAGATTTTTTTGATTAGTCTAAATAAGACTTTTAATAGAAGGATATATAGTTAAAAACTAATAAGTAATTAAGAGTTAAATTAAATAAGGACAATTAGAAGAAAATATGGTTTTTATTTTAAAAAGTATCTAATAATACCAAATTTAAGATTGAAAGGAAAATTTAAAGAAGATATAAATCAATTTAATAAAGGTTAAAATAATTTAACTAGTTTAGTATATAGAAGTATTAAATTTTATTAGATAATATGATAACAAATTTAATTTCACTTTGAATGAAACAAAAGTTACAAAAAATATAATTATCAAGCTAACTCTTCTAATTTCATAAATTAATTATTAAAATGAGAAAAGTAGAATTAAAACTATACAAATATGTTGAGTATTATAGCATTAGCTGCTTTATAATAAAATTATAAGTTAATTAATAGCAATTAGAATGGATTATAGAGGAATTTTATAATGTATTTCATATTATCTAAATTATCAAGGAAACGGATTTAGCTAATGTTTATTTAGTAAAGGAAAGAAAACAGTAAAACAGGTATAAAAGCTATAATTTATATTAAATATTTGCTGCAAATTGTTTTTTAAATAAATTAATTTTATAAGGGTCCTTAAACGATGGTCGAATGTTGAATTGCACCAATTTAAAAAGATGATCGACTAGCTAGAATTTGGTAAGCTATATTCCAATGGTGATATTAGCTAACAACAATGCCCGATAGATAGATTTCTTATCAAGTTTCTTCTTGTAGCTAAATGTATACATTGTTTCTCCACGAAAGACTAACTAACGATTTTTTAATCATTCGTCATTTCCCTTCCTAAATTAAAAGTGAGGTATCATTTTAGCCCATCTAGGATGTTAAGTTAAGGGTAAAATTTAAAAACTATTTAAAAAGGATTTATTACGTATACTTAATTAATTTGTTTATTAATTTTTATTTGATTTAGTTTATATTTTAAATATAAAACGGTTATAGCTTAATTATTAAAAATAATTATAGTAAATTACTATTATTGTTCCTATGATTACTTTATAGTATTAAACTAAAATTATAATTTAAATATCAATATCCTAACATTTTACGTTGAAAGAGTTATACAAAAGTTTCTCAATTAAACACATTTTTCTAAAGAAGATAAAGTATTGTAAACTAATTTTATTTTATTGTTTTATGAATATTAATCTTAAACAAGTAATTTTATAAATAGTTTCTTATTATATCCAAAGGTTTATTGTATACCCTTTTTATAACTAATTTTAGTAAGAAGAATGCGATAATTAAAACTAGTCTTTTATTAAAGTATATGGTTTATTTGTCTAATACTAAGACTCCAATTAAAGAATCTCTAAAAGATCTTGATATTAGTCCAAGAGCTGAGCAAAACAAAATA